>JGI24159J19872_10008575_pt1 | contig 13389 bp, 7 predicted proteins | sample Ectturendosymbi4_FD_19872 | JGI IMG/M metagenome (IMG submission 19872) | reverse complement strand
TGCGTTGCAGGCAAGGAAAGCCACCAGAAGAAAACGGTTGAAATTTGTCACGTTAAACATGTACTGTGTTTATACATTCAAAAATTGGTATAACATATTCGTTAAAAATCAGAAAAAAAATTTAGAAAAACACGATAGTTTCAGCAGGGATATTTTCTAAGTTGAATACGCGTAATCTAAAATCTTTACTCCACAAAGCAATTGAAATTTTTTTAAGCCTATGACAAATAAAACTATGAAACTTTAGTACAATTAAATATTGAGCAATTGTGACACACCTTTTAAGTGAAGATGAAACGACTGTTGAATAAAGACTTCATCAAAAACTTGCCTAAGCGTTTACGACTGCGACATATATAGATAGCTGAGAAAGATTTTGAAAAACAAATCTTTTTTAAAGAACTCAGCAAGTTTCACAGGCGCTTTTGTTTCCACGACAGTTTCAAAGGAAAACTAGGTTGAGTGGATTCGACGGTGACGCAAAATGAAAATCAACATGAGCTAACTGAAGATTTTGCTCAAGAAGTGCGATGTAACTTTGAACGCATGTAAGAGAAAACAATTGTGCGAGATGTTCGCACCTGAACGCATTTCGACTGATGCTATCCAACAGTGCTTTATTCGCTTTTGTATTAATTTATCGCACCTGATAACAAGGATTACCGCTCCTCTAGTCTTATAGCTTTGTGACCTATTGATTCGTCGTTCTTTACACAAACGTGCAAGAATTACACTTGCTCTTTCCTATTTAAGCAATGATGGTTTTTCGATCACATTCATTCTAACCGATGCAAGCAATGTCTTCCTTGCCTTTTGGTATTGCTTGATAAGATACTTTCAGCGAGAAAATTATCAGGGGTTTAGTTCAGTTACATTGTGTTTTGTGTTCTTATTTTCAAATCATGAGATGTGTAAAACAGCTAAATAACCAGCAAGTTAGTTTATCTTTACGGTGAGCATCTGGAGAATGAGTTTTCTATAAACAAATGCAAGCCAGTTGTTTGTTTATCAAACCTCGTTCTTCAAAATGTCTGAAAATATTATCAGTTAGAAATCAAGCTTGAATTTTTTTCTAGAGCTTGAAAGGATTGTGCTTTATNAGGTGTATCTAGTGTCGAAAGCTTAAGGAGTGCAATCGATCTTTACCAGCAAGAAATATGTCNCAAGCAGATGCCAACAACTGCGATCAGATTTTTGAACAAGAAGTTTCCCAGTTCTTTGAATGGCCTGCATCACTACGAACGTCAACGCCAGAAAAATATAAATCAGGTTGTGTTTCGTTTCATATTTAATATGCCAAGTTTTCGTTGCAATAAAATTGTGAGAAATTTGTATTTATTTTTAACAAAAGTTGCAGTATAAAGTTGCATTTATGCACAAGCATGTTAAACAACAGTGATTTACTCAAGCAATTTATTTACATGTGATGCTAAATATTTCCAAACATTATCTGGGGAGAAATGGCGATGTTTTGCCAATAGTGTGCGTAGCATGCTAAAACTTCGACGCTCCACACTGCATGAATTGCTGAGCAATTTAACAATTTGACATACAGTTCTGGACTGACATTTGGCCGGGTCATTTCCACAATTGCTTTTAGGTCACTATTCAGTTCAAATCGGGCATCAAAGAGAACAGAACTATACTGAAAGAGTTAAAGCTTGTTTTTCAAATCAAACTTTTATATTTTGCGCACAACTCAATAAAAATTGCAGTAAAAGGTTGCAATACGAAATTCCTGGAACCAGCTTAAAACATCATATCACATAAATTCTGAGTATTTAGGAAGCTGTCGGAAGCTGTAAAAAAAGTTCAAAACTTGCAAAATTTTGCCCTAATGATTAACAAAACGTGGTGCAGTTTCTTTCTTTCTGTAGGCGTTAGAATGTTATTAAAATTATTTGTGAAAACGTTTTCTATTTATTTCGTTTCACACTTGCAAACGTTAATTTGCTTGTACGTCCCTTTGAGCAGACTTAGAGAAAACAACAACTACAGCAAACATGTTATTTTCTCCGCTTGACTATCAGCAACCTATGGATGAATATCCAAATGGAGATTGGAGGCCGTACTCGTTGTTTCCAGTGTAAGTAGCTTATACTGTATTGAGTAGGTAAAACTTTCCACAGTTTAGGCAATCACTATAAATTCAAGTCAAAGCTAGCATCAAGTTATCCTAGCACAATATTCAAGGTACGACAGCTTTTAAGCACGTTTTAATAGATTATTTTGTAATATCTTGCAAAATTCTAGACCATCTTTCTTATTAAACCTCCTATTATGATGCAATCTATAGGGATTTTCATGTGGTTTTGTTCCGTTAAAGATCTATTTTGAACTTTGTCGTAGATAGTTTACGCTGAAGTTTTCGAAGTGCAGGAGGATTTGTTATGTTGGCCTCTTCGCAGACTAATCGTAAAACTAAGTTTGAAGCTCAAGTCCAAGAGATTTTGTGTAACATACTTTGTTTCAATGAATTAAAAAAAAATTTTTTGATTAGATTCAATTTATTAACAGGTACACGGACCACCAAAAACATTCTTTGTTTATGTTTACGGAAGAAAGCACGAAAAGATATCCAAACGATGATGAATATGATAAAGAATTTATCCTGTCTCATGCAGCGACCGAACAATGTAAGATAATTAGACTTTGTGAAGTAAAATAATCGACAAATTACCGCGATGAGAATTCCGCTGAAAAAGATGTTTTTAGTTTAACGCAACCCTAAATAAAGATTAATTTCATTTTCATAAACTACGTACATGAGACATAGTAACATGCCTTCGATGAAAGAAATGTTTACGATAAAATTGCCTTTCTATTTGTGGTATGGTATGTTGCATATGCTGTTCACATAACGTCACTACCTTAAACTTCAGTAACTGTGGATATTTAAAAGGATATTGTATGAATTGAGAAAGAGGTAAGGTAGTGCACTAATATAACCGACATATCTTCAAATAGCTGCAAAGATGCTTTTATGATTTTTAGGATTGTTTGTCACGGGCTTGAATTTTCTTTGCGCTTTCACCTCAACAATGAGATTGCGAGATAGTTATCTTTCTTCATGCTTTTTTCATGCTTGTAATATTCTCTCATGCTTGTAAAATAAGATTTATTTTATTGTGTTAAAGTTCTGCAAACATTCTCCTGTTTCCATCACATGCAACGGTTTGTGTCCTTGGAGTATCAGTCTCGCCAAGCATATGTATTTAGAAAACAATGTCACGAGCATCAAGTCACAATCTGAGTGTTTGATCGTCTTTTTGTCGGTTGAAGACGCAACTATAAAAAGCAGTAACCTGTGCAAAACCAGCTTGATCGCGTAATACCGAAAATTGTCGAGCTTCACCTTCAAAACGTCTTTTCCAGATTATGGAAGATCAGCGTCCAAAGGAATCTTGAATACAACTCCTTTGAAGCACAAATCTGAGGAAGATGGTATACAAGTATTGGAAAATCCTTCAACCTACCAACACCTCACTGAAATGGTGCTTCGTTTATCGTTGTCGACAATTGCATTTGGTCTAATGTAAGTTTTTTCTTGAGGCAGTGAACTTTTTCCTCATGAGTATTAATTTGCACCTTCCAATGTGCACACCACACAGTTTACCGTTGCCGTCATATTTGATTTTTTAATCAGCTAAACTTCAATATCGTCAAAACAAGAAGCATAACAAATTGCTATTTGCTATTGTTTCAATGACGCACTCACTTTCAATGACGCACTCACTTGTCTTCCCTTTTTTAGTTTTAAATGTTCTGGTGTGTTGTTTTACAGGCTACACCATTTTATTGTAAGTGGCCTGCGAGTTGTCGCGTTTTTGTAAAATGGCCCGTAGGTGAGAAGTAGCTGGACCACGATGTCTTAGTATATGAAGATAACTATTTCAATTGCGAAATTTCATGGTAAAGATATTTGTTTTTGCGTTGTGTCGTGAAACCAACAATTTTTGTACACCGTTGTCACGGACTTAATTAAAAAACAGTTCTCAAATTAAGGTGAAAATCTCTTACAGAGGTTAATTTTGCAGGTTTCTCACTACGTTAAAATATTTTACAGGCAGCAATCTAACAACCCAGCACGTCCTGCTGCACCATGGTCACCAAATCCAAGTTATTCTGCCACGTCGTGGTCACCAAATCCAAGTTATTCTGCCACGTCGTGGTTACCAAAGCCAAGTTTTTCTGCCACGTCATCGTCACCCAATCTGAGTTCTTCTGCAACGTCATGGTCATCAAAGTCAAGTTCTTCTGCAAAGTCATGGTCACCAAATCCTTATGCAAAGCCATGGTCACCAAATCCAAATTCTTCTGCTAAGTCATGGCCACCAAATCCAAGTTCGTCTACCACACCATTATTACCAAATTCAAGTTCTTCTGCAGAGTCGTGGTCACCAAAGTCAAGTTCTTCTGCAACGTCATGGTCATCAAAGTCAAGTTCTTCTGCAAAGTCATGGTCACCAAATCCTCATGCAAAGCCATGGTCAGCAAATCCAAATTCTTCTGCTAGGTCATGGTCACCAAATCTAAGTTCGTCTACCACACCGTTATTACCAAATTCAAGTTCTTCTGCAGAGTCATGGTCAACAAACCCAAGTTCTTCTGCGTCGTCAGACGATCTTCAGTATTTTCTCATCAATCCTGAACTGGATGATATGCAAGCTCTAAGTTTTGTTGTTTCTGACCCACAACAAACGTCTTTTTAGACTCTAGTTTTGCTTTTACCGATGGAACTCGTAAACTATTCGCTGTATATACAAAACAGTTATTAGCAAACAATGCTTTCCACAATTGTATTTTAATTTTACATTTAACAAAGCTTGAGCCACAATGGGAATGTTTCTCATTAGTTTTTATCAACAAAATAGCTGCCTGCGCAATACATTGCATGCGTCCTAATAAAGCGTCTGCTCATTTTTACTGCAACGTGGGTTGCCTGCATTGCACACTTTGCAGAGATTGTTGCGTTTGTATATATAACAACATGCGTGTAAGAAACAACGAGTGCCTTCACTTTTTTTCCGATATTACCCAGTTGTTTCTTTCACAACCTTACTCTTGGAAATACACTAAAAAAAACATTTAAAATGTATTGATTTTGTAAATCAGGTTTAGAATGGGAAAACAGGAACAGCGTACAGATAAGTCATACAAAGGTGAACATTTTTGCAAGGGTGAAGTCGCCAATGATTTTCAACAAAACCAATAAAACACCACCTAAAACAAGTTACGTAACACCTGCGGTCTGACATGACAGTTTTAGCCTCCAGACCGACATTTGCTACGGTTTTTCTGCTCTCCGACCCGGAACCTGGCAAAAGCGAAAAGTAATAAAGAAAATGCCCATAGCTATACACACCCTGTACGATTTCATGCAAACCGCACGGCGATTCTAACGTAAAATGACTAATTCTTGTAAGTTCTGCAGATTTTGCAAATCTGAAAAATCGCTTTGTGAAATAAGCACGTATGATCCAGAAACTAACGAGCACTTATGATCTAATAAAATCAAGCGAAGGTTATCAAACTTTTGTTTTGTGGGGAAAACTAGATGAATTTTTGATTAATTTAAGATATTTTATCAGATAAGGTGCACTACAATGGTAATAAATCGAACTGTAATTTTGTCAGGCGTTAGTATCATCTGTGCATTCATTAACATTCCTTTGTTGTGAGCATAAAAATTTATGATGATTACCTGGCAACATTAAATGTCAGCACATATCTGTTGGCGAATTCAAAAGCTTTGAAAAGTGTATCCATGTCTTCCAGGTTGGTAGAAGTCCAAATAGAATAAAAGAAGCATGTGGTTGTCAAAGTTACATTGAACATGAAGTCAAACAAGAAGTCCAATATAGAAGCACTGTTTGAGTTAAAACACTTCACCCAGATCACAAAAAACAATTATAGCATCAAAACCCTTAGTATTTTACCATAGCACCAACAACGTACTAAATATTATTCCACGGTGCCTTTAGTACTTTCAAATATGTGATTCCTCCAAACACCAGATAAGTTTAGGAAATTTTCTGAAATGTCTAAAGAGAGGGAGATATAAATAAAACCTTCCAGAATGATGACAGACACCTTACCTCGCGAGGCGGGCAGTGTGGCAAATGTCCAACTGGTGGTTTTGTAGAGTCTGTGGGCAGTGTTCCTTCTAAGGTGTGCAATTGCGCAGTACAACCTGACAATTTGCGCAGTGCTATCTCATTCTAGCGCACTTCCAACATTCTAAATTTAATACGTTGCATATGAATATCATAGCCCTTTTAACGTTGGGAACGCTTCACTGTTTGTGTGTCTACATGGTTGCGCAGTTGCATGCGCTCCGTGCGCAACAAAACAAACACTTGCTCAGTCTAGAATTTTCTTAGAGGGAACACTGTGGGATAAAATCTTGCTACATGCAGTCCAATTGCAAAAGACTGATGCATAATTACTAGTGGCTTATTTATGCAAAATGGCGCCCATGGGAAAGTTTTAACGTGCGCCCTTGTGAATATATCAAATATTTAATATGTTACGAAAGATAAACAATGAAGAAAATAAATGTTTTGAACAGAAAATATGTGTTTAGTTTTGCTTTGAACTTTTCAGCAAATAATATATACATTATCCATAAGGACCATAGCATGCTTTTATACACATTTATTATACCAAATTGTAAATCTTACGAAAAAATCAGCAAACCACCATTTCTTTCAAAACGAAACAAATTCAATTTTAATGGTACAATAAGCTATTTACTGCCAGTCATGTATTACTTGTGTTCGAAAAAACAATTCCATCGAAACATCAATATACCCAGTTTTTTCTTGTTTTTCTTTGAATTTTTTGTGTTAGTAGTGATACCACAACATTCTGGTTACAGTAAAACTTTTCGTGCCTTTATCGAAGCAAATTCGTCTAGGATTTCATCAACGTCTGTTTTCTCTGTTTCGTGCCTTTCTATACTCACCAAAGCCAGATCACTCAATCTGTTCTGACCCATTAAGGCTCGGAGGGTATGAAAGAATCAGTTTACTTTACTGAAAGATCGTTCGGAGCTTGTAATAGATTCTGCCATAATCGGCATTATTTGCAAAGCAATTCTGAGGTTTGGAAAGACGCTTTCATCAGCATATTCATCTATGTCAGGCGGCCTTCAGGACGCAATAAATTGAAATTGCACGACTTGATACGACATTGTGCGATCTAGATTTTGGAATATCCTCGTATAATTGCTTTCCATCTACATCAGAACTATACACAGCTCCTAAATTATCACAAATCTATTTAGTTTTTCGCAGTCAGGACCGTAACAAAGGCCTCGGACAATGGAGATCCATCAGAAAGCTAAATTTGGACAGAAAAAGCTAGTTCTAAACAAGACTAACAAATCTCTTCTTTCATGTGTTAAAATGTTTGCTCAACTGGTACGGTAACAATCCTAACTTATGATGTTTCGAGGAATAACTATTTAACTAAGGTTATATTGCTTAGTCTCTGGACTAAGCAGTTCAAGTAATTTGTAAATCTATGAGAGCTTAACAGCAGTTATTTGCATAACAGTCAGATTCACAAACTCACGGACTTAAACTCGTCTCAACCAGATTCCGACTAATATTATTTTGCGTGAAACACAGCAGCACAGACCAATTTAACCTATCTTATAGCGCAGTGCTACCACAGACTCATTTGCAAAAACCACTATATACATAAAAAATTCACTTTATCTATAAAAATAACTGACCGTCGTGTTGTACCACAGAACCATATTGTCTTATTGTTTGATAGTGCTGGCGCAAAACGCCCTACTCAATGTATCAGATAAGGGCGCTGTGTTGATGCAGTTTTGCAGTAAATGGTTGTATGGGGCGCAAAACAGAGGTTCAAGAAACTGTAAATCACGAATTTTAATTTTTGCCTATCAATTTTTGCGCCCCCGGCAAAGTGGCACCCATGTAACTAGACATGTCCAGTAGCGGACACAGGCTAATTTGGTGGGGAGGGATGCGATATTGATTTGCAATGAACTCAATGCTTCACAGGACCGTATTGGTTAAAATCAATCACTTTCGCAGACGTACATTTACGAGAAAACAAGTTTAAACTTGGTTTAGAAGAAACTTGAGTGATAAAACTGGTCAAACTTTAACACTGCACCACTACGGAACCAACAAGGAATGTGGCACATAACAGCGGTCTGACGTGGTCACTGGCGTCGGCGCAGGTACATCGAGGACTCGAGATAAACAGTTTATGTGACGACATAATACTTATTCTCATTGTAGTTTACGTTTGTTACAGCACAATTACCGGTGGCAGCAGCCAGCATAGTACAGTAGTGTTGCTCGTCTTGTATGTTGCAGCAAGTGAGCGTAATCACTTGGATGCGGTTTAGATCAGAGCTCTTCAAATAGGGAACCTTACGGTTTTTAATTGTCGTTTGGAACAGTCTGTAACACCCATAGTAATTTGTGTATAACATTTGTTATAGCAGCTAATTTTGATGAAATAAGAACAAGAAGCGGGTTGATTCTGTTTATTTTGCAACCGAAATCAAGAGAACGGAAAGAAACAAACAATTCGTAATGAGTGAAAGCACGAAAGTTACGAGAAAACGAAAGCGAGAATGCACGATAATTCATGGGCGTCCGCAGAAATTTTTCCAGGCGGGCAACCTCGACATTTTGTTTATCATTTTCAAATAGCTGACGATCAGTGTTCGCTCTAACGTAATTTTATACTGAGTAAATTTTGTTTTAGTGAGAATGGTTATTTTCAATGAATTACAAACTTTGTTAATTATATAATAAATATACAATCCTATCAAAATATGAACAAAATACACATTACATTCAAATAGCTTCTCGTTTGCCTGCTGCTCCATTGCTTTGGAATATTGCAAGCGCGCGAGAAAGAGGTTTCACTGCGCAACAGTTCTCGTGGCCAGTGTTCCCTCTAAGGTGCACAACTGCGCAATTGCGCAGCACCGCCAGACAATTTGCGCAGCGCTATCTCATTCTCGCACGCTTCTAACGTCTAAATTTTAATGCGCCGTTGTATATCGCATAGCCCTTTCAATGCTGGTAACGCTTCACTCTCTGTATGTCTGCATGGTTGCGCAGTTGCACGCGCTTAGTTCGCAACAAAACAAAAATTTGCTCAGTGTAGAATTTTCTTGGAGGGAACACTGCTGGTGGCCCTGCGTATTTGCGCACCTTAGAGCAGCGTTTCTTAACCTTTTTTTACCTCTTTTGGCCACGCCTAAGCAGTCCAGCACCCCCTACCATTGGCTAACACCTGGTTACTATAAGGATAAAGTAAAGACAAACGTATTCCTTTTACCGCCACTTATGTGACCTTCCCCAGCACCCCCTGAAATTCATTTCAGCACCCCTGGGGGTTCTAGCACTCCAGATTAAGAAACCCTGCCTTAGAGGGAACATTGCTGACGATGCAATGTAAATGGACGTTCACAAAACGCTTTATCCTTTCTACACTACAAAGAAAATGCCCCGTGTTACGGTAACAATCACAAAAACACGCTTCGTTGGCAGCAATAACCAGGTATATTAGTATTACGACAATTTACATAGTACGCTATCGACAGATTTTCAACGGAGGGCATTTCTTTTCAAGTAAGCATTGCCATGATCTGTAAAGAAAAAAGCATTGGATTGCCAATGGTTTTCAACGAAAACCACAAATTATGACTTTATATTTACTTAGCAAGCATGGCCGCACCCAGCTGCTATGTTCAACTGAACTAACAACTGAACATGTTTTGAAATTTNCGCGGAAGAATTGCCTGGTTGCTCTCCCCGTGGTTGNAGGATCTGCTAGCAAGACTTGTCAGCATCGCTTAGAAACAATAGCTGCAAACGTCTGGGATCTCGTCCAAAGCGACCAATAAAACCTTGCTACACAAACTGGACAATTAAGCAGACCTGTATGTTGACACGACTACGGACAAACTTACTAGAGTTAGAAGACCACGCAAGTTTTGCAAATTGAGCAGATGAATTATGAAAACTCGCCACAGCAAATATATCTTTGCACTCAGTATTCACTCAGATGTCAGAACTAAACCTTAACGATTAAGACGTATTCTTACAAGTCTGCATAGGTCTAATCTAACAAGCCACGTAATTTTACACTGCATGAAAAGAAGCCTGCATAAGTGCAGTTTGACACTCAGGCACATTGGTCACACTCGCAATAATAATGGATTTTTCAAACTTGTGGAAGCATTGCCATAGGCGTAGCCAAGGGGGGCCATGCTCCCCCCAAATTTTTGGAAAATATAGATTTTGTGCTTTGAGAAGCGTTTTTCCATACAAAATAGTGTTATTCGCCTAAAATCAAACATTTTGGCCCCCCAAAATTTTTGACCCACCCAAATTTTTGGGCTGGCTACGCCACTGAGCATTGCTACAGATTCACTCATGCTTCTTTTCACAAAGTATAAATGAACGTGGCTTACCGCTTTCAGCATGCCACTGTCTTGCTGCATTAACTGCCAAGATGTGTGCGTTCAACAGTCTCATGCAACAAAACGCCTGCTACCGTAATATAAAGTGAACCTTTGCAGATTTGTTGCCATGTTATTGTTACGCAATGAAGACCAACAGTAGAACAATCCGCTCGCGACTCTCGCAACCCGCCTCCGCAGGCAAAGGAAGGGACATGTGTGAACAGCAAGCTCATCACTGCATGACACTATAACTGTGAACCTGACTCTTGTGCAGTGTGAGTTTCATACCGCTAAATAAACTGCCATTGCAAGAATCAAATCAATTAATCTGAATTAAGATGCCGACTTCAGATTTTTCCAGAAATATTTGGTCTTAACCCCAATTTCCAGGGGGTAAAATGCCCGTTTAAGCCCCCCGCCGACATCCATGCGATCACTGACTATATTATATCAGGTTCCACAAACAAGGCCAGTTTATCTAATGAAACGAAGAAACATTTTTGAATAATTGTTAGCATATGTTAATTTTTAGCATCTTTAGTAGCATATGTTAATTTTTAGCATTAAGTAATGTGCAGTACAAAAATATTTTGGCGGTGATTTTCAATGAAATTAAATGCCATGTCAACACCTCTTTAGGTCTGGTGTGTGCCCGCCTGCATGGCTGCTATACCCTAGATACGTCACTGTTGATCACCTTCCTGTTGATATAAGATCACCAGCGGCTATATGCGGATGGTTTCTCGCTTTGGGAATCCAATTCATGTGTATAAAAACTTATCAAAAGGTGTCAAGAAGTCACTAAAAATGAGACTTGTGTAACAAATGGGATTTAAAAGTTCGTAGTCAAAATCGACGTTGTTACTATTCATCAAAAAACGCAAGTGCCAGCATATCGGTCTAAAACACTGCGGCAACATCTTTCCTATCAAAAAAGAACAAATACTTTGTTGCTATTCAGGGCCGGCCCACGGTTGCCAGATTAGCCCTTTTTAGGCCAAATTAAAAAAATAGGCCTTCTTTCAAGTTGGTTGACCTAAAAATATTAGTTGGCCTACTGGCTTTTTTTGGCCTAATCTCAAGTTGGTTGGCCTTAAAAAGTTCGTTTGGCCTTTTGGCACTCTTTTGGCCTTTTCACGCTGATATAGGTTCCTATGAAAGCAAATATTACCATTCCATTTTTTTCGGCAACATATTTGCAAAATTTTTGTGATAAATGCTATATTAGACCGACGCCCGCGTTCTGATATTAATAATATTTGGGGGATGCCAGTTTCGAAATAAAGTTTTTGCGTAATCACTGGAGATGTGTGCACTCACTGCACTGTGTATTGTGTTGTAAGCACTAAGCAAGCAACACGCGTGCAGACAGGTCTGCGTCTTCGCGATATAAATACGACAATGATGTCAGCCTTTGGTGGTAGTAGGTTTATGGACCTGTTATTGTAGACCGCGCACTTTCTCTGATCTTGCGTTAGTCTTTCTCGTCATTTCACATGTAAGCTTTTGCTTACAAATTTGCTGAACTGAAGATGCGTCTCTGACACGAAATCGATTTCCCAGCAAAGCAATTTGCGATCAGATTCACCCTTGTGATATCCTAATGACGTCAAGAATGAAAGGGCTGCAATGATTCTGGTCTTAAGTACAGTAGCTATTGGGAGATGACTTTCATATGGGTGCAGAAAGCTGCCGATGGATCAGTATGCAAACTGTCGCACTATTGTACCCGATGTGTACAATCTCACAAACCATGAAAAGTCAGAGAAGCATCAGTAATAATGAGCTCTAGCCCAGGAGCGGATCCAGCCAGTAAACTTAGAGGAGGGCGATTTCAGTAGTATATTGGCAGTCAAGTCTCATTACCAGTTTACTTCGCAAGAGGGTTGAAGTACAGTATACTTCACAACACTGCTGTGACAAAAAATTGGACAACAAAATGACTTACATGGCGAATGTTGTTTTCCGAATTGTATAAAATTGTGGTGAAAAAGTCACTTTCTTAGGTTTCAGGGAGGATCGCCCCCCCTGGATCCGGACCTCCTTCAGCCTCCCGTACAATGCCAAGCAAGAGTTAATCATACCGTAATTTTGAATAATTTTTTTTCCTTGTAATTTAAAATCTTTCTTTGTGACAAAGGAATGGCAATACCGCAAATAAAGTTTGGCTTTTTTCTGGCCTTTGAACAATAGGTTTGGCCTTTTTCTGGTCTCTTTTTAGGGTTATTTGACTTTTTATTGAAATTTTCATCTGGTAACCCTGGACCATCCCTCGCAGTTGCACAGCCCAATGCAATAACTTGGCGCGGGACCCTTCGGTAGCGTTATGACGTCATCGTGCTCAATCAACTGGGCTAAGATCCGTTTGGTTTACGATATTTTAGTAAAATACTGTAGCTATATGAAAATAAAAAAAGACAGCAAATATTTGGATTTTATCTGTATATACCTGATAACACAACAGTTTCTTTTATTTGGAGGGGCCAAGGCTAAGCATAGCTCATGTGCCCCCAGTTACGTCCATGTTTGCGACTAATGGCATGCTGGTCCGGTCTATGACAGTTCGGCGCTACCGTTTCGGGGACGAGCCGTTTCAGTGATGGGACGTTTCGGCGATGGTGGTGGCAAATGTATTATGCGAAAAAAATGTGTGTTTTTGAAATACTTTGAAGGTTCGACTACAAAGGACATTTGCTTCATAAGTGTTTTTGTTGTCATCCTGATGGTCAGTGGCCAGTGCAGTTTCCCGTCCGTCAGGATTTTGGAAGAACTTAGTGCGACCGTGACCACATGTGTAAAGAATTATGGCTTGTGGCGTTCATTTTTGCTGGCATGAGGCGTTTGTGAGTTTACACAAAAGTTAAGCCTGGACAGCATCTATTGCTTGATCTTTCACGTAGGTATCATTTTGATTGCATTTC
>JGI24159J19872_10008573_pt1 | contig 13391 bp, 5 predicted proteins | sample Ectturendosymbi4_FD_19872 | JGI IMG/M metagenome (IMG submission 19872) | reverse complement strand
TTGCCTTACCAATGCCCTAGCTCCTCCGCCGATTGCGCTAGAGAGCTGTTCAATGGCTCAAACGGATCGGCCAGTCTAGTAGATTGCACTCAAAAAATTTTTTTGGCTGGGGTGTGCGGTTTTTTTGTGACTGACGTCATAAGTGAAGTAGTTTTAGGGTCATTTTGGGTCATGTTACCTGGCCTAGGGCCAACCGCTAGGCCAAAGTGTTTCGCTGAAGTTTTCATTGGAAACTAGGCTCCAGTCTGAGTCTTTTGAGTCTTTTATTGACTTTCTAGCATTTCTGGTTCAAAAGTTATGATCTAAAATAAACAAATTAATTAATTATCTAACTAGCTAATTAGTCAAATATTTGTACTAACTTACATCACCACTTTTGAACCACCACTAGTTTCCAGTAAAAACTTCAGCGAAATACTACCACCTAACGGTTGGCGCCCAGGGTCAGGCGAAGTGGGCCAAGGTGGCCTAAAAGTCCTCCACTTCTGACGTCACTCAAAAAAAACCACACCCCCCAAGCAAAAAAATTTTTTCGCGTGCAGACCAGAAGACTTGCCGCATCTTTTCAGACTTTTACCGGGTGTGTAGAGCATACCAGACCAGAGAAATTCCCGCGCAAAGCCACATGGGTTTAGGCGTTTTTTTTCCTCGAAAATCCCCGAATCCTAGCAGACGCCAAAGTGTTGAGTGGGAATGAGGCTAATCTCCAGCAACAAAAATGCTTTCATCCACTGTAGGCAAGTTAAGTTTGTCTTAAGACAGATGCTGTAACATGTTACCCTCAATGCATTCTGTAGGAAAGTTTATTGTTTCAACTTCCTTTTCTTGCAAACTAATGATTATTAAATTAATGCAGTTAACAGCTGGGCTGTACTTTGCACGTGCTTATCCTTTTCATATATACATCATGTTAGCACAAGTACAGCACATCTATAATTTTTTGAAACAATTACCACAAAGGCTTTGTTGTCAATGCAGGCATGTGATCACGCCACATGTCATCAGGTTTTCAAAATGAAAGTGGGTTCAGAACACTTCTGTCTTTGAAGAAATAGCAGCTTCACTGAAATAGCAGCTTCACTTCTCATTCAATCTATGCATCATACCTTTTAACACTTTGAGAGCCGGAGTACAATATATTTGTACTTTGAAATCGGCCTAAAATCAGAAGTTGTCAGTTGCCTTACCAACGCCATAGTTTCTCCGCCGATTGTACTAGAGAGCTGTTCAAGGGCTCAAATTTATCGGCCGGTCTTCTAGCGTGCACTCGAAAAAAATTTTTGGTTGGGGGTTGTGGATTTTTTGTGAGTGATGTCATAAGTCAAGTAGTTTTTGGGCCATTTTGGCTCATGTTACCTGGCCTAGGGCCCAACTGCTAGGTCAAAGTATTTCGCTGAAGTTTTGATTGGAAACTAGTCTCAAGTCCCAAGTCTTTTCAGCCTTTGATCGACTTTCTAGCGTTTCTGGTTCAAAAGTTATATAAAATAAACAAATTAATTTATTATCTAATTAGTCAAATATTTTTATTACTTTAGATCATAACTTTTGAACTCGAAACCCCAGCAGGTCATCCAAATATCAAAAGACTCGGATTGTAGCCTAGTTTCCAATAAAAACTTCAGCGAAATACTACCATCTAGCGGTTTGGGCCCAGAGCAAGGCGAAGTTGGTCAATGTGGCTTAAGAGTCCTCCACTCATGACGTCACTCACAAAAAACCGCACCCCCCAACCAAAAATATTTTTTTGAATGCAAACTACAAGACTTGCCGAGTCTTTTGAGCTTCTGACTGGGTTTGTAGCATTTGCTGGACTGGAGAAATTCTCGCGCAAAGCCACATGCGGTTCAGCTGTTTTTTGCGAACCGCTTGAATTAAGCGGTGCGTAAGTGTTAAGGAAAACCTTGTAGTTGATAGTTGCAAATCATTTAAACTCTGTTCAATTAACCGTTATGTGATTAGCTAGAGTATTTTCTTAACAAATGGCAGGCTATGGTTTGAGGTTTACCAACCTTATATGCAGGGCTAGTTCTAGGTGATTTGGGGCCTCGAATAAACAATATATTGTATTTAGCACACAATATTTATGTAAACAGAAATGTCAATTTATTTTAACACCTTGCTGCCGGTATACAGTACAAATATATCATACCTAGAAATCCCGCATGAGCTGTTATTTTTGCACTGCTTTGCAACTTCACAGCTTGCCAGTCAATTGTGCTAGAGAGCTGTTGAAACCCTCAAAAGACTCGGCAAGTCTTTGAGTTTGCACTGAAAAAAAATTCTAATTTTAGGTTTTGTATTTTGTGAATGACATCATAAGTGGAGTAGGTTTAGGCCACTTTGGCCCACTTCATCGACCCTGGGCCCAAACTGCTAGTTGGAAGTGTTTTGCTCAATGTTTTTAGTGGAAACTAGGTTGAAATCTTAGTCTTCAAAAGTTGTTCCCAAAAACCCAGAAATTTGGCAAAAAATGTATTTAGTTTTTTATGAAATTTATGTTTTTTTGGTCATAATTTTTTAACCCAAGACCTTAGAAAGTCAATCAAGGGCTCAAAAGACTCAGATTTTAGCCTAGTTTCCACTGAAAACATAGCAAAATAATTCCATCTAGTAGTTTGGACCCAGATCCCAATGACCTCAGCCAAAAAGGCCTAACCCTACTACACTTACAACATCACCCACAAAAAAGCCAAAACCCAAAACCAATAGTTTTTGTTTCGGTGCAGACTTGAAGACTTGCCAAGTCTTGAGGGTTTGAACTGCTCTCTAGCACAATTGGCTGGCTAGTTATGGATTTACTAAGAGACACTAGAAACCTGGATGTCACCGAAAACTACCAGCAGTGAAGGTGTTAACAAACGTTTATAATAACCTGTGCTCATCAGCTGAAATAACTGCACTATCATGAAAGATACAGTGCTGGTGGTTACATAGCTGGATTGCTTATTGGTGTAAAGTGTTGCATTGTCATTGGACAATATTGATGCAAGATGCACAAGATATTACAGGTGCAGGCTACGAATGCCATTGTAACTGACTGTATACCTTGGAAACTGGCTAATGTATTCTTGTACATTGCAAGGTACTGCATAGGTCTACAACACAATTTTCCTGAATAATTTCGTACTAAACTATACTAAAAATGCCTATCAATGTGGATTCAGCAGCGTTACCTGCACAACATTCAGCTTGCCAAGCTTCGCTAACAATGAAGCTCCTTCGAGCAATGATTGGTTAACTATTGATAACAGCAAGCTAGCTATGGATCATGAGAAGATAAAATTCTTTGTGCAATTGGATAAATATGACTGTTGAAAGAGGAAATGTGTGAAATCAGTTCTGGTGTGTATACCAGTATATGCCCTAACAAAGGTCCTCAGTCAAGTTTATGGGCCCCTTTTAACCAGGGACCCATGTCAGGGATACATGGGGCCCTTCTTCCAGCTGTGTACATATTATACAGTATGCAATTAACCAGATTTATCTGTGCACTGCTTTCTATGAACTGTGGTTACCAAGTTTCTTCTATTTTTAACATCAAAGAGTCCGGATGTGTCATCGTTAGCTGAAGCATAGAAATAGTGATATTAATGGTGCAAGTGTAAAAAACAAGGATTTCTGAAAAGGTCACATATTTGAAGCAAGCAGAGGAAGATGTTGGATGAAGACACATACTGGTGAAGAATTGCATGTAAATTGTTCCGAACCAAAGGATCAACTATTTTATCAAAATACTTAGGAATAACTCAGTAAAGTTTCATATTCTGGATAGTTAGTGCTAACATGTTTTCAGTGAGTGTAGGTTGCAGTAGGTTTCTCAGAATGGTTTTGTCTGCTTTTTCTTTTCAAAACTATTATCTTTGTATGGTTCCTAGACAGGTTATTGCCTGAATAACTAATTCACCTGTCAGTCCAATGAAAATGCAGTTCAGGCATGTGCATACTCTGCAGAGTATGTGGCACACCTTTATTGACAGTGTTGCTGACAAAAGTAAAGCTACTGTCAAACTTTTTGTTGTCACAATGAAATGCGAATCTGCTAACATAATCGCAATTGTTACTGGGACGTGGTAATATTTAGAAGCATTTCCGTTATTTATGTTCTTAAAAAGTGCAGAAATGCTTAAATGAGTTGGATGACTTGAGACAAGTGAGAAAATTAAAGGTTAGTAGTTTTACATATATAAAATGTTTTGTGAAAAGAAGCAAATTTTATGCAATACACTATATGAATTGTAAGTGTCCTGCCTGTGCAAAGTCTGCTAGTTGTATGTACAGAGCTCAATTTAATTGCCAACTGTGTAGTGTGTACCCTTGTATGTTTTTACTATTTGGTATGTCTTTATTTATAGGATACCGCATTTTTCAGACCCTAAGGTGCACCGGATTATAAGGCGCAGTATCAAAAATTGAATGCTACCTGTTCTTTTTTCATACACAAGGCGCACCATATTATAAGGCACATTAAATGAAGCAAAAATTATAAGTCAAACTGTATTCAACTATTTCACAACAACTCCCGAGTACTGGAGTCACCATTGGGAGTTTTACTCTGTCATTACATACGAGGGAGTCTGATCTGTCACGCATGCCTAATCTGCTTGACACAAATAGAATAAAACAAAAGTTGTGCGCGTGCTTGATTTGGTGCCCACCAATGCAATCAGGAGCATGGCAAAGTAATGTGATCTGTGCCATGTGCTAGCTACTTTCGAAACCACATACGCTGCTCATTGCAATTGTTGTTGGTTTATTACATAACATAATTGTTTGTTTACTGAAATAATTGCAACTAGCAATTAAATAAATAGCACCATTTACCACATACAATTGGTTCTAGTTTTTAGGTGCACCGTATTATGAGGTGCACTTTTGAAGGATTTTAAGTGCACCTTATGGTCTGAAAAATACACTACTGTTTAATTTTTTTTGCATTGTCTTTGTTGCATTTTACTCCATGTTTTCAAATGATCTCCGAAGATGCACTATAAACCCTTGTAATGAAGGTGAAAAGACTGAAATTTGTGCCTGATACTGGAGAACTTTTGATAAGAAACTTTTAAATCCTACTTTGCCTTTTTTGAAATTAAAAGTTACAGGTAATTATCATATGCTTCGCAAGTCACCAACTTATAGGGAAAGAGCAGGCCTGATAGATCTCTGATCCCCTTTGGACAGAATGGTTTCCTGTCTATTTAAAATTTATGAAGAAAGTACTGAGGACTTCCAGGCATGTAGTTAGTTTCAAAAAGAATTTTGTTAACTCAATTGCTCAATTCTGATTAGAAGTACAACATTGTTGTTGCAAGTTCGTAAACAAGTATGGTTTCAAACGATATTAATCTTTATCAATGAACAATACCAAAGTAATCAATAATTAAATATTGTTCACTACAAGTTATTGGTAGTCATATATTTTGTTGTTGGTTGTTAGTTTTTTCAAAAACCTGCATTGCAAAATACGTTGAAATAAGCATGTCACACTGGTACTGCTAGCAACTTGCAAAAAGTTGTGCATATTAAATTGGAGCAAGATCAATGATAAAAGTTTTGTCCTATGCTGTTGTAGGCAGTATCTTATTAGGATTTCAGTTATTTGTGCTATATTTTCATGTTGTAGTAGATGAAACCATTAGGTGTTCAGAGGGGCAAATCAGCCTATTTCAATGTATAATTTCATATTGGCTATAAACATGGTATGTCACACATATACCCAGGCCATCAATATCTTTGCTAACAGTATACAACTTTAGGCCACTATGTACTTTTTATCCATGGAGCCCTCATTTACATAGTTTTGAAGTTATTATCAGAACCAAGTAAATCCCACAATTTTTTTGAAAAGATATCATAGATTTCTGATTTAACTACTATGATAAAGTTTGTATTCGTAAATGGTTTGAGCTACTTTCTTTTTTGAAATGTGTTTCAAAAGAGAAACGTTTTGTTGTAAAAATCAGCATTATTTTCTGTCACATAGGAAATGTAACAAAATTGAGCTCACTGGTGTTTTGGCTTTGTAAATAATGAATAACTGTAGCTGTATTCATTTTCAGTTTAATCTTGGTGTATATTGTATTCTTTGATTACTCAGAATAGAAAAACTTGCAACATGCATGAAGAATACAGATTTTAAACAAGAAGCTCTACAGTTCTATTTTCCTCTCATTGGCAAAGTCTACACTTTATGATTGGTTATCACATGGTATATGGTAAAGTGGATATAAGAAGTGTAAATTATGTCTTCATCGTTTGACATGAATTTTGGCAATGAATTTGCCATGTACTATGAACTCAATCAAAAAATTAATCATCAGATCTTTCATTACTGCCGCTGCTGCTAGAGGTAGTATCATTATTTTATTTGCCTAAGGAATTTGTAGCTGCAATGTCAGGCATTGATATTTCAAGCAATCCTAATGCTTTTTCTTGTTAACGGGAGTTGTTTTTGAAAATACAGCCCTGAGATCATATAGAGCATATCTTACGTTGGTGTTTTTACATATTAGGTTTGTGTCAGTTTGACTCAGGACCTTCATCATTGTTGTTCAGTACTTTTTTGTGATATATGACATAATCGCCAAGCATGCAACAATGGATATGTTACCTGATGTACCTGTAACTGGCCAACAAATGGTGTGAAAATATTCAGTTATGTAGAATAAGAGGTTAGTGTTGGCGTACACTGCATAGTTGAAGGCTTCAGCAACAATTTGCACCACAGGCTAGGAAATCAATATCTCTATATTTGTATGCAGTTGCAGTAGTGTTCAAGGTAATCAGCGTTGTTGTAGATAGCTAGCAAGTGTAATGGCCAGCAAGATAGTTTTAGTTATTGCCGTATGAATCTTTTAAGTTCAGATTTCAAGTTTTCAAGATGGGGTTATATCCTACAACATTAGAACTGTTGTGCAGTGACCAAAGAGCGAATTGTGTTATACATTAGCAGTGGCAATGGCACACCTATTTATGTGGCTTATTTTACAAAAGGATTAAATTTAAGCCTTATCATCTGCTGATGATCTCAACAACTAGGAGCGATTTTGAAATATACATATTAATGTTTAACGACAGAGGAAAGAGAGGATTTGCCAAGTTTACATCTAAACATGAGTATGTTTTTGTTTTTCAACTTTATTTCCATGCTAACCTGCACAAGTCTATTGCAGCTTACAAAGAAAAATTATTTAAATAACTGAAGATCAGTCTGCTATCTCATGTTGCAAATTCTTTTCAGTTACAAACTAGCAAAACTAGTGTAATGACAAAAACAAAAGCAAGTTTGCTGTATTGTGATGCAGATGTATTTTGGTTTGGCATGGCACTATGCTTGCAACCACTGCTGACTGGGTGTTTATGGAAGAGTTACTGTTTAAAATTTAAAAAAAGTTAGAATTCGTTTGGAAATTGTCCAGAAAAAGTAGTCTGCATGTATGCTTTTGTAGCTTAGTAGTAAATGTCAGTAAAAGTTCTAATAAAGGCTATCTGTCCAACGATAAATCATGTGAGATCAAGCTCACACTAAGCAGTGTTGCAAAGAACAGTTATTAAAAGCAGATAAGTTTTGAAGTTTTGAGAATTGAGTTTGTTGAAGGAACAGTAGGTGTGCCTCTGAAAATCTACATCAGAAACGAGCACAGATCCGTATTTGCTAAACGAAATGTGTATCTTCTTTATTTGCAAGAAGTACTTGAATTTTTTAATCACACAGGGGAGACGTGAAGCTGAACTGACAGCTAACGTTGTGACGAAAGAAGTTAAAGCAGCTGTATTAACAGTGCGATTTTCGCGTTCTGTACATAACCAGTAGAGAAATGGTTTTGGTCGAGGTGTTTTTGGTGAAAGCATGATTATTCCTAAAAACAACCAGAAAGTCATTGTGTCGCGCGCTCTTGCATAGGCACACGTTAATATGGTAGAAAGACTTAATTCAACGTGCGTTTTACACATGAATAGAATCACAACAGCGTATGCTCGCTGTGCTTAGCCACAAAATGACAGATTGTTGAACGTAACGTTAGTTGCTCACAGTCTAGGCATTTTCTGCACATTGTTCTTGCCAGGGAACCTTGAATACAATGTGCATTGTGATTATTTTAGGATTAGGAATAATCCACTACGGCTCCTTCAGATGTTTAGCCGCTTTGATTAGATCGGTTCCGCAAAAGAAAAACATGTGGTATGAAAAAACTCCACTGCTATTTCACTCCGAAATATTTGTGCGACTGACATTTGCACTGTTGCTGGAGTGCACAGAGCCCCAGATGGCCGACCATCGCGATGAAGGCCAAGGTCATTCAAGTGTTGCAGCAAAGAAGTTTGCGTAAGGAAAACTCCATACAGATTTTTCCCGGTACATGAGCCAATCTGCGAAAATGTGCAGAGTTCCAGTGCCACAGTACTTTCGAAATTGTATCTTTAAGCACCGGTATATGGCAATTGAATAGCGAACACACATTTGCTTGTAATATAGCGGTATTGGCAAAGAAAACACGTCGATTGTCTGATTTCATGTTTTACTACAGTTCACATTTTATTGCATTTCTAGCTGTTATAAGCGATGTACTTGCTACAGGAAACGATTGTCGTTCGTCGTTACCACCACACTTTGTGTGACATCAAAAAGCTACTGGGATCTTGTCTCTGCCTTTCGGAGTCGTCACAAAAATTCTTCGGTTTGGCATTGAACGATTGTCCACCACATGAATGCAAATGCAAAGGTAGGAGCGTTTGTCTTAGCTGACCGAAGCTTCGCATTTCAGAGTCGGATGTCCTGTATGCATTATGCGTCACTATCCCCACTTACCGTAATTATTTTTTCTCGGTTATAAAAGGTCTCTGCAGCGTTGACTTGTTATAAACATTTCCACACATAGACACATACAGTGCTGTATTTGGAAACAGCGGTTGGAAACAGTCGTGGCCAATGGCTCTTTGGTTCAGTATCTTTATCACAGACACATCAGAGTTACGACTATTACATCGCATATCCCTGTTTCGTTAGTTAATGAAGTTATATTTGTGGAGTCATTTATCCAAGCTGAAATTTCGCTTCAAGCACGAGATTGCGTGAAAAATTGAATTTTTTCAAAGCATTTTCTTAACTACAGTACCGCATGGTCTTGAAAGTGACTGTTTCAATAGCACATGTTCAACGATAATATCCCACAAGTCGGTTATACCAGTACGAATAGCTACAAAATGGAAATGACGGTGTTTATTTTAATTCCTTTAACAGATATTTACGTATCAGTGTGGTAAGATGTCTCGAATTCGATCTTGTATTTAAAAGTTTGATGACGAAAAGGTTTTACTATGTTGAGTTGTTTGTTTTCCAATTTTTCTGTGCATGAAATTTGCGTTTGAGGACTGTTCCCTCCGCTGAAGAGCTTTTGATATGTTTCTGATTTTTTGCTGTCAAATTTAATTGTATGACAGAAGCACTTTTCCTTAAACTCGATGAAGATGGTTACTTAAGATTTGATTGATAAACAATTAGGTTTGCAAAGTTGGTGCTTAATTCTCTTTAAACAATTGTTGCGATCGGAGGGCCCGAGCGGTATGCGCTCAAAGTTTCACACTGTGGCAACAAGAAGCAATAGATATCACATACCGTGCTCACTCTGCCACTGGTTGTTCGCGCCACTTACCTGTAGGTGCTATTCTTAATGCACATCCCATTCGTGGTGCATCGCGCATGCGACGCTATCGCGAATGCGACATCGTGCTGACCGAGCGACCTCTGCACAATAGGAATTTTAAAAAGTTTTAGGCTTCCGCAAACGTTTGCGGAACTTTGAGAAAGTTTTATAAAGTTAACATTTGTAGAAAGTTCGCATTAGCTATGAAAAACAGTTATCAAAACTGCTGTCAGCAGTTTGCTGTTTAAATAATTACTTTTATGATGTTATTACTGTAACTGTTTTAATGAACTTGATTATCGCTCAGAGAAAATTGCCCATCCATGGCTTGGGAAACTTTCTAGAGAGGAGTAAGAGGTTTTTGTTGCAATCCTTGTTTCATTACGCCTTGCTTTCGCCGCACACTCTTACGTGATTTGACCACAATCAAACATCTTCAATTGCTTATTTGTATGCACTGGTTTTATTTAGGTGGGTCTCATCACCGCGAGTCGCCCGACGGCAGCAATGCTGATGCTTTGTTTACTGCTTTATATCCTTGTCCGAAGGCTTTCGAAAGTCAGACTTTTAACGAATGGAAACGTCAAGCCACGCTCAATGCCATAAACAGGTGAAAGCCTTGTTCAAGTTTTAGAATAACATGATCTTACTAACTGTCAACTTGTTTATGCTTATGTAAGAAAAGCTGTGTAGTTCCAAAAAAAGACATCTCACGAAGTATTCTTGAAGTGGATTAATTTTGCCGCATCAATCACTGGTTGCTACGATTGAAGACTCATAAACGTTAAAAGGGTCTAGTCCAGAGAATCTGTTGTAGGATGATGCAGTCTCACAAGTAACAATTATGCGCTTTTGATTAAATGTGTTTCTGTACATTTTTGTGGATGTTTGTTTACTGAGGTGAGAAACTATGGGGCGCCGGTTGTAAAAAATGAAATACATGTTATATCGGACACGTTAAACACATCAAGTGCTAAATCGGATAGATATATCACATAATCCAACAAGTGCTATTTCGGATAGATATAACACATAAAGTTTTCGTTTTTAGCAGTCATGCGTAAACAGTGCCAAACCGTGAAAGCTCAGGTGACGTTGATTGATTGATTGGGAAACTCATTCATTCAGCTGGTCACGCGTGAGTGCTATATCTACTTAACTGTTACATCAACAGTTGTTGAGTTATATTTGTACGATTTAGCACTTGATGTGTTGTATCTGTCCAATTTAGCACTTTCTTGGTTATATCTGCCCAATGTCAACGCTTGACACTTCATAAGTGGTTTCTGTCTGATTTAGTTGTTGATGTGCTGTACCTGTATCTGCCCGATATAACACAAAATTTTTTTCTTGAAAACGGCGTTCCATGAGAAACAGCTCATGCAGTTTGTGTCCAACAAAACGTATGCAGTCCAGCCGCCTTTCGCTGCGATCACAAGTAGTTCGTGGCAACCGCCGCTAAATAAAGACATGAAAGAAACACAGACTTCAAGCGTGTCGAATAGGAACATCTCTGTGCCGAATTTTTTTGACAAATGGCTTGAATGCGGATGGAAAGTGGAGAAAACTGAGCTTTCTGCTGTTAGTTGATGCTTGCAAACTTTGTGCAGGTTCGTGATGTTAAAACTCTTATCTAAACTTCCGTTTGTTTAGAAAGATTGCTGGAATGCACTGGCGAACCTCCAAGTTAAAGTTGCAATTTCTTCCAGTTGGACCCTTTCCCCTGTTCGTGCGCGATTACAGAACTTATACTTCACGCAAGTCATTGTGGGACCTGCTAACCGACTTCTTAAGGTGAGATGCCAAGATTTTGCTCGCCTTTTTTGTGATGAGTTTGCTGTAATCGGAATAATGTCACAATTTCATTGTGCGCAATTATGCATGCTGTGGATTGTACACATACTCCGATTGTCATAGAAATTATCCGTTTCACCTGCGTAATTTCGTTTCCGTAATATTGTCTTTGTGCTCAGTCATCACCGCATTCCCCATCTGCTTGTATACTTGCAGAACAAGCATGGTTAGTAGTGGCGCATTCATGTGTGCATTTTGAGGGAAAATGTCCACCAAAATAGTCACTTGCCTCTTATAATAGTGCCCTTTGGCCGCAACTCTTGCGTATCGCCAGGTTTTTGCTAACAGGGGTAATAAAAAACGGGATGGCCGCTATCTGCGAAAGATAAAAATGCTCATCATCCATTCAATTGCGCACGGGGCACGGTGTCAAGCGAAATTTCTGACCTATTATTGTTTGTCAGTTGTTTTGCTTCTCAGAGTAAAGGAAGAAAGCTTGACAATTACTTTGTTGATGTGTGTTGCGTAAATTAAAACTTTTTGGTTAGACGTCAGATATCCACAACAAGCTATAGCACGGGAATAAGTATAAACACTGAAAAATATTGGACATAGTCTTGGACTTCAATTATTTTTCTTTTTCTAACCCTAACCTAAGCCCTAAGCCGACACACTTACGTAAACACTAAATCCTAAGCCCTAATCATCCGTTTTCTCAGCGTATTTGATGTGCAGAACATCACTTTGTGCATGCGCACATGGCGTGAAGTCAGATATTTCGCTTGACACCGGGTTCCACGGGTCCGCACTAGCGGTGGTGCTGCAGCAACTTTGATGCCTCACCCTCTGGCACCCAACTGTTCACGTTAAAAGTCTGTTTCGGAAAAAAGTGTTTCTGAATAGCCTGACGTTACGCATAGTACGCTTCACCTCCATGAAATTAGAACCGGGTAAAACTGTCGGCAGAGCTGTAGTACTCACCGTGTGTGACCAGTTGAGTGCTTTTTACTATTGAACACTCTGAATAAATCAGTTAACAGCTTCTCCGTTACCTATGATTCTAGTGCTAACCAAAATCAGTGATTTAAATCAAGCAATAAAAATCAAAAAAATCATGTTGTTTTAGAGCTTTGTGTCAATTCTATGATACATGTATTTAGCATTCTAATACGTTTTCGCATGGCCTGTACAGTACTAGTGTGGCAGGCAAAGAGTTCTTGTGATGACACAAGTTAAAACCACACAAGTTAATACCAAGTTTTATCAATCAGCAACTGTGAGGTCACAAACTAGATGTCATTAAACTGCAAAAATCACATGTGGACTGAAATCACTAACCCTTGCAGATTCAGAAGTCATAACTGTTAGAATGCCACAAGTTTGAATGTGTGGATGAGCATATAGTGAAAGTTGCATTTAAATTCCATCAAACATAAAGGCTGTTGACTGTAAACGTAGTTATAGAACATATTTTCGGTTCATAAAACAGGTATATTATTATTATAGGTTTTTAACATTTTATGCATGTATGCCATGAGTGTCAATGAAATTATTAAACTGGCAGTTTCAGTATTGGCATTTCAGTAAATGTTTCATTTCGTGCACTGGTACTGGTGTTATAAACTTATTTGCACTAAGGGATATTGCATAAGTGTGAAAAAGTTTGAATGAAAGTTCAGCTATTTCTACTCAGGGTTAATTGATTTAAATCATTTCAATTAAATCAGTGATAAACTAAAAAAAATCAAAAATTGTATGCAGTTTTGAGGCTTTCTGTGATTTGTATGACACATTTAATTGGTATTCTAATCAGTTTCACTTATTATCAGTTTTTTTTAAGGAAAATGTTAGGTGCCCAGTATGGATCTGTAGGGATCCGATTTCTCTGATTCTAGGGACCCGATTTTCTCTGACTGTAGGGACCCGATGATAATTTTCTCTGATTCTAGGGACCCG
>JGI24159J19872_10008571_pt1 | contig 13391 bp, 12 predicted proteins | sample Ectturendosymbi4_FD_19872 | JGI IMG/M metagenome (IMG submission 19872) | reverse complement strand
GATTGCTACACTTGACAAAATATTACTTCAATGCTTCCAAAATGCACATCTTCTAATCTAACTCGAAAATTAACTACAGAGTCTATGTTTGCAGCAAAGATAAATATAAACGCATGATTTGTGGTCAAAGAGTACTGCAGCGGTAGGCCAGCCTAGAGCAGGGCGGATGCAGGGGGGACGATTGGGGCGATCTCCCCCCTAAAACCTACGAAAGTAACTTTATTCACCATGATTTTGTTCAATTCGGAAAATAGCATTCGTGACGTAAGACCATTTTGCCGAGTTGTGAAGTACACGTCATCTCTCTTACAGTAGAGAACCCGTAATGAGACTTGACGGCCAAATATTACTGAAATCGCCCCACACTAAACTTACGGGCTGGATCCGCCCTTGGTCTAGCTAGAGGTTAGCTATTGTAACGTCATAAATTGTAAAAAGATATTGCTACCCCTAATAGTTACATAATGACCGGCACTTCAGTGATGTGTGACTTACAAAGGCTGTGCAGCTAATACAATGTATTTATGACTTTGTGCAATATACGGCATACAGAAAGCGTTTGCGGGCCGCACAAAAACTGTCCACGGGCCGCATGCGGCCCGCGCGCCAGTGTTTGGACCACGCTGAATTAAGTGATGAAACCTGGAGGTGAATTAAGCCGAACGTTCTTTTAACAACAGCAGAGGATTATCTGTATAACATGCGAAAGATCTATTCTGATTAACACAGTGTTTCTCAACTGTCCCATCTCACGGACCCCCAAAGTCATATATTTACTTTTTGCGGACCCCCGAGTACCCCAAACAATGAATAAAACAATAGACGACCTACACAGGAACGAAATATACAAGTCTTTCTTTCACGTCAATGCACGTGCAAAGTTTAGCAGAAAATTCCGTGGACAATGTGGACTATTACATCATAAAGGCAGTACTGGAATAACCTACCTTGATGTGCATGTCAGACTACAGTTGCGGTCTGATTAGGCTGAGTAACTTGGCCCAAATGGGCGGATAAAAACTAGGCGGATTTTTTTTAAATTTTGGCTAACGGAGCCCCAAGGGAGCCCCAAGGGAGTTCACGGACCTAAGTTTGAGAACCTCTGGTTTAACATCACACTGGTTGATACTTTGCTGAGGAAGGGATACTTTCTAAGGATACTGTAACTTGAAAGAATTCACAATTTCTTTGTTGGTTGAACTGCCCGGGACGTTACGTACTTGACCAACGCTGGTTATTATTGCGAATGGCGCTGACTAGTAAACTTTAAACGGTATAAGCCATTGCTGTTCATACGTAAACCCTTTTCTTATCCATCTTTATCTCATCTCAGCACTCCGCGTGCAGCCATAAATCTCAGTGCGTAAAATATGTTCGAACTTCTGTAGAAACGTGCGCTAGAATTTACGCTGGGCAGAACTTGGTTCCGGAAGCAAGTGTTATGAGCTGATACAATCAAACATAGTCAGGTTAGCTCACAAATCTTTCGGAATACTTTTAAGAATGATACAGAAACATCAAATAACTACAGGATAACTACGATTTCCAACAAGTCACCCGGCGGTGAATTTCAACTGTTGCAACCCACCTTCCAGCCGAGCTCGCGCAAGGCTTCGACACCGGGAATAGTCTGCGCAATGCAACTGAGGCAGTAGAGGCAGGTTCCGCGAATGGAGGAGACGGGTGCGTCGCGAGCAAGCTTGTTCAACACGTGGAGAGAACCGTACTTTTGCAAAAGGGGAAGTCCCAGCGCCGTCGAACCGATATGAGCCTTGAGAGAGAAAAGTACAAGAATTCATGAAACTGAGCTTAACGGCCGCCTGCAGTTGACAAAATACCGTATAATCGTTCAAATACTGCTTATAATCAAATCACTGTGATGCAACAGTGAAACGGCAACCTTTCACAGCCCTGCACCGACGCTAAGTTTTGTTTCAAGTATTGTTTTCATTTCCGCGTTTTCGTCTGCTCTTCAAACGAACTAGAGTTCTTGGCTGAACTCGATCAAAGGTGCAGCTGTTTCTAAAAACCCTAGTCGGGTGATTTCAAAGAAACAACAGAAAGGCCGCAACCGTCAGCAGCAAAAACAGTTGTCACGGAACACAACAGCAAGATTCACAGATCATTATTATATTTAAAAAAAAAGTAACACCAGCACAATATTCATCACGTAAAGATTTGACGGCACTGCCACGTCTTTGTGTCTTGTGCTTGGCGAGGGATTTTCTGCAAGGATTGAGAAAAGGCCGGGACAACGCAAAGCACCTACCAGCGCCCACAAGCAACTCTTCGCTTTCAGAAGGCGGGCCGGTTTAATGGACCTGGTGCGGGCGTTTTCCTTCAGCATACCCCCATCGGGACAGTCTTCGGCCATCATGGCGCGCAAGGTGTCGGTCAAGCGCGGGGTGATTTGTTCGCGCTCGACAAGACGGGCGCCATCCGCGTGACGACACAATTCACCGTACAAGTGCGCCGGCACGTACACCGACTGCCGACCCTTTCTGCACAAGACAAGTGGTTTTCAAGTGATGTGAGTTCTGAGACAAAAAACGGGGGAGGGTTCGGGACGCCTGATCAGCGGTAGGGCGGGGTGAAGTAAAAAAGTTGAGAGCAACGGAGACTTATGAAAACACAAAAGTCGTTACCAACCATGCTTGTTTTTATTCAACAAGGTTGAGCTCAAAAATAATGACAGGAATTACAGAAAACCATTCATGATTTTCTGTGTGCGCAAATAACTGCAATGAATTTGTTTAAAGTCGATCCAATTAAACCATGAAACTACCTATGATACTGCTACGAAACGGCACCTCCGCCCACGTTGCCCCCTTTTCAAAGGGCAGGGGGAAATGCCCCCGTCATGACCCCGTTCTTCGGCGTCCCTGGTGCAATTATAACAAGACAGCACTAGGTTAATTTTTCTTGTTTGTTTACTGCGGAGTCAAACTTGTAAGTTGATGACGGGAATGTCGTCTGCAATCGGAGCGTACGAAGTCAGCATCGGAGTATTTATCGCTTCGCAACCCTAGCGACAGTTCAGGTTTTAAGCGTTCGCCCGAAAATGTTGATCTATCTGTTTTCAGCAGTGAATACATTGCCAGCTGGCTAACGAAAAACGGTCAACAACAGCCATTTCAAAGTCGGGTCCTCACGATCAGGACAAAGAAAAACGGAAGTTCTGTGTGTACAATTTTTTTTCGTGACGGCAATTGCCGGCAGGTCTAAGCCTGAAATTTACTTCTTGCCAGGGCTGTTTAGGCGAACGCTGTTGTCCAAGCAGGGCAAAGGCGATTCACTCAGTGTCCGTGGATCGAACACCCAACCTTCGAATTGAGAGGCGGACACACGCTATCGCTGTCTTTAATGTTTCTTATCGGTCAAATGCACTTTCATGTAATCTTTACAACTGGCGTATAGAAAGGACGAGCTTTACAGCACCTTTAAAACATGCGCGCATGGAGGACACGCGAACAAATGATTGATGAATGGGGTGCCCATATTTTAACCCACACGAGGTTGTTCGAAACGCGTACTAGCGAATGAAATAGATCACTGCAACCTTCATTTCACTAAATGTCGGAAAGTTTCCTGGCGCTTTCATGGCGTGTGCCAAGCAGGAATGGAGGCAAGCACTGACTTATGAGGTTTGGTGGCTTTTTTCACCCCTTTCAAGCGTCGGAACGAAACACCCGGTCACAGATGTGGTTCTCGCGAAGTCGTTTAATCAACTAAATTTGCTATGCGACGAACCACATCCACGCATCGCTACAACGTACTTGCAACTACTTCGTCGCACAAAACCCTCTTCCTTGTTTGGCCGCTCGTACGTGGTCAGGGACAGTTTGAGCAGCTCCTCAACGTGGACTACGTATCTTTCGTTGTACTCTTTCCACCACCTGCGCACACGTCACGTCGTCATGACGAAGGTTTGATTGTTCGGCAATATTGTTTCGTCCCAAAATAGGAAAGCAAGTGCCAGAGTTGTATGGAGCGTTGGCGATCTGACTAATGTACACGAATCAAGCGCCAACTGCCTGTGCATCTAACCAGTTGCAAACAACTTTGGTCAATACGTTAGTAGTAAACGTAACCACTTTTGAAAATCAAAGCTTTACAACGACGAACAAAATTTGCGAGGTTTAGATGGAAAACCATGAAGCAGATTCTTTTGCGAAAAGAAAACAGGGGAAAAATTCACGAAGTTCAACGAAATATTTGCTTTATTTGACGTGTTAGCGCATCATTACACACGAAAGAACAAATACAATAGTTGGCTCACACCTGTCGACAGGCGAGGTATATGGTAAAAGTAGCCGGTACTGAACAAGAAACAAGGTATCCCTTGCTCAAAAACCTGTTGGCGTGAGAAACAGCCCAGACATGACTTCATTTTCAAAGCGGGAACCCATCGCTAGATAAGGACCCCTGCAGGTTTTTGCAAATGCTTTGCGACTTGAAAACCCAGATGGGGAGCAATGATCCCACAGCTGTGTTAGAAAACCTGAAACAGCAAATCTCAACTAGAACGTGGAATTAATCGACCAACCCAAGCTACTGCCGCAACGTTTTGTGGTGTCCTCCGAGTTGATGAACACTTATAGTCTTCCTTGATGGGTTGAACGTTTTCTTTTTTTGCAAACGCACCATTAACAAGTCGTTTTTGAACCAGGGTTGAGGAAACTACCCACAGCTCGCGTGACCATTTACTGTGGCCACGTCACAAGTTTCTTTACCCAAATTTTGCAGAATTTGCGTTCTGTGCTAAATAAACATGTGTACTTGGTTGTATTTGCCAGCATAAAAAATTTAATTTTTTTGCGACGCGTCAGTTATATTGCTAAACAAATAGATAGAAATAGGTTTCCCTTTCCTGTTTTAAACTAACGTACAAACTAGCAACTCTTCCGATTGGTTTAGGCGACTGTTCTCTATTCACATCCGTCTGTTGAAAGTTAAGCATGCAAGAACACCAACAGTTCGCTTTTCTCGAATCTTTCTCTTTCATCATATGGTCTTCTAGCATTAAGTAAAACTCCCATTGTGCTCTAGTTAATTAGATAAAATAGCTAATTTCCAAACGAAAACTATCCATTTTGACCGTTCGCTACACAGTGCTTACACTCGTAGACGGGGTCCCCGGAGTCAGAAACGTTCCAGACGACTCAAAATCGCAAAGAGACCGCCGGTGACAATCGTGCAACGAACTTTAACGTTCGCAACACACTCCACGCGAGCGACACGACGAAACGGTCATCACCAGAGTCAGTGGCAAAGTAATCAGTGACACGAACAGCAGGGCTGCTTGATTTCTGGTCGTACCGCACAAACATTCAAGCACGAAATCGAAACGAAAAACGCCCCCAGCACAAGCACGGTGAAAAAAGAAAGCCAACCTGTCCAGTTCCCTTGCCAGATAGTGGTTTTGCGTGAGGTAGGCAAAGCCTTGCGGTTCGGATAGGAATCGACAGACCAGTATTGCTCCTCTTTCACCCAGATGAAGAAGAGTGGGCCGCAGACGAACAACGGCTCGGAGGTATTCCTAACAAAAAATATGAATAACTTCAAGCGAGTTGTCTTTTTGCGAACTGTAACATTTACCTTGCAGCGAAAAGCGCAAGTTGGTTCCGTAACCACGCACGACATGCGATCCATCCGTAGCAGTGTTGGTGGGAAAGATTTACTATTTGCAAACAACCTTGCACATTAAACTAGTGGTTCCCAACCAGGTTGTCGCTGTGGTGCCGGCGAGTGAAAAGAGAGAAAAATTCGAATTTTCCATCACTCGAACAAATAGTCGATGACAATGAATCTTCGAGGATGATTCCTACTGTTTGTGAACAAACATTTAAAAGTGCTCTCGGCGTCATTTGATACTTATTTTGACGTAGGCAAGATGGAAACTTCTGAAGAATGAATTTTGATTTCATACTCCTTCAATTTGGATATGTCAGATGGAGAGCTGAAAGAAGATCTTAGAGAATTGCGTTCAAATCGCGCAAATATTTTTTGTAGAGTTACTTCAAATGTCAATCTGAGTCATCCTTTCTTGCCCATATGCTTGACTTTCTTTACATATTAAAAAGCCTAAATTCCATTCCAAACGTTTGAAAGCTTGTTCTTGATCATAAATTTATGAGGCGCGACTTTGGAACAAAAACATATAAAACATATTAGGGTGGCGCAGGAGTAACAATTGTTGGGAACCACTGATAAAACTATATTTTAACACAGACGTGTTCGAGCGCTATAGACTGCAGCTGAACGAAGACGCTTTTGCGCCGAGTTTCCAGCAATGCAATTATTTTTTCAAGCGAAGAATCGTCGCCGCAGCTCCGTCGTGCGTCTCACCCGGTCGTCGCAGGCCTCGTGCAAGATGTCCAGCGCTTCGGCGGCGACCTCGTTGCTTTCGTCGAACAGCTGGGTGGCGAGCAGCTCCACGCCCCAGCGCTGGAAGCCGGGGCAGTTGGCGCGCAGCAGCACGCGAAGGAATCCCGTGCCGTACAAGCGGCCGGCCTGCGAGCGAACACACTTGCAGTTACTTCTGTTCCCTCGATACGAACAAAGTACACATTTAATTCAAATAGCTTGTTTTCGTACTTTTCTCCTGCTTTGGAATGTTGCAAGTGCGCGACAATAAGTTTTCATTGCGCAAATAGTCCGATGGTTCCGCGCATTTGCGCACCTTAGACGGAACACTGCTTATGAACACAACGTAAATGCCGCTGTAGTTTCCGACAAAGCAAAAAAATTAAACTCGAACTTTGCTTTTTTCACCCACAGCGCAGTGCTTCGACCTGACTTCTTTTGCGAACGCTGCATTAAAATTGCCGGATACACAAGGTAAAGCAGCAGCAGCCATTAACAAATACGTAGATTTAGGCGTTGACAGCCGTCTGATCCACACCAGACACACGGCGGACCAACTCACCTCGCTGCACCGGGTGAGGATCTTGGCGAGCACCGGACGCGACTGACTATCTTCGGCGTAATACAGACTGGACACGAGCAGCTTAATCATACTTTCGTGGGTCGACTCCGAGGCGAGGCCTAGAAAGCTGCAGAACGGAATGCAAGTCAAGCCAAAGGCCTCGCACGCAGTTCACAGTTCAACAATGCTGGAGGTGTGCATGGCATGGCAAGAAGCAATTTGAAGATTGCGTTTAATGTTTGCTAAAACAATTGAAGAGTTAATCATGCGGCGTTTTGCGCGAATACGCTGAACTGTTCGCACCATTATTATGATCGGATCAGCCTCTACTTATCTTGGTAAATGCTGGAGCAGCCAAAGCGGGAAAACACAGTGCTGGAATTAAAAATATGATTTACGCAAAGTGTTTTTTACACCTTTGATACATATCACCGCTCGCTATCTGAGCTGCTGCTGACAACATTATCAAATCCGACCAGAACCAATAGTTTACGACCATTCACAGAAAAATTCAAACGACGCGTTTGACAAACCGACTGGCAAGTTCCGCACAGTGGTCAGGGTTTCACAGCATCTGAACGATCAAAACATCTTGACTCTCCAAGTCAACCAGATTCAATCAAATTAGAGCAGCAAATGCTAGACTTCGCGATGCGCCGAATACTATGGTTTCCGAAGCTTGAATTTTTGGCACAAAGTCAACGCGCCATTCGCTCCATCCAAAGGTAAAGACAAACAGCTTCGGAAGAGTCGGAGAAAAACGGGCGCAATTTCAAAACGTACACTCTCCAGTAAATCTACAGCTCCGTGGAATTTCAGACGTCAAATGCTTTTGGTGCAAAACAACGACGAAGTTTTAGAAAGCTGCTACGCTTCGACAAGTCAACAGATACGTAACCACCCCGGCGCCGCTGCACGACATACCGCAGTCTAACCTCTCGTCACTGCGCACCGATGGATAGCAGCAGATGAGAGGGTTGTCCGATCCCAGACAAACAGATTTGCTTTTCACAGCCGTGTGCAAACGATGACGGCACCGTCACGCTTTAGTGACCGACATGAAACCAACAGTGTCCAAGCAAAATCGGGAATAGGCCTGGGGCATATTTTGCGCACAGCCCAGAATGGGAAAAGCTTTTTTTTCTAACTTCCCAGCACTGTCAAAATCTATATCTAGGATTCGAACGACGATGGAGCTAAACCACAAACAGAACCAGATTTCGAGCAATACCTCCAGGCTTACAGCGGCACGGAGGGTTGGCGAACGCATACACTCGCGAAGACGTCTGACCTTGCAGCCACACCAAAATGCGAAATTGGTAAAAAGATCTACTAGACGGGATGGCTCAAAACCACATGCTTGACCAACGCTATGACTTGAGCACATGGCAAAGTTTACAAGAACTATGGTTGATTCACGACTGGTTTCGCACAGGTTTATTTCCGAGATGTACGCGCGAATGGCGTTACCAAAGTAACACCATAACTACAGTACAATAACGCGGGGTCAATGAGTCCTCCATGTTCTACCCCAACACAGGATGATGTGGGTAATGTTCAGATTGGATGTTCGCACACAAGGAACCCAGTTGTATGCGCCCAAGTCATCGGCAACGGAACAACTAAGGACGGATTCGTATTTTGATCACAAGGGTGAATGAGAGCACCCTGGAGAACGTTCGGTGCGTTGCGGCGACACATCCTTTCGCAAAACAATGAGCTGCAATACATCTTACTATTGGTAAGCTTTGCATTGTTCCAAGATCTGATCGCCCTTCGAGTCGTACGACAGAGATCCGAGGATGAGAAAGTATTCCCGGCTGCAAGTTATCGCTAAAGCCCCGGCAGCCTTGCTGTAGCCGTTGGCTTCAGCACCGGCCTGGAAAATATGCAAAGCACGCATGAGGGGTTTGTGAGAAAAACAGACTTATCGATTTTTGTTTAAAGGCCCAGGATAAGATTAAAACCGATTTTCGTTGCGTAAGAAGCGGCCTAAGGTGGCTTTGATTTCGTTACGGCGGCCCTGAACAAAACAAAAACTTGCCCTTGCCAAGACTATGCGTTATTTTTCATGATTTGATTGACAGCAACCGGCTAAACGGTAAAAACGTGCTTACTGGTGAGACAATCGAGAGCACTCTAGCCGAGCAGTGTTGCCGCAAGCACTCGTGGCCGGCGGATCTGTGTCCAAAACGTTTAATCAAAGATGGAGAAAACCGTACTTTTAACCCACAGCGGCTGTCCCGTCTCAAGTGGCTGCGTTGTGGAGGTTGCTCGTTCATATTATCAGCAGCGAGCAAGTATGGCCAATAGGAGAGTGTCTCATTGCGTAATTTTCGTTAACCAGTGCTTGATAGTCAAACCTCGCACGCAAAAGAAATTCATGCGCAACTCGGCGTTGAACTGTCTCCTGGAAACGCAACCTCTTTGTCGATAGCAATACATAAAGCAGTTACGAAGCCAGTTGCAGCGGAGCACTAAATGAAAAACGGATTGGTTTTACTCCACTCAACCTGGAAGTGTAGGGAAGTCAATTAAGACAAGAGGTGACACGGATAAACGAAAACACAAAAATGGTCAACTCGTGTTTTTCCTGAAACCGAAAAAAACTACGCATCCTGTGCTTTTAATGACAAACAATGCAGTTTTTGAAACAATATATCGAAACCTTGAAAGTAACGGCAGTTCCTTAATACCCGCGGAAAGTACCGTGATATGTGTCACCAGCATTGGGGGATGCAAACTACTTCCAGGATTCCCACACATTTTCGAAAACCATTTTCCATAATTTCTCAATACCTTTTCAACACTAAATTAAAAGACTTTAATGCTATCATTTAGCTTCATTTTTCGAAAATTTTGCTCATGGAACACAGTGCACTGCGGAACTGTCATCAGCGGCGAAGAATAAAATTTGAATGAACAATTGGTTGAATTCAGAATTTCCATACCTTTTCAATAATATATATGAACATTTTAGCCAAATTCAATACCTTTTCAAGGTCTTGAAAACCGATTTCACAATTCAATACTTTCAATACCGCGTGGGAACCCTGTACTTCACTGATGTCATCAGAGAGAACAGCTGACAAACACAACAGCAACCTCTATTACACAAAGTCGTCCCTGACCAGGAAAGCAATCGGTTATTTAGTACCTCAAATCTTGACATCGAGCGAGAAGTTATGGAATCATAACATATTAAAAAATTAGAGGATATACACGCGCACGACGGGCGATCAGTTAAAAAAACGATCATGAAACTTAACCGGGAAATGTGCTTTTAAGTTTGTTTCTTTTTTGCTAGAAATTATTTTTGGTGCGGCATATTATTTCGTAAATCATTCCTCAAAAAGTCTTCTATGTAGTTCAGACCAATGCGTATTCACCTTCATTCACAGGTTCAACTTGCCCAATCAATTACTGTAATGTTTCCCGGGTACTTTGCGCATTTCCTCGCGACGGACATTAGTGAATAGAAAATGCTTGAGACAAAAACTCCTCGTTGCTTTCCAAGAAACCAATAACGAGCAGTTGGTCCGCCATGACCAGTCCACGCGAAGCTTGAGGCGAAACACGGGTAGCAACATATCACTCTAGCCCAGGGCTTTTATAAGGTGTTTTAGGGACCCGATTCGGGTCCCTAGAATTGAAAATCGGGTCCCTAGAATCAGAGAAATCGGGTCCCTACAGATCCATACCAGGTAGCTAACATTTTCCTTTAAAAAAAAACCTGCTCTAGCCTACTGGAAACCATCACAATCCGGTGCTGGGAGCGTGCATCCGGTAGCGGTGAGCGTGAGGGAAAGATGGGAAAAGACATACTTGCAGATATCTTAAACCAAACGCAAGCACAGCTTTGCGGGCTGTCCGTTTTGCTAAAACCGATGAAAAAACGTAGATAACAGAGATTGTTTGGCATAATGCTCCGCCACTGGGAACACGCGAGCAAGCTGTTGTTTGTCGCTGTAACTACGAAAAGATAAACTGGCCGCCGATATGAGAGCGGGCAACGAAGCCACAGCTTGAGGTTGCGAACGCCAAACTTTGCCAACGTTCCCGGCGAACTCCGCATCACTGAGCTGCTGCCGCATCAAGTTTCATGAGCGGACGTCATTAATTTGCTGGAACGAGAGGCGTGGGACGGCAATCCTCCTGTTTCTCGGTACAGGTCGTTAACCAGGCCCGGTGTCAGTTGACTCGCGCGACGGGCGATTTTACAGCAAGACGTTGTTGTTCACACACGATTTTCGATTCGTCCAAAACGAATTTTCGACTACGCGTCGTGGGCAGTTTCGAAATGGAATTTTATACAAAAATGAGCGGGGGAAATGCCAAACGCCTGTGAATTTAGCAGAAACGAACTATATCTATAAGGCATTCATTCGTCCTGGTAGCAGATACCATGGGTCATCGATAAACTTACGTGGCGTGACAAACACGTTACGGCATCAATGAAAGAGTTGTCAGTGGCGTTTTTCCTTTCATGTATGAATTAAGGTGATGAGAGGATTGGCGCATGTTGCTTCATCCCGCACTTTTTCCGGGTACATGAAACTATCAGCGCCACAAAAGAATAAATTTTGTTCTGAATAAAGCAATAAAATCTGCGACAGCGTATGCACATCATACGAGAGGCCTAAATCGCCTCAAGGTAATCAGCGCAGGGCACTCATTCCTTGAAACGGCGCGCGAGTTAAGCGACTTCAAGCCAGTCTTGTTTTCAGCTCTGTTACCCCATGTCAACCTTTGTACAAACGGCAAGGGAAGGCGTACGGGCATTCGCAAAAGAAACAACAGCCGCAGCGAAACGTTCTTGCGCGGACCACAGCGCGGCGTTACCTTCGGCAGCGATTCGACGATGGCCGTTACCAAGTTCTTCAGCAAACGCAGACCTTCTTCGTCGGCGTGAGCGAGGAAGCTCACCATGCGGCAGGCGGTCGTCACGAACTTCCTGCGGCGGAAAAAAAAACAGAAAACAAGCTCAAAAGGTTTCGCCGCCGTTCGTCTGCGACGGTCGCCTGAATTCCAAGCGCGCCAGGAGTTCTGCGAACAGTTCGGGAAGTAATTGGGGGTTTTCCGCCCGACGCGTCCGGTCGAAATTTCCAAACACAACACCGGAAGCGAGCCTTGCATGACATCACGTCGGGCGGCTNGCATCGCCCATCCGCGGCGGCGCACCTTCGCACTGTTTGTTTGGGGAAGTGNTCTCAGCAANATCACTTCCGAATCCAGTCAGTTATTCACCCGCTTCAGGGATTTTCCTAAATTTGTTTGCAGTCACCTTTTTCGCCAGCCAGAAAATCATCTATCCAGCTGGAAAAGAAGTCTCAGTTTGCGTTGTACGCCGCAAAAATCGAAGCTGCGCAAGGACGTTATTTGGTGGCAACAAACGGTACACGCTTGGTAGAACAAATATAGACTGTTTGTTCGTGAGCACAGCTTTGTCGAATAAGTAAGGCATCATTAAGTGGCTCCTTGCGTTTTTTCTCACATTTGATCACCTTAAGCCAAGCTGAGACCGACAGCCACAAAAAGGTCAGGCAAGCTAGCAACAAAATCGACCAAGCCATGATGAAAACAAAGTGAAAGCAGATGTCACGTGACCTCGCGCAGCTTTCCGGCGTGGCGCAGATGAACGAACAAAGGTTCAAAACTAATCCGCCCAGCGGCGACCTCAGCATCGCACAGCAGCAGCAAAAATAACTCCGCAGGAAACGTGGTTGCTCGGCAATGAGCAAACGCAGGCGCCTGTACGAACAAGGCACAACAACCAGCCACCGTGCACAAACCGCGGTCCGATAATTAGCGACAGTTGGAATATTCTGCCACGCGAAAGCATTCACGACACTTTTTAACATCGGCTTCTTTCGTGAGCGAAGTGGATTACTGCGGAATCTGCGGCCGCCGAAAGCCGCAGTGGTCGCGGTCTGCGGCAACTTTCAACAACAAGCTATCACTCGAGGCACGTGAATGCTGGAATGTCTCGTTCGACAGTCTGGCCAGTCAGTCAGCATGTGAACGTGTGCGAAGCGCAATGAACGTCGGCGAACCGCATGTTGTTTACCGGTTGTGGTCCGGTGTTCCGTCCTTAGCCAGCTCCACGGCGCTGAAGAGTTTGCTGGTAGGCAGGTAAAAATAGCTGAGCCGTCGATAAAACCGGCGCACCGTGTCATTAACGCTCACTCCGCGCAGGAATGAGACCGAAGGCGGTGACACAAAAAGACACTGGAGGGAGTCCCAGTCCCATTCGCTGTTTTCTTCGGTGGATAAAACCTGAAACGACAGTTGCGCGACAGGCGTCAAGGCTTCATCCGTAGTCATCGCAACATTCGTAAATATTTTCGCATCGAAACGATCGCCAACACAACGCCTGAATTGAATGACTTAAAAAATATTGGCTTTAGCTTTTCCGTATGTCATGGCATAGATCGCATACGCTTGTCGCGCAACTGTCGTTTCA
>JGI24159J19872_10008570_pt1 | contig 13391 bp, 12 predicted proteins | sample Ectturendosymbi4_FD_19872 | JGI IMG/M metagenome (IMG submission 19872) | reverse complement strand
GAATTGTTGCACCTCGCAATTTGTTTATCGAATTTATACACGAGGTTCGAAGCGCGACCCGACTCCCCATTGAGAGAACGTGGGAAGTCCGCAGTTTGTTAAAGATTTACAAGGTGCTAGATTAAATGGAGGAGTCCAAACAGAGTAGAGGAATTAATTTTTGTATTCAACCATAATGTCCGCAATAGAATATTATTATTATAATGCCATAAACTTGTATTTTACGGCAAATAAGAGCACTGTGTATACGAGTTACAGTACTATGATGAAGTATACGAGCTTCTATGATAGAGTTTCACCTGTTTGCATAATTCGTCACGTTTTTCTAATTCCTGTGAGGTGAAGAATTAGCCAAATTCTACTGCATATGTAAAATAGCTATGCCGCCACCACGTCTCTTAACTTTTTTGTCTGATCCGCTAGAACAGGGGTGGGCAATTAATTTGGCTTGGGACCACTTTGAGAAGGCCGCGATCAGCGGAGGGCCATAACTTCTGAAAACAGAAACAAATCTCGGTTCAAGTTAGCCTCAGCACTAACGTTTGCTGTGTTGGGTTGGAGGATATTTTAGATTTAAAGATTTTCGTAAATGCTTCCGCGGGCCACTGAAACCGCTGTGGCGGGCCAAATTTGGCCCGCGGGCCGCTATTTGCCCACTCTTGTCCTAGAATGAGTAGACGATTTAAAACCAAGTGGTGCAGCTTACTGGAGACTGAAAGCGAACAGGGAAGAAAATTTGACGAAATATGCCGGGTCAATATATGCAAATGTAAAGAAACCAGAAAAAATAGGAAAATGATGAAAAAAGTGGCGACAGGCAGAAAAAGCAAGATTCGTAAGTAATCGGCCATGAAAAACAATACTCCTTTCAAATTGTGAGTGTTTGATTCTGATGTCGAACATGTTTCATTCCTTATATCTCTACTTGCACGAAACATGATCTTCTTTCATTTCAAGTTCTTGCAAGCGAATTTGAGGAGTGGAAAGCGCAGCCTTTTTATGGCCGGTCTGGGGCAGTACTTCGCCTCGTTACGCCGCTGCTCTTAACACAAGCTTTCTAAGTTTTTATTGTACGAATATGTTTTCTTGTGTGCAATATGGGTTTATCTGAAATTACTGAATGGGGCCCTGCATGTGACTACTGAACACAGACATCTTGGTAGGTAATGCAGCGAGGCAGTGACACTCACAGCGTGAAGCCACGTATAATTTTATGCTGTGTGAAAAACAGCATGAATAGCCAAAATCTGTAGCAGTGCTTCCACAAGTTTGAAAATCCATGGTTTATTGTTTCATATGACTTAGCCAATAAGCAGAAGCACCATAAAAAGCCATCGCATGCAGCAAACCATTGTTAGTGTTAGACTGTGATCAAGGTGCCCGAGTGGATAGCTTATCAATCAAACGACTCTTATGTAGGCTGCTTTTTACGTAGTACAAAAGTACGTGGCTTGTTAGAATACGTCTATGCAGCCATGTGGGAATACGTCTTTATCGTTAAGGTTTGGTTCTGATTCTTAATGAGTACTAAGCGCAAAGCTATATTTGCTGTGGCGAGTTTTCGTAATTAAGCTGCTCAGTTTTTTTAAAGCCCGAGGGGTGTTCTAAATTTAGTAAGTTGTCCGATAGTCGTGTCAACATCTACTTCTCAATACTTGAAAATCTTTTGCGAGAGAGTCTAACTTTACTGTTTTTTTTTCACTGCTCATGTTGTTCTGGCCGTTGATTATTCTTAAATTATGACTTGCAGTATTTGCAGAAAGTGCAATGGATATTAGGCAGTTTATGAAAAGAAAAAGCATTCCTGATAGCAGAAACGTAGAAAACATTTCAGAAAAAAGATTGAAAACCGAGGTTCAACCAGCACAGATTTTAAAGCGTTTTGTGAACGTACCTTTGCATTGCATCGTCAACAACCTGAAAAGGATAAGCAAAAGTTCGACGTTGCATCCCCGAGAAAAATTTTTGTGGCCGCCCATGGCTACTGGGTTGGACTTGTGGAGTCAGATGTTTATCTGTCGTTTTGATCTCGTAGTGTTGGCATATGCTGCGGTGGATTGCTGCTGCTACGTTGTTATGTCTTGTCTTGTACAAGCTTCCTGCTATCTTGAGCCCGCACTCACTATGCGGGCTACTGTCTCATCCTTATCTTTGCACATCCTACATTTTGCATCATTTGTCGTGTGGAGTATCTTCGCTCTGTGGCACTTGGTGTCCAGTGCTTGATCTTGTGCTGCTGTTATGAGTGCTTCTGTTTCTATCTTGAGTCCTGTGCTTTCTCGCATCATCTGTAGGCGTTCTCCATTGATGTGATCTCAGGTACTTGCCGTTTGTATTGTCCATGTAACTGTTTGCTGGTTCATTTTGTTGTGTTCTCTATTTCCCATTCTTCTATTTCTTCGTTTTTACTTTTGTATCCTGTGATTGCTTGCTGTTTCCAGACTGCTTCTATCAGAGGATTTTTTTCCTTTGCTTTGCTGATGTACTCCTGTAATCCTGCACATTCTAATCTAACTGTTGTTGCAACTTCTTTCCTCTGCAACTTTCTTTTCTTGTATGGTACAACCTGTGAGTGCCTGCTCGAGGATGAAGTCGTCCGTACATGTTCATGGTCTTCCTTATCATCCTGTATAGATCATCATTGGTTGTGATACCTTTTCCGAAGTGGGGGTCAAAATATATAGAAAATTTATGTGGTTTGAAATGGCAACTGTGACGTCACATGCATTGAAATATAACGTCATTAATTTTGTAAGCATGTTTTAGCAATTTAATGCAATGTTTTATAAGCCCTCAACGACCCCTATGTACACTGCACCCTGTCTATCTACGCTACACTGACTCGAGCACATAAATGTAACTACTGTAGTTGTTTTTAGTCTTACACAAAATTCCTTCACAAGTAAGTCACAAATACAACATGCACAAAGCTAAGGGAGTGTCCACATATTACATCATCAGATATGGGTGTGAAGGGCTTTCAAAATGATGATGGGGTAAAAAATAGATATCTAAAATTCTGATGACGCAATGTGTGAATGCTCCCTAGTATCAACAGATATCACTGTGTGCAGTACAAACTTCTTTCCAAAAAAGTTACATCTGCGATTATTTACTGCCATGAATTCTTGCAGTAATGCTATGAGATCAACCTGATCTATTAACTGTTTGTGAATGTGCAAAAGCATCCTGTGGTTCAAGTGCTCTTGGTTAAGTTTGTCAAGTAGTTCTTCAGCCGTCGAAGGCACGACAACGACCGCTCTGCTGTAGCATTTGACATTGATACTGTCAAGTACAGCCGTAACAGTTGTGACGTAACAGTCGTGCAGTACTCCTGTAAATTCCCTTGGAGCATGGGTGAGAGCTTTGCTGTCATCACGTGAGTTTCGAAGGTATCAGGTACAAAAGACGATCTTCAATAGTTTTAGTTCAGTTACAAGGACATCGACATGCATAAGTGCACGGGAGTGGCTATTTTTGGGGATGCAAAAAATGTTTGCCCAAATTTGATCTTGTTTTCCCCAAATAACGTGCAAACAACGGTCGTAATGTTAAGACTAAAACATACCACTGTAAACAAATCCAGGTGTCTGCATGCCTAATTACCAATTACTGGGGTTCAAAGCTGTACGACATCAACTAACAATCAATATTCTGCATATCTATGTGTGAAAAAGGGTAATATTTATTGTGTTGAATAAAGTTAGCTAATTGCAATAAAATCCCTCCAAAATTGCTGTTGATGCCACCACGTATGGGAGGTGTTGTTCCGAATCTTCATTTTCAAGTTTTTGTATGCATTCTAAACTTATTCTTCCAACGCGATCATCCTGATAGCTATGAGCATTTTTTCTAGCATAGATGTGTGCATTTGTGTTGGCCACATTCGCAATCAATTTGGAAAAGGAGTAAAATATCGGGTTACGATCTAATGTATTACATGGCCGCAAGTAGGTCAAGTCTCAAGTAAGAGGAGGTAAAGGAGGCAATTTAATACATAGCATATAGCTTAGCCCTACACATTAGGCAATCTTCACTGCAATGCGTTGTACTCAAAATACTACAATTTACTTAAACGTTTACAGCTTCTAAAGTCACATTATGAACACCAAAAATCCAATCCAGTTTAGACAGTTAAATGTGCATTGAACACAGCATGCTAAGAAACAATAGCAATGTGGGAGTGATACACGCAAATATGTGATCAACTACCAAGGAATGTGAACAAATGCACATTTCCAATGACAAATGACTTATAACCTCAACAAGAACATTTCATAAAAGTAGCAGCGCTTCACTGGAGTGCATCAGCATAAATTAATTATGCAGTGCATTAATAGTATAGTTGCTACAGTTCATGAAAACTTCATTTCACAGCGTTGAATTGAAAGATTAAAATTTGGCAGGATGCAACGTATGCAATTAATTGCATGAAACAAACGGAAAATATGAAAACCTAAACAGTATAAAGTCACAGCTACATTACCACCACGCAACATGTTACAGCTGCAGTTACTTGGTTAATTCTGTTCATGAGTACTTCATGGAAACAGATTCACGCTTATAAATCTCACAACATCAAAACTTCACAATATCATATCACAACTACATCACAATACTACCACAAAACATTTTGCAGCTACAGCTACATTTTATTGGTATATTTTACAGCATTAACAACTTGAGGTTTGCAAAAATTAGGGTTAGTTTGAATGGTGAGTTGCCACCACATGTTCCTAATTTCAAAATGTTTCCAACTCTACCCAAATTTGAATGAGGTTGTTTCAACTGGCCCAAATTTGGTTTGGGCTCTTAATTTGCCCAAATGTTTATAGTACAGCATATGCAAGTCTGAATGAAAATCTTCCAATTTGCCCAGATGGTACTGTTGTGATCGGAAATCCCGAGCTGCATGTGCGCAAAGCTTCGCACCGTGGCAGCAAGCAACAACAGAGATCATGCGTCGCAATCTCTTATTATACTGTATTGCATGCTCGCGCCACGCATATATATTGTTGCTCTTCGCGAACATCCCGTTCGTGGTGAATCACACAATCAACGCAACGCCACCGGAAAGGTTGCAACAGTACCAGTCGTACCCAAGTTTGAATAAAGCTGTTTCAATTACCTAAATATGATTAAGGCTGTTGGAATTTGCACAATTGCTTCTAATTGTACGTAAATTTAAATGAAGCGCTTGCGTATTACAGTATTACCCAAATTAAAATCAAGCTTTGAAAGTTTCCCAAATTTAAAATCAATCTTGAAAGTTTCCCAAATTTGAATAAAGCTGTTTGAAGTTCTCTTATAGTTCACCTAGACATTTAGTTCTTATAGTTCACCCAAACAAAGCTCTTATAGTTTACCCAGACATTCTAAATGAACTAAAATTTCAATGGAGCTATTCCACACAGCCTAGGAGCTATTCTATACAGAGTTATTCTATAAGATATTCTATACAAAAATTTCAATGGAGCTATTCTATATTCTATACAAATGGAGCTATTCTATACACCTTTGTACAAGACTGTTTGAAGTTGTCCACAATTGAATGAAGCTGTTGAAAATAGCCAAAATTTGATTTGACTGATGGACGTCACCCAAATATTCTCAGTTTTATCTAAATATTTTTATTTTCACCCAAAATTCAATGAAGGTTTTCTCATTTGCCCAGATTTAATTGAAGCTGTTGAACCATACCCAAATGTTCCTATTTTACTGAAATGTTTCTAATTTTACCCAAAACTTAACTGAAGTTTTTTAGTTGGCCCAAATTTGATGAAGACTGTTGGAATTACCAAGAGATTCCAGTTCAATCAAGGGAAGTGTCTATTTTGCCATCAGGGGCAAAAGAGAATGGCAAAATAGTCTCAGATTATTTTGCCGTTTTGGCCATTATTTTGCCTTCGATTTGGTGGTTATTTTGCCTTAATTGGGAAAATAGATGCTACTTCACTTACATGTGAATGTAGCTGTAGAGTTGGCCCAAATGTTGAAAATTTTTGCCCGAATAATGGCCATTTTTTCAGCGTTGGGGATGCGACCGCATCCCCTGCATCCCCATGCCATACACTTATGTCGACATCGATGTTGTCATGCAATTTAGCCATTGTGCTACCTTTGAAGAGAAATTGGATTCATCCTCCCATCTTGCTGCAGCCAATAGAACTTGCTCAATATCACAAATATACTGCAAAATTTCTTGGTAAAATATCTTCTGTTTACGGACTATCAAATCGACAACTTTTAAATGTTGGGAGTAAAAAAAGCTGAGATGAAGTAAATCTTGTGGTATCTGAACCCGGTGGCGATATTAGCAAATTGGGGCTACCTATGCAAAAAATATCGTTGTAAGAAAGTTGAGATCCTTGGGATGCCGTTTTGCGATCAGCCCAAAGGTAATGAAAGGACAGATAGTGAGACATTTACAAGACCGAGCGGAACCGGGAAATTAAGAAGGCGTGAGGAGCGCGATGGCCATATATAAAACCGAGTGTCGAAAATAACCCAAAATGAAGACAAGAAAACGAGATAACAAAAAGAGAAGGATTTCACAAGCTATACCGTTTTCTGGAGTCGGCAACGTCGTCTTACTGATAGACACTGATGAAAGAGTGACCGATACCTATTTAGATTTTGCGTAGGAATTTGTTGACCTCTTTGGCACCCAAATCGTTGAAAACTATAACATATGCGTACAAAAGAGGCCTGCTAAAATGTCACTCTGGATACGACTCCATTGCTGGTTTCGCATTTTGGTAGAATGTGGACTGAGGGCATGAGGAATGAAGTATTATAACCTATATGTTGAAATCATAAATACTGAAACCTATGACCCGAAGAAAGTGATAAAAGAAAATGGATACCACTATTATGAGGAAATACCAACACTATTTGACTTGTGTTGTTTGAAAACCTTTGGTTCATGTTGGACACTACATCATTTCCTATCCGTAGAAAGACAGGATTGGGTACGGAGTGACAACACCAAAACATATTCCATAGAACGGATACACTACAAAGCGGGACATCTTTTCCCAAAGCTGGGGAGGAGATTTACTCTTCCTGGGAATAGAGAAGCTTCCAAAACGTGATTCCGCAGAAGGAACTAGAATCGGAAGAGAAACAGATGCGAAGAATAAAAGAACGAGAAGAAAAAAGCAGTAACTGCTTCGTAACGAAGTTTGGAATACATGAGATAGACTTGGCTCAATGATGAGAGAAAAATACATTGCCAACGAATGTGTCGAAATGATGTAAACAATTCAAACGTTACTATTGACAGTTATCAAATTGCCCTATTTGGAATGTATTCGTTCTCACATAGCATATATCAAATATTAGTATATACGGAGAAAAAAACATGAAAACGCTTATTCTATTGCAATTTGCAATGTTAATGGTTAAAGCGAGGCGCGAATTACAAACGTTTTAATGACGATAAAGCCCAAATTCACGGGGGCTTGAAAAACACTTGCAGTCGCAGAGTTGACTATCCTGGGTAGACGTATGGTGTCGAGGGTGCACTTATTTACCTGCTGTGACATAAAAAGTAGTGTTTTGATCGCTTTTAAGTATTTTCTTCCGCTCGCTGTCGAACGATGCGTTTAAAATGAATGTATGATGTCCAAGACATTTTTCCAAGGGGCAAAAATTTTCCAGTGGGGGCCTCTCCCTCTAATTACGGGCCTGATTGCATCTATCAGCTTGATTCACTCCAACAAGATCTTCATGGATAGCAAAGCTATCATCAACCCACCGTTTGCAAAATGTCAATTGTTCTTTTCCGCGTACAGTATATCTTGTTTTTCATCAACAGCAATTGAAAAATACTTCGAGGATTTGATTTGGTCCAGCAAAGTGTTCATGCACTTGCGATACATAGTTGTAATAAATTCGTCATGTATTTCATGTGAATTATACGCACTGAGCTGTAAGACTTTCTGCAGTCCAGGGCAATACTCACTTGCATGCTGTAGGAACTGTTGCAAATTTCCTTCTTCAATTTTTTTCTTTAAATGATTTACTTTAACAATGAACCCAAAACTACTTGTGCTGCTTGAGCTTATTTAGGTAAAATTCGAAATTCAAAGTAAAAAGAGTGGGTGGGCGTAGGTCCATGCGCACACCCGATTCCGCCATCTATGTGAATTATGATGTATCTCTTTGTTGTTCCAGTCTATTATTCCTGCTGTGTAAGTGATTGCTGGCACTGCGTATAAACTGATGGCATGGGCGTCGGGCAGATTTTTTTCCAGGAGAGAGCTGCCACTAGCGGGTTTTTCCAGAGGTAGCAATAAACATTTTTCCACGTGGAGCCAAAAGTGGTGAAATTTCATTTTTCCTTATCAAAACTAAGACGTCAAATTTCAAAACCCAGGGGTGAGCCTTGACCTCCATGCCGCCCCTTCCGACTTCCATGATTGATGTCCTGTATTTTATTTTTGGCGTTGAGGCGTGATTTGAGAATCTGCCTTAACCTTTTTCTGTAGGTTTTTGTTGCTTTGCTTTTGACCTCTCTCTGTTTGTTCTGTATGTTTTGTAGTATGCCCAGATATTTGTAATCTGTTTCGATGTTGGCGACCTTGATTTTTCCTATGTCTAGATTTAATCCATCCACTGTCTTGATGTTGTATTTTTGCATTGCACATTTTTAAAGTCTCCAAGCACATGTAGATGTCTGTTGTGAAGATTCGAAAATTTTCATTTGTTACAAAGACTCTTCAAAAACTTCAAAAATGATGTTTTGGAACCGAAAGGCTGTTTGGAACCGCTACCGGTGAAAAGAATGGTGTCGAACAATCTTTTCTTTAATGAAATTCAAATGTCTGTTTTGGTTGCATTGTACGTATATAGGCATTACTGTCACGTCATATCGTTATGTTCACACAGAATAAAGTTTCTTATTTGCTACAGGGACTTATACTCTTCAAAATGTTCAAAAATGATGTACAGTAGGAATGGCTTGCAGCAGCACATCACCTAAGCAGCCTGTATTTAGCGTGGAAGCGTGTATCTGTGCTGGAGGAAGTGACAACGATGCTTTCGAAGATGTTACTTTGGATGGGGACGTGGATCACAGTGAATCAGGGTGTGCTTCAAACTGTGGACACCACAATACAATTATTAATTCAGAAAACGTTATTCCTACAAATAATGTTAGCAACAACGCAAATTATCACGTGTCCTGCCACTCCGATGCTACAACCAGGAACGATGTATCGGAAACTGCAGCCGAAGAGAATGCGTCGTTTGATCTGATGGTCACTGCAGGCAACACACTAAGAAATGCAATAGCGCCACCTCAAAGGTGAAAGAATGCTTTAAAACTTCGAAATTTTACCACGCTATCCTTTACAGATCATTGACTCCCAAACCTTTCTTGATTGCGGGCCCCTGGTTTGTTTATTGTTTTTCCTTTCGGGGACCCAGGCTATCATAGTTTAGTGCAAGTCAGTGCAATATGATGAACACCTGACGTAGAATGAGGAATTCTAATTTCGGTATCGGATTCAGCGAAACTGAAATCATCGCTGTAGGGCAATTGTTACCTCACCACGACAACTTTATGTTGTTGACAATTGTTATCATTGTAAGAGGATGCGATCACTAACGGAACCCTTCTTCTCCTTCGCAGCCCCCAGTTTGGGAAGCACTGTTCCGTTTGGTCTCCGACTTAGGGTCTCTAAGGGGGGCCCCAGGCAAGGCTGAAAAGGCCTCTGATGATGTCATTATGGTCAGCCAACCGTGATACGACCTGGTAAGAATTTTTCACCATCCTGTTGCAGTCACAATGCTGCGTCGCCTTAACCCACCTTTCTGGAGAGTCGAACCCGCGACCCTCCGTGTAACAGCAACAATAGAGTTTCCCCCACTCGACTAGGTAGACTCTACTATTGCTGCTACGAATTCAATGTTACATGTGGCGAATCACCACGCCACAATCCTCAGCCAACAGTGATAAGAAATTTTTGCTCTTACTTTAGAGGTGCTGGTCGCTGCCCTTTGAAAGCAGATTGCTTGCACATTAGAGTGGCGGTTGGGGGCCCCTTTGAAAGCAGATTACCTACACATTGCAGTTGGGGGCCATTTGAAAGCAGAGTACTTACACATTGCAGCTGCTGTTGTGGGTCCTTCTGAAAGCAGAGCACTTGATGGAGATGTCACGGGCTCACATTTTTATGACCAGGACCGACCCATGCCCATCACAACAAACCCATAACCCCTTCTAAATTTTGACCTATACATTGCCCGGCCCTTAAAAAGCAGTGTCTATTTTGCCTAATGAGGAGGTGAAAGCCCTGCTAGAGCTATTTTGCCTTTAGCTGAACCCGTTTGGTTGAAGTGGTCACATGACAAGTTCGGATCGCATGATGTGCTCAGTTGACCGTGACGTCTGTAACGGCTCAGCCCGATGGACGAGTTTGTTTAGTGCTGGCAGGCTTTTAGCAGCTTCTTGCTTGTTTTGTAAACTGTAAGCTAACCCCAACATTTCCACTTTCTAAACCCCTGTCTCTGCGTATCATCACATGACCACTTCTGCCAAATGTGTTCAGCTGTATGCAAAATAGCCCCAGAACAGCTTTTGCGTGAAGCGACAAAATGGACCCTACCTAAGAAAACATCTTAGATGGAAAAGGTACTATCAGCATTAAATTGCATTTTGCGTTCCAATAGGGTATATTCACTGACAATTGGCAATTCATTTTTAGTGACTTGCCCTTGTATTTATGTGAAACCAAGGGCGTACGCAAGGGGAGGTGGGGTTAAACCCCCCTTGAGCCTGATATTTTACGAAAACTTTATTATCTGCACAAAGTAGATCGATTGTTTTCGCATACTTTTTGCATGTTAATTTGTCGACTTAATGCAAATACCACGGAATGAATTTGCATGCAAATTTGATGGAACATTTGTGAAATAAATGGGCCAAAAAGTAATAATTAGATTTTGGTGGGAATTTGGGTTATCGTTTTTGCATCCAGAAACCATTTCACCACTTTTTTCAGACCTTTCGTCCACTACGCATGTCTAAAATTGTGTTCCGCGATAGCTGACTTCATCCGAAACAATTGTCTTTGTTTTGTCTGCTATGGCCGAGCTGCACAAGTGCTGACCGCATTGGCTGCATTACCAGTTTCTGTAGCATGATAAAAATGTTGCAGGAGCACTAAATCAGCACTTGTTAAAATAGAATCATTCAGGCATTAGATAATGTCTCAGCAGGGAAAAAGGAAAACTTAAATTTACTGGACTTCTGTACGTAACAAAAAATCGGAAGTTTTCTTGCGTACTGTATGCGCATTCTCAATTCTTGAGTAGCTTAGCAAGATTCGTCCTTGCAAACCGGGATGTGCGCCAGCCGATGTCTTTATGTGCTCCACTGCTCGTATTCGACAAGACATTAACGCAGGTTGTAAATTGCTCTGACGCAGTGATGAGTGTGTTTTACTCCCCTGTTTTAATGCGCAGCCTGATATTTTTGCAGTTATGAACTGCTGTGTCGTAGTGTTGAGTGTATTTTCCTCCAATATCCTAACTTGGAGCGCTGATGGTTTATATTCAGTTCAATGACACATAAACTAAGGGGAGTGCGTGTAGACCAGTGGTTCTCAAACTTTTCTGCACGTTGACCCTCAATTAAAGAACACAATTTTTCTGTAGACCCCGTGCCCTAGCCCAACAGTTACTAATGCAAGGAAAGTATGCGTCAAAATAAATTTGAGTACTTTTTACTTGAAATGCATGATAAAATACAGTAATACACAATCCAAAAATATGCTTATAACTATAGATGTAAGCATAACACAAAGCATAACTGTCAGTGCAGCACACCATTTTCTCCACTTTCAATTTCATTAATGCGAAGGTTGCGCCTGATAGGACATAACAAGCTCCATGTGACTCCAGCAGTTATTCATTGACCCCCTGGCCATTCAGTGACCCCATTCGACCCCGTGACTATTCATTGACCCCTTGGATGGACCAATTGGCCCCTGGGGGTCGATATCGACCACTTTGAGAACCACTGGTGTAGACGAATATGCATATTATGTCAACAAACTTCGCCAAAACATTGGTTTGGAAACATGAATATTACGTCAAATTGTAACGTCACAAACAGCGCACACCAAATACAAAGGACCACCATATGCCACTGAATGAAACCCCCCCATGAATTTTTTTGCGTACGCCACTGTATGAAACACATAAATTCAGTGGTTCAAAGCAGTTGCAATCCTGGTGATATCCCGAAATCCTGAAAATACAGGGAACAAAGCAAATGTCATCCAAGAATGGCAAAAGAAAAGAAACATTAGGATAAAGCAGCTTCACATAGCCAAACAGCGACTGTGTGAAGTAGAAGTAAGCATATCTGTGAATCAACATTTCGATGAAAAAACAATGTTTGCCAAGGGCGTACGCAAGGGGGTGGGCTTTGGGGTTAAACCGCCCTTGAGCTTGATATTTTACAAAAATTTTATTACCTGTGCAAAGAAAATGTAATTGTTTTCTCATACTTATTACGTTTGTTAATTTGTCAACGTAATGTAAATACAGTAGTCTCCGCTTATTGAGCTCACCCGCCTTTAAAAGTCCAAAATTGTCAGCTCCGGAATTACTCTATATATTTCTGTAATAAAAATAGACTTTATAAGCCCAAAACCCCGCTTAATAAGCCCAATTTTCGAGCACATTTCCTTATGGGTGAAAAAGCGTTGCAACGCACACATCTTTGTCTTGCTTTCGAAAGTTTCACTTTTCGTTTCGCTGCTGAGCTAGTCCTTAATTCAACTGTTTTGTCACAGATAGTTTATTTGTGACATGTTCAATAGGCAAGACAATTGGTGCTCTGCAGAATTTATTATCAAAATGGCGAAGAGATGTGGAGACGAAATGAATATTATTTTTTTGTAATTACCGGTAACAAAGATAATTGCTCATTACCTGCAACTGTTGTACATCATGTTGATAGATTTAGCAACTTTTAGCGATAGCACAGTCGGCCATACTCATTTATGCGCATGAGAGTGGCGAAATTTTGGCCCCCGGTAAATAAGCCCAGCCACTATAAGTTCGTCCGGTTCCGAGATGGGCTTATTAGAGAGGACTAATGTACCACGGAATGAATTTGAATGCAAATTTCAAAGAACAGTGCAAATTGCCCAAAAAGTAATAGGCTAATTAGGCTGTGGTGGGAATCTGGCTTATAGTCAGCCAGTAGCGGACACAGGCTGATCTGGTGGGGGGGGGATGCGATGTCGATTTGCAATGAACCCAATGCTTCATAGAACCACAATGCGTAAATCAATCACTTCCACATACGTACATTTACGAGGAAACAAGTCTAAGCTTGGTTTAGAAGAAGTTTGAGTGATAAAACTGGTCAA
>JGI24159J19872_10008569_pt1 | contig 13392 bp, 7 predicted proteins | sample Ectturendosymbi4_FD_19872 | JGI IMG/M metagenome (IMG submission 19872) | reverse complement strand
AGTTTGATGCATCGCCAGGAAAGCTGATCGCAACGGTGAAACAGTAAAACATTTTCACAACCGCATGAAAGTGCTTTTGCAGTTTCGTACAACATACTGTACAAACCTGCAGCAGTATAGTAAGAGGCCGATGCGGTGCGCATGACAAATGCACAGATACCAAACTTACAATTTTCGCTTCCAATTTCTGAACCAGAAATTTGTGTCGGCTTATAACATTGTAGCCGTCTGTTACAATAGACACGTGCAGGAAAACATGCTTATCTCAAATCGTTTTGCTTCAATACAAAGCAAATGCATATTTCAGCTTTGAGAATTTAGGATGTCATTGCAAAATTTTAGGGTGTCATTTTGACACCCACAAACGGCTTAAAAAAAACACTGCCTCACTTCATACCAACACCAAAATACGCTAAAACGTTTTTTTAAACCATCTTGGTATTTAAATAAAATAGCAAAGGTCTTTAAATGAAATAGCAGAACAAAATGTTTTAACAGTCAGCAAGGTCAAAACTTCAAAAAAGCTCTGTTTGAAATTGCAATTCAGCATTGCATTGGTGCTTTTTCAAAAGGTAATTTTAGCAAAAGATTAGAAGCTTTTTGTACTTGTTTGTTCAAAAGGAACTTTAACAAAAACGTCCTGCATCTTCAAATATCTGTTAGTTTATTGTAATGTTTTGGCGGTTAATTGTTGCAATCCATGTTTCTCTTTTGTTTAAAATGTAAACTGTTGATGGTGCTTGGATCGTCAAACTGGGCCCGGCATGTTTTGATCATGAATACGAAAACTTAAAGAAAATTCAGACCAGAACTTGATGATACGTAGTAGAAGTTCAGTACGCCATCCAGACGAGTTTCTTGTCGGAACTAATGCCCCTGATTCAACTGTTGTGCAGCATGTGAAAAGCTATAACAACACGAAAAGCTATAGCGTGAAAATAGCAAGCGGAAAGCTATAGCGCACGTTAGCAATCAACTTTCCGCTTTCAGATAAAATTGCATAGAGCGTGCTACGTTAGCTCAAGGAATTACAGTATGAACACCTAACCATGCGATCGTGGAAAACCTCACACCGTTAAAGGGGGACAACACAGCGTAGTATTGAATTACTTCGTGGTGGCAAGACGGGCCCAAAATAACAGTGTAGTTAGCAGTACCGGATTAAGGTAGCGCGGGGCCTGTAGCATTTCAAGAGCGCGGGGCCCTAAATTTGAAAAAAATCATAACACCTGCTAATAGCAATAAAAGCTCTACGTATTCTACAGGCTTTAGAGGAATTAGCCGACTGGGCTCTGCTTTCATCTTTTTGCGATGACTCAAACTTGTGCATATCATCTGTATTCGAGTAACTTCACTCCAGAAGTGAAAGAAGCAAGGAATCAATCACAAATTTATAAATAGAACAGTGTTACGTGAAATCGATTTCCTATTAAAAATTTGTGATTGATTCCTTGCTTCTTTCACTTGTCGAGTGAAGTTACTTGAACACCTGCTAAATCATAAAGTGTGTGGGCAAGGCATCCGTCTTTCTAGCTTTATTCTCTGCATGCTCTACCCAGTTCGCATCGTGACATGACAGTCAGAGTGTATCGTGCTGACCGCCAGTGTTGCGAGATGGTTGTGACATCAATTTGCTAAATGGTGTCACAAAAACTGCTACATTTTGCAAAGAGTCTTTTCACAATTTTCAGCTAAAATCTGCTATAAGCGTGAAATACTGTAACAAATATGTTATTTTTAACATGATTGAAAGAAACCCATGAAGTCACACAAAATACTAATTTTTCGTCTTACAGTCATCTCAATAAGCATGGGCTGAAAATGTCGGTCTTGGCCAATACACTTTTCTGCCCAAAATTTTCTTTCAGATAACATTTTGAGCAACGTAACTGCGGCTTACCTCGTTTTTTTTGCATGACACCCAGTTCTTGACGATCTCTTTCAAATAGTTGCATGTTTTTATACAGTAGAACAACGCTCAGCGATAAACAATCTGAGCATAGATTCAGCCCTACTTAACAACTTTCTAAGTCTGCTCTTTTCAACTTAAAACTGTTTGTTACGTCAGGGAGCATGTAAGAAGTTCTTTTGTCGTATTTTTTTGATATGGTGGTTTGTTGTTGGCGCTGTATGACTACAGTGGTCTTGTAGCGCCACGACAACGACTGAGTTTGTACAATTGCTGGTTTGTGTTCTGGGTGTGTTCCCTGCAGCTCTTCCACACACCATGCACCTAGTCAGAAGGCCTCAGTACCAATTTACAAGGTCTTGGTAAGACCCGGACTTTAGACCTACCAGCACCGAAGCGGACGCACTTACCACTAGACCACGGGCTGGTCTCTTTAGTCGTATCTGAGTGCTTTTGCTATAGCCAGCCAGTTATGCTTTTCAAGCTCACAATTTTTCGCTATGATTGCTGTGGTGTTTTTTCCGCGTAATGATCGCAGTGACGGGCAATAATTGTTCGTCGCATTTTTGCGTGGCTTGCTGTAATGCAGCTCCGCGTGTTCACCGCAGAACGTGATGAGTCGTGACCTGGAGTTGTACAGAGAGAGTTGAACGAGGCGGTGTTTGAACGCGTTTCTGTTGCGAGGTTTGCCGCTGCTTGTCTTCGTGTCTGGTGTTAGTGCTTGGCAAAGCTCTACTACTCAAACTTCTCAAAATCGGCATAAATGGAAACATGTTCTCCTTCATCCGCTCCTTTCTCTCCAACCGGAGTTTGTAGGTCCGGGTTGGTTCTCCTCTCTCATAGATCAAATATCCTACCAATGGCATTCCCCAAGGGATTATTTTAAGTCCAGTCCTGCTTTCCATCCTCATTAACGATCTTCCAGTGGGCATTAGATCACGAACTACGCTACATGCAGATGACTTCTCGTTTTGGGAGAGCGGATCGTGTATCAGACAACTAAATGACATATGCCAGCAACCTTTGATGAAAATAGAAAAATGGTGTGATAAATGGGTTTTCAAATTTCACAATCAAAATCAGCAGCAGTTCTCTTCACCAATAAACGAAACCTTCCACATATCTGCCTAAAACTACAGCAACACTCCATACCTGTACGAAACGAATACAAGTTTCTAGGCATTACCTTCCAGAGAAATGGTACCTACTGTTGCGATTGGAAATCCCGAGCGACATGTGCGCAAAACTTCGCACCGTGGCAGCAAGCAACAATAGAGTTCACATGCCATGATCACTCTATTATTGCTTGTTCGCGCCATATACATATATTTTTGTTCTTCGCGCACATCCAGTTCGTGGTGAATCACAGAATCAACGCAACACCACCGGAGAGGTTGCAACAACATCCCCTCCTTTTTACAACGAACCACACCGATCGCACGTTCTATGTGTGAAGGCTGAACTCGGCACGACCTCCACATCCTGGTCACAGCACCATTTTGTTGTGATTGGAAATCCCGAGCGGCATGTGCGCAAAGCTTCGCACCGTGGCAGCAAGCAACAATAGAGATCACCCGACGAGATCATTCTATTATTGCTTGTTCGCGCCACATACATATATTCTTTGTTCTTCGCGCACATCCCGTTCGTGGTGAATCACACAATCAACGCAACACCACTGGAGAGGTTGCAACACTACCACAGTCACATCCAGAGAGTGCACTCTAAATGCATGAAGCGGCTGATTCTTCTACGGATGCCGACTGGCACGACTTGGGGTGCCGCCAAAAAGCCGCTTCTTCACATTTACCGAGCCATTGTCCGCTCAGTGGTAGAGTATGGTATGGAAGCATATTTTTTCATCTGCTTCTTCTCTCGAAAAACTCAACAAAATACAATATGCCGCGCTGCGCCTGTGTACAAGGGCAAAGAAAAGAACACCTTCACTTTGTCTTCTCCATTCCTGTGACNAACTACCGCTCCATATTAAACACAAGCTGCTTTGCTTAAATTTCAAGGCACACCTGCTCACGTTCCCANACCACCCCACCTTACCCTTGATTTCAGANTCATGGCATGAGGTACATCCCGACGCCCCAACTTTCTAAAGTTTCAACTTGTATACCAAGCACGCAATTCTGCAGGACCATCTCAATGTAAATGTCCTTGATGCACCACACATACCACCTTGGCTCCTCCACAAGGCACACTTCGATCTTTCCATGACTGACCTCCCCTACCTCCATAATCCGCACGTCACCGTAACTACTGTCCTTTCTCATTCACATGACAACTATTCGGATCTCATCCAGGTTTATACAGATGCTTCCAAAACGACACACCGGACAGGTAGTGGAATCTACATACCAGAATATAATACAAAGAAAACAATCGAGATAAATCGTCACTCATCAGTCCTCACCTCCGAACTTTATGCGATTCTCTCTACTCTCTATTGGCTGAATCGATCCAACCTACGCGGGGCGCTCATCATCTCCGATAGTCTTAGCGCCATAAATTCCATCCGCCATGCTACTTGGAACAAACATGGTCTTGTCAACAAAATCGTTTACCTAAATCACGTCCTTCTTCAAAGAGGAACCCGAGTTGTTTATGTTTGAATCCCAGCTCACCGGGACATCCCAGGCAATGACACAGCAGATACGTTGGCGCGACTCTCCACTATGAATGGCCCTTCACCCATCGATGTCGTCTACAAAAAGCCTTGAACAAATTAAGTCTGTCCGAATCCACCTCATCAATATCAAAGCATTGCTGGCAACTATGGAATGACCAATATACAGCTTCCAACAAAGCAACGCACTACAAATTACTTTTCTCAAATATCGACAAAACACTGCAACACTCCCTCCCAAGATCTTCCGTCTGTGTACAGGCCACTGCCAACTCAACAAACATCTTCACAAACTCGGACTACATCTGGACGGTCACTGTGATACGTGTGGCACTCCGGAAACTGTTGAACCCTTTTTGGTTCATTGCTCCAAATTCAACAATCTAAGGACAGAATTAACAAATAACATCCGTGCCCTGCAAATAAACTTCGACTGGATCACACTCCTTCGAACTTCTGAAGCGCAACGCTCTATCCTGACCGACATAAAACAAACAGGGAAACCGGTATGATAAACCATCCTACATTCTGTCCTGGTACTCCATAGCCCATGAGCTGCAAAGTGCCATAAAAAACAACAAACAAACAAACAAGCAGAACGTGATGTTGGTCTGGTGTGCACTGCTCGTCCAAGCTACTAAGTCGAGTGTTTAGTTTAAATCGTTGTTTCCTTTCTTTCAGCATGTTGCGTTACTAAGCTTGCTTAAAGTTACAGTATAGTAAATTAAAGCCTGAGCTCTGGAAGGGAAATCCGTGGGTGCAACAGGTCAGCGCAATTGCATTATTGCAAACTTTGCAAAAGGCTTTTCTTGGAATCAGCAAACAACAGGACAGGCATTAGGCACAGAGCCAACTTTTAATTTCTGAATCTTGCAACCTTATACAGTATGTCGAAACTTTTGGCAGCTTCGGTTTACCAGGAAGCTTTTACCAGACATTACTACTTACTAGCGTAACTGAACCGCTTGAAAATATCGTGATGTAGGACACCCACACCGGGCCGCATCCGACCAGTTATTACAGTCGTTGTAACCATCACATAAAAACGATAATTTCCATGTTGGAACATCGCACGTTGGTGAAGGTTTGTGACCTGAGAAATTAACGTTTTTCAAAACCTTGACAAATACACGATAAATGAGTCAAGTAAAAATGTTGGTTAAACTAAAACGCAAAAGAACCAAAAATCCCAAAAATATATTGATTTCCACCAAACTGATCACTCATCGCACCTTGTTGATGGTTTAAAATCTGAGAAATTAACTTTTTTTAAAACTTTGGCAAATACACGTAAAAATGAGTCACGTAAAAATGTTGGCTGAAATGAAATGCGACGGAGCGAAAAATCTCCACGGAATTAAAAAATGTCAGACATTTTTATTTTTATGCTTCAGCCAAGCATTTATTAGAGGGAAGTTACCAAAAATAAAAGTGTCTATTCTACAGAAAGCCTTTCGCTTTTCAAATGACATAATAAACAATTTTTATGTTAAATAAAGTGACGTCTACCACTGCGTGTAAACGATAAAGGCACAACACGTTGGTGAAGATTTTAAAGTTGGGAAATTACTTTTCAAATTATTCATGAAAATCACCTGAAAAGTTGTTCGTCAAAATGGCGAAACAATCCTTGTTAATAAAAATAACAAATATTTACTTTTACGTGATTCAGACCTGCGTCGCTGCAAAATTTCAGTGACATTAATCCATTGTTCGCACTGGTTCCATCCTGGGGTCGTGGAACTGAGTCAGGGATCTGTCAGTTAATGCCACCTCTTACAGTACCTGATAACACTGAACAACAACATTTCGATATAGGTTTAAGCAGTGTTTCCCAAGCTTTTTATAGGCTCGAGTCTCCCTACAGAAGAGAAATGTAATTTGCAGCACCCAATGGTGAACCCATAGCAATTTTATTTAAGGTTTGATGACATTTTTACAACGTATTTATATTGGTATATTGAGGAACATATCAGCTCAGGGCAACACCGGGCATTATGAATGGCACCCTAGGGTGCCTCGGAACCCCGTTGGGAACCACTGGTCTAAGGTAGCAACGGCAATTGCAGGATGATTTCAGTTTAATGATTCCGAATCTGAAATTAGAATTTCCCATCACGTAATGTTTTGAAGATAACACATTTTCTTAAAAATAAACCATTCGGGAGATTAAAATTCGGGCTAAAACATTATTCCGCTTAGGCTCTCCCAAGTAGAAAAATATTAAAGTACTGGCCCCAAATAAACTTTGGTTGGACAACGCACGTTGCGCAAGTTAAGACTTGTCCGAATTTAAAATGTATACAAGCGGCACAACTTCAACAGTCAACATGGGAAGTAAAACTCACCAACTGCTTCAACTCTTCTTTCTTTAAACGACAAAAATGCCAGAAGTATCGCGAGATCCAATGACTGACGTCAGACGCTGCTCTACCATATTGCTTGTCATAGCAAGAGGAGGACCCGGGTTACATTTACTCACTGCAGCGTTGTTTCACCCCGTAAGAAATCTGTTTCTAAGTTGTTTAAGATTAAGTTTCCTTATGAAAAATTTTCTGCAAAACCCACATACTTGTCATTTAAAATTTAATTTAGTTTAAATAAAACCACTTTGCATTTTCTCGCGCCAAGGCCGCTGGAGCAGCCCTGGGAAGATTCGAAACACTTCATTGTCCTCTGCAACGCCTGGTGACTCCGCTGCTTCCACACCAAGGCCAGAACAAGCCAGGTCGCCTGTTTACTCCCACCACCTGATCCTTGTTGGGGGTCTGGTCCGCTTTTACGTGGTATTCAGCAGGTTTTGCCTCGCTAGTCTTTTGCTTTATTCTTTTGCTAAAAGTTAGTTACAGTATTAGCTGAAGTTTCGATTGTTGCGACTCGGTCCTTGGAAAATGGCGGCTACCGATGTTAAGGCAGAGCTGCAGTTTCAGTCCAGACGTCAGGACGTTTTCGCCCTTTTTTTTCTACTTTCATTCCTACCACACTTCGGTTTCACAGTGTTGCAACCAATGCAAGATTTAGACGTGTGCGTCGTGTGCGGTCACACACGAGCCTGCACAAATAGGGACCTCCACATAAACGTGCAGTTTAGACTTTAGTTTGTTTATTCGTTCTAGCTGTATATTTCATCCAATATCACGCTTAAGCTGTTTTTCAGGGACGCCGCATAGCCGGGCATAATGGGGCATTACCCCCTGCACTTTCATAAGAGGGACAAAGGAGACGTGGATGCCTTTTCACAACTGTATCACAGGCAGTGACATGGTTTATCAAGATCTACTTTAAACAATTTAATTGTAGCTATTGGCGCACCCAAACAATTCCGAATGGTTTTCAATAAATCATGGTATTATTTTTGAGGTCAACATTATTGCTGAACAGCAACAAGCATATTTGGTAACTATTTTCTTGCTTTTATAAGTTTCCATCGCCGTCAACTCTCTTGCTGCCAACCGCCCCTGCCGCGCTGCTACGGCGTCCCTGCTGTTATCCACATGCATGTGACATGCTCCCAGCAAACTATATCGTTTCTCGAAACTAAAAAATGTGCGAACTTGAACCATTTCACTGATGCTATTGATGATGCAAACATTTTGGCATGGGTACCGCAGGCAAAACGTTTCAGAGCTAATAAGCAAACAGCAAAAATAAAAATATCGGTTTTCCACACTTGGTTAACCAAACCTGGATCTTATGTCATAAATTTTTTCAGATCACATCCAAAAATTGAGGTTCGCTAACTTTATTGCATGACTAGATTTGACATTCGAGTGAGAGAAGCAACATTGTTCATTGGAGCGCCTTTGGTTTTTGTCCTGGTGTTCATTGCAGTCATCACATGTTCGATTCATTACATCTTTACATCACGAATCTGTGCAAGGATAATGTTTAGGATCTGTGTCATTTGACAACGAAAATGAAAATCTAACACTCTAGAAGTATTTCAAAGATGTATCTTCTTGCAACACAGACACTGTAAGTGAGATTAATGCCTTGGGATTTGTGGTCTCCAAACTAATTTTGTCTCTCGAAATTCGTTCAAGTTTTGCAATGATGACACGGAGTGTTGTCATTTTGGGTAATATGAAATAATGGCAACAGTAAAACGGACTATGGTCATNATCACTTATCNTCTATGACGTCTTTCTGTTAATCAAGGTTTGTGGTAGTTCGTCTACATTCTGCCCCAACTTGATATGCTAGCGACACCATTCAGCTTTGTGTGGACAGTACGCGCTGTAAGAAACAGAGCATGTGATTGCCAACAAATGAATCATTACATGAGCACTAATCGCCCAAACTAGATACGCTATGGTTTTGCAAAAAAGCGTAAAAAATCATGATGTCATTTTTTAAAGAAACGTTTTTGTGACTTTCTGTCAATCAACGTTGTTGCACGTGCACCGTATTTTAAGATTTCTTTGTTTTTTTATTGACATTACAATTGAAGCAATAGGTTATTACATTTGTTATTTTTGTCAATACATAAACTGATACAAACATTTATTGGCCTCTGATATTATTCTTGTTTATTAATATGTCAAAGGCAACATTTTGTTCAACATCAGATGTTCTCTTGTTTTGTTTTTATTAATGTTACAACTGATACAGAATCTTTGGAGCATAAAATTGGCATAGACTTAACAGTTTCATCAACACTAACAAGCCTTCAAATAACTACACTGATCCTTTCCTTTTGTTTGACTCTTGAGCTTGTATTGTTTTGAAATCACCTGGGGTTAACCTATTTGTCAAAAACATCGCAACAATTTTCCAAGTAAACTACATTTGTAGAACTGAGCATTCCATTCTTTTGATGATGTCATAAAGTTTTCTAGCAGCGTCAAACCTTTGTGACGTCAAATGTATTATTTGATGAGGAGCAGGTCAGGAACTGGTGAAACAAACACTGAACACTTATGTTGACACTGTGATCTGAGTACTTAGCTTTACCGTGAAATTAAACTAAATTACAGGTTTTCAAGTTCATCTTATAATCGTGTTTCGAAGAGTTTATTTGGTACATAAGTAGGCGATTTACGTGGATCTCTACAGTGAGAATGAACCAAAGCCACTATTTCACGAATTTATATATTGAAGGCTAATCATGCGCATCAGTAAGATACGAATGTGGCTTACAGAAAGTTTTTCAATCCGCGATATATTTCACATCGACTTAAGATTTTTTATCTGATGAACTTTCCAAATATTACAAATCATTACGATTTTTCTTGAATCTCCGTGTATTCGGTCACTTGATCTCACATCACGACGCAACGCTGTCATGAACTTCGTTACACTTTCCTGCTTTCATTTGAATCACATCAGAGAACCATCAATGTTCGTACGTCACAACTTGTTATGTATTCATTCGCTTTTGTCTACATTACGGCTTTCCAGTATGCAGTTGTTTGACTGAGGTCTCCTTGGATGTAATGATTCAACTTGAGGGGCTGCCTTCCGTTCATGGCATGCACTGCTTCTGGACTTGTGGAGGTGTCGAAAAGATTAGGATCTTGCGATGCCAGAGTTGCGACCATTGAAACCGTTTTCCGCCGGAAGTCAGTACTCTGGCCCGGTGCTCATGAAGGTCTAATAATGTTGGTTTTCCGGTGCTTTCAAGAAATGGTAGTAATGTGGCATTGCACTTTGTTCACATAGCAAACTCATTGGAAAATACGCTGTTCAACTATGGATTTCATACTTCCTCTGTAGTAGCTGAGTTCAATATGTCAACGGTGAGATGGCGGGTGCTATTTGTATTCCCAGGTTGCACCAAAATTAAATTAAGCAACTTTGGTTTCTGCACAAGCAAAAACATGCTACATTCGCAAACATACTGTAACTAACACATGTTAGGTCTGTGTACTGGGTTGAGGAAATAATAATCTTTAGATTAGTGTAGCAAAAAGAAAGAGGATAACCAAAGCAACACAATGAAAATTTTTCAGTATTTTATGAATCGTTGCATGCCGCAGATTGAGGTTTTGCTTTGAAACACTGTGGTTGGTTGCTTATTCATGCAAGCAGTGTTGTTGCATTTCTTTTCAAAAACAATTGTTTACAGCTCATTTGACTAATATGTCCCATAACGTAGGCTGGTAGCTCCTAATTCGCTGTTTTGCCCAATCAGCAATAACCGGTTCCGGGCTGTACTTCCTTGTTCGGGTGTTGTGCTGCGCCCATCATGTTCCAGCTGATATAAAGGACTGTTGAGGAATAACGCAGTTCTATCCGCACTCAACGCTAACTAGATATCCAGTTTCTGGTGAGGTCTTTTCTCTTACGCAAGTGCCATTTGTGATACCAGTGAATTGAGGAAAACCAGAAACTGTTCCAGTGGATAGTTTTGAAAGGGAATTTGGCAGAAAGAATGACGCAATAATAACCTCCAAGTTTCATTTTGTTTAAAGATTTTTCAGGTTTTTAAAGAAGTATTAGTTTGCTTAAAAATAAAGTTTTGTACATTTGTGGAGAGGTAATCTCATGTTCCCGACAGTCTAACTTAAAAACAGGCGGAATGTCCAATAGTGAGAGGCTGAAAGAGGCAAAGTTAATGGAATTTGCAAATATAATAGATTGTAATGTGAAGCAAATACCCAAAACACAAACTGCTACAGGTCTGTTGACCCGCTTTCGAAATCAACATAGATCAAGGCTGCCCAACCCGCGGACCCGAGGTTGTTTTAAGTTGCTCGCGATGTGATGAGTTCGTAAGCAGACTTTTCAAATTTATAGTGTTTTCTTATAGGCTAAGTATATTTGCCATCAAAACACACCAAATTTATATCTGTTGTCTCTGTAATGGGCCTACCACCCAAAAACCTATATAACAAACGTTTCGAAAATATGCCAACTTTTTAGGTGTGGTTTACATCCATACAAGCTGGCAACACTGCTTACAACTATAGGACTCATTATCACCTCGTGTTATCGCATGAAACTTATCAAAATCGAGGAATTTGTTACGTCACAATAGCTTATTGTTACGTCACAAAGATGTTTGTGGCCCGCAATAAATTTTCTCATGTGAAAGTGGCCCGCAACACTAAAAAGGTTGGGCAGGCCTGACATAGACAATCGACTTGTCTGCGGAGTTCGACAACCATAACAGTCTACTGATGCACATTCATCGACCGTTTTTCGACGAGAAACAAACCATCTAGGTCACAAAAACTCTTCTTCCCATGAAGTTATTACATCACTGCACAGAACCGTCGCCAGGAAGTCTTCACTCGGGGGGCTTTACGTTCGTGTGGGGGTCTTAACGTGTGTGCCCCGGGGGCTTGATATTGAAAATTTGATAAAATCTCCAATTATTTATAGTGTTTCATATTTCGATTTGGGGGGGCTTGGTACTTTCTGTGGGGGGCTAAGCCCACCATAGCCCTCCCGTGGCGACGGGACTGTCACTGCATAGTGCATATATCGTCTTTTTACCTGTTTTCTATAAAAGTATTATGGTGTTTAGCAGAAGGGATACAACCAGGAATTTGGAGGCGTGAGGCAAGGGTTGCCAACGTTTTCAAAATGCAATGAAGGACAGGAAAAATCAATCTGTTCCAGTGGACAAAAAGACTGGGTGAATAAATAAAAGGGTTTTTGTTCCACAAACGGTAAGTTTAGGAGTTCTTATTGACGAGACCAAAACATTTCATACGGTTAGTATTTAAATACTAAGTCTACTTATTACAATCTAATCAGATTTTTAACAATATGTTGAACATGATAGCCAAACAATTTTTGAGAATAATGGGCGTTTAATTTCTTTTTAAATTCAGCCAAAACATTGAAAGCATCAGTTGCTAAAGTTTAACTTTTCTCAAGGTCTTGTACAGCTATATTGAACGCTGAACATTTGGATTAGGCCTATATCCTGCAAGAACAAGAGATACGCTTCAGCAGCCTACTTTGTGGAATTTCTGTTGAATCATCATCTGTTGAAAGAAGTATGAACAATTGTTTGAGGCAATCAGATGGTCTGTTTGAAATATGAGCATAAAGCGTACCAAAAATCAAATATTCTCTCAATGCATCGCAGCAGAGAGAACCACAGAACCACCTGCAAATGCATGGCGAAGATTTTCAAGAGATGCTGTATCTTCGAAGTGATTGAATATCTTTAAGAGTTCCATGTATCTTTGATAAGGTTTAAAAGTGGCCATAAGTTTTAAAGAAACTTTTTTCCAATCCAGTTGTAAATTCTCCAAAGCATTCTTCAAGCTGTTAAATATTCCAGCTTCCAATGAAAGTAAAGCCATCTACTCTTCTGTACTGCTAGATTATAGCAATTTACAACTGACAAATACTTGGACTGAACTTTAGCAATAGCCTTTGATGTATCTAATTTGCCACAGAAACCAACTAACCTTCAATTACTCAAATCACAACAAAAAATCAAATATTCTCTAACCGGCATACCGCACAGAGATCAAGAAAAATCGTGCGATGGTTNCCTACTTTAAGTGACCCTTGTTTAATGGTGGTTTAGATATGCACGTACAGTGTTTTTGTTGCAAAAAAAATGGTGTCAGAGGTCGGTNATATTTAAAATTTAATTGATACTATTGATATGAGTGCTGCGGGTGAGAAAAGATGATCAGAGTGGCTTGCCTTCCTTAGTGGCCAATTTTGACAGCGAAAAATTTAACATCCGTAGATATTTTAGATGAGAAAAAAGGTATATACTCTGCAGTCTTCGCAGTACAGACCATTGCCATAAATCCACGTGTTGAGAAATTGTATATTGTGGTTGGAGATTAAAGATGACAGAATTTTAAACATGAAAACTATTCAGTATATTGAAAACTAATAAAAACCCATGGTAAATGAGAAGAAAGCTATTTCT
>JGI24159J19872_10008566_pt1 | contig 13395 bp, 9 predicted proteins | sample Ectturendosymbi4_FD_19872 | JGI IMG/M metagenome (IMG submission 19872) | reverse complement strand
ATTTTTGGGGCAACTATAGCTGCAAACGATCATCCATAGATTCACCTATCACATCCTGCAACAGAAAAGACATTCGTTAAAAATGGGTTTTTTATCGAACAAAATATGGGTACGCATCTTTTTGGGTCACCCTGTACTTGTACAGCTGTTCTCAACTCCAGCCAAGTTAGTCAGCATAATAAGGTTTTGTGAGTCCACTCAACAAGTGATCCAAACAGCTTCTAAGTCACTAATAATGGACTGGATTGCTTATTTAACAAAGTATGTAAAATTGAATTTATGAAGACCTTTGCCAGGTAAGAAAGCTGCTTACAACAGGAAAAGTTGAGTATCACTGCTGGTGTTGTAAGGTGTATAAGAGAAGTTAGTTTTTAAAGTTGCTAATGGGTAAACCTTCTTAACAAGGCAGTGATCTCAAATTTGAATTGAGTTTGATGAAAGTTATGAGCTTATTAACAGGCAGTTATATACAGGAATCGAGAATTTTGTTTCTGGCAAAATTATCTGTCAAAAATCAGAATCATGCATTTCACATGATTTTTCAAGAGCTGTATTTTAACTTTGCTGAAAAATTCTTAAATATTCACCACCTACTAAATACCATTTCAAGTACATAATCTCAGTAACAACAGTGCGTTGTAAATCAGTAACAATTTCATGTAACGCTTCACATCCTTAGTCGTAAAATCTTATTCTACTGACTTGAATAATATTTTATACATAGTTACTTAAATGCAATATAGAAAGTTGGCATTGTTGTGTAAGTGATACATTTGATTGAAAACTGTGCATGTTTGAATGAACTGCAATATTATTAATCATTTTTTCATTAACACTTCAACGGCCAGTTTACAAATGTATTGTACCTAGATTTCGGCCTAAAACCAGCTGTTCTCGATTACCGTACCAATGTCATAGCTCCTCCGCCGATTGTGCTAGAGAGCTGTTCAAGGGCTCAAACAGATCGGCCAGTCTTATAGATAGCACTTTAAAAAAATGTTTTGGTTGGGGGTTGCGGATTTTTTGTGAGTGACGTCATAAGTAGTTTTTTGTCATTTTGGCTCTTGTTACCTGGCCTAGGGCTCAAGCGCTAAGCCAAAGTATTTTGCCAAAGTTTTCATTGGAAACTAGGCTCGAGTCCAAGTCTTTTTAGCCTTTGCTCGGCTTCGTAGCATATCTGGTTCAAAAGTTATGATTTAAAATAAAAAAATTTATTAATTATCTGATTAGCTAGTTACCGGTAGTCAAATATTTTTATTATTTCAGATCATAACTTTTGAACCCGAAAGCTTAGCGAGTCATCCAAAGACTTGGATTGTAGCCTAGTTTCCAGTAAAAACTTCAGTAAAATACTACCATCTAACAGTTTGGGCCTAGGGCCAGATGAAGTGGGCCAAGATGGCCTAAAAGTCCTCAACTTATGACGTCACTCACAAAAAACCTGCATCCCTCAACCAAAAAAATTTTTTTAGAGTACAGACTAGAAGACTTGCCATGTCTTTTGAGCTTTTGAATAGCTCTCTACCACTTTCGGTGCCCAAGTTACACGCATGCAAAGCCACATGCGATCCAGTTGTTTTGGCACGAGCATCACCGATTCCTAGCAGGCACCAAAGTGTTAATGTTGCTGCAGCATACTCAAATTATTATAAGTGTGACATTGATAGTTCAGCAGCTTTTTTTCAATATGGTTTGGGTTATCTGCATTGACTAGATAATTTTAGTTATTTCTTCAATTTTATTAAGTTCAACAGATTGCAAAATATATAAGCATGCTGAAATGCTAGCTTTTCAAAATATAGGCTGTTTTGTTGTCATAAAATGTAGAGGAAGTTTTCAAATTATTTTGTGTAAAAAAAAACATTTTCATTTTCTGATTACCTGTTGCAAATCTTTCAGCATTTTTCTGGAGCACCTAGCTTTGTTCTACAGTCACCAAATGATAAATCAGTCTACCAAAACTGGAGATATCAGCACCAATGGATGAAGATGAGCCTCTGCTTGTTTCAAGGCATGTGAGGGAAAGTCACAATGTCAAAAATCATTGGTCAAAGTATCAAAGAAATGTTTGGACTGCTAATCTGTTTATTCTGACTGCTATTCTCTTTGCTGCAAGAGTAGCCATGCCAGTTTGTGCTGCTGCTATGGCAAAAGAATTTGGTTGGAGTAAAGCTGAGTTAGGTGCTATTATGGGATCATTTTTTTGGGGTTATGTTACAACTCAAATTTTGGGGGGTTACATGGCAGATAAGATTGGTGGTGATAAGGTGTTATGGATTTCATCGTTACTATGGGGTTCACTTACCTTGATAACCCCTAGATTAACTCATATTTCTTCATCAATGGCAAGTACAATAGTCATTTCATCTGTTACAAGAGTGTTGCTAGGTATATTTCAAGGAGTGCATTATCCCTCCATGATGAGCTTGCTAGGGAAGAAAATATGTGAAACAAAGAGATCATTGCCAGTGGGAATTGTTACATCTGCTGCAAACTTTGGCTCCCTTGTATGTGGTGGAATTGGATCTATAATATTAGAACAGCATGGATGGGAAAAAACTTTTTATGCCATTGGGGTTTTTGCTCTTGTTTGGACTTATTTCATAAGAACATTAGCAGCAAAACCAAGGCAAACTATTATTTCAATAGAGGGTATGGCTCGTGATACTCGCAGAGTTGAGCCACATGCAGTTCCATGGATACTAATTTTTTCAAAAACTTCTGTTTGGGCTTTTGTGTTTGCTCATTTTTGCATGAATAACTGTTTTTACATTCTACTTTCTTGGCTTCCCACTTTCTACCATGAACACTTTCCTGATGAAAAAGGCTGGGTATATAATGTAGTGCCATGGTTGATGTCAATACCATCAAGTGTGCTGGGAGGATGGATCAGTGAACGTCTTATTAAGGCAAAATGGAGTGTTGGAGCAACTCGGAAGACACTTCAATCAGTAGCTATGTTAGGCAGTGCTGCATTTGCTATGCTCCTTCCATTTTGTCCTGGATTTCCATCCACAATACTTTGTAATGGACTGGCTGTTTCGCTACACACATTTCACCACAGTGGTGTCTTGGTGAACCCTCAAGATCTTGCTCCCTTGTATGCTGGTTCTGTGTTTGGAGTTTCAAATGCCATAGGTGCAATACCTGGGTTCCTTGGTGTGTATTTATCAGGACAAATATTGCATACCTCCGGCAGCTGGACAGCTGTTTTTGCTTTTTTAACTGTTGTGAATTGTGCAGGAATTTCCGTATTTGTTCTATGGGGTACTGGCAAAAGAGTTGTTTAAATTTTTGTGATATATAGTTGCAGAATTATGGAGACAATGACTTCAACAACTATACTAGCTTTGACTAAAATTCTAAACAAAGCTATGAATTAGCTTTTTTGTGGATTTATATTTAAAGGAGTAGGCAGGATTATGTACCTAAAACAAACCTTTTCACTATTTGCTTTTGTTCTATATATGTGTAGCTTTTCCAGTGCATTTGCAACTTACATATTCTAACTATTCTGAAAATTGTGCAAGTCATGATACATTATTTAATGAATGCATTATACCAGGTTTTTTTCTGAGGAAAATATCAGGTACCTGGTATGCACCTGCAGGGACCCAATTTCTCTGATTCTAGGGACCTTATTTTAAATTCTAATGACCCGAATTGGGTCCTTAAAAACCCTGATTATACTTCAAGTAAAGGTATCCTGTAGAAATTGGACTTGCTAATAATGTTGGAAACCAGTAATCTCAAAATTTATTGATACTGGATGCTGCTAATGTTCAAGAGATTGCAAAATACATATTTTGGAATAGGTTAGTTATAATCCGCATGTTGACAAAGTCCAGCAAGCATAGTACATAATATTCGTTATAAGAGATTGCTGTTGGTGATCACAGTTTTTCCACCTGCATTTTCTCCTCTACCTTATTTTAAAGCGAACCACCAACATGAAGCCTGAAGTGCTGTTGCAGTTAAAAAATAACTCTCTCTAATTGTATCGTAGGAGCATGACTAGGTATGAACAAGCATACATGTCTACCTGTAAATAATTGCTTTTGCTCACTTAGTTGCTTAGTGCAAGGCAAAAAATTAAATGCAAATGAAAAGGCTTTTTAACAGGAATTTCAAAATGTTGGTTTATCATGATGATGATAAGTATACTAATCAAGAACACTTTTTAACCAATGCTTTATAAACAGTTTTGCCTGACTTTTTCAAAGACTTGCTGTCTCTCCTGAAACAAAAGTAATGCTTATCTGTTTTTTTTGTTTTTTTTAATAATTCAGTCATTTGTCCCATGATAGAAGTAAAGCTCACCATAACAGTATTCACAAAACTACCTTTTCAGACATTATGACCAAATTAACCAAGGTTGCGGATTTGGAGTTGGAGTCTGAATCATAAGGAGTCAGAAGTTTTTGGGTGGAGTCCGAGTCAGATTCCTAACAACACTGGGAGTCGGAATTGGATTTTTCCGGATGTCCATCTGGATCATTTTTTGCATCACACTCCTAAATTGGGAATTCCTTTTGAAATCAAACAACTTCTTTTGAAACTTTTGTTGAAACAAATTTCTAGCTGTGTACCATGATTTCCATTGATTTTTATAATCAAATTTCATTCACTTTATGTTAAAGAGTTGGCGTCAGAAATTTTGGAAAGGTCAGAGTCAGAAATTTTAGAAAATTGAGTCGGATATTTTACCTCCGACTCCGTAACCCTGGAATTAACTCAATTTTTTCAGTCATTTCAAAAACATTTTTGAAAAAAACAGGTTTGTATGTCCTAATTGCACATTTCATTAGTTACAAAAAAAGCTGCCAAATAACTGTTCTTGTTGGTAATCCTTTTTTTTTCAAAAAAGTTAATTATCAACTTCTATGATACATCTGGTAAGCATTTGATTGCCAGAACTAAGCAAGAAACCTAGATCATTTATGCATAGTTACTTTGTTTGTTTTTTAGAAGAACCAAAAAACTTGTGATCAAGCATATGATAGAATTATTCTTATTGATTTATACTGAAACAACTTGTGAAGTTGTATAAGATAATGGTATGAAAGTGCTTAGCATTAGAAGACATTTTGTTACATATCATACACTGAGAGCCATAATTTCCAATTACTATGAAGTTTAGCTTTGGTAATTGTTCTGCTTTCTCAGAATATTGACATGATATAAAACATGATAATTCCACAATGATTTCACGCTCAGCCCTGAATAGCTCGATCATTCCAATCTTCTACTTTGCTTTTATCTATGCTTAATATAATGTAAGCTGCTTACTATGCCCACTTTCATACTTTGCTATTTAGGTCGTAATACTGACATGGTAAAAATGACCAAAACCACTATAACCATACCTGGATTGATATGATCAGCCACACATTGAGAAAAAATATTAAATTCATCATTTGATTCAAATAATAACAAACTAAAAATGTCACAAAGTTATATAGATTGCTTAGTTCTGGTTGAAAATGAACTCGGTATTGTTTTGTTGAATAAGACCTTCTTTAAAAAAATCATAAATTTGTCAAGCAAAGGTATTGGAGAAGTGGTCATAACATCCCCAAAAGTCTGGCCATTTTAAACAGAATTTTTATGCCGTATTGAAAAATTCTGGATCATATCAAAATGGCCATAAAAGTGGCTGGTCAAGTGCAGTGATGGTATTCAACTGGTTCGCAAGAACCTGTTCTTGGAATTCCTTCAATCCCAAGAACCAGTTGTTGGCTTAAGTCACGGGCGCTCAATTTTTCCACATCACCACCTTTTGCTTAAAGCTTATTTTGGCAAACCTCTCATAGACCTTTTACTAACTTTTAATAGTGACAAAATGAGAGTAAAATCTTGTTCGAACAATAGCACTGTTGCAAAGGCTACACCGACAGCAACCGCTGCAAGCTGATTTTGTTTACTTTTCCACATATGCAGACACCACTGTAGCTGTTAGAATTTTAGCTGTATTTTTGCCTCTAGAGACTGATAATAAGTGAACCTGTTGTTAGTGAGTCCTGTAGTGAGAGAACCTATTATTAAACAATTGGTCGTACCACTGGTCAAGTGGCATCCACTGTATTGCATAAATAATGCAAAAGTTTGTGTTCAGGCCATGCTATGCTAGGAACGTGTAATGCACACCAAAATACATTGACTTGTAAATGGTTCTTCTCAAGACAATTCTTTGAGCAGATTAGCATTGTGTTTCTCAACCAGTAGGTAATGGCCCACAGTGAGCCCCACAGGGTATTGCTGAGTAGGCCATAGAGCTAGGTGAAAAAAACTGATACTAGTCTTCCAGACATTTAATCACTACATGTTTGACACACATTTATTGAAATCATAGCTCTATCAAAATTGAATTCATTCTGATTTCTCAAATTTTTCAAAGCAAATGCATCTGATATTCCTTTTGATGCCTGGCGTCACAAATTCACAACATACCTACTTCAAAATAAAGTGTGCTTGTTGATGCGTATGACAGCGTAACCTATCCAGCAGTAACAAAAAGTGGGCCACATGATTTTTACCAAATATTTTTGGGCGATGTGAGGAAAAATCTTTAGAAGCAGTGGGTTAACAGTTGTTCTACTGCCAAAATTGTCTGGGTTACAAGTTCTATTATTATGGTAGTTCAGTTTAAATCCTTTTGTTCCCTTTTTTGCATTTATATGTCACATCAATTTTATGACCAATGTGTGTTATTTCGTCATCATTGCATAGCACTTTAATACCTTCAAAATAACGACAGTACTTACAAGTAGCTGACTGTCTTATGTACTCAAAAATAATGTTGTTCTACAAATATTTATAATTGTGCTTGGTAAATGTTATTCCACTGTGCTTGCTTATTTATGGTAGGTTAAAATAAAGAATAGGTTATCTGCAATGTACAGGAACCTGTATTCCGCTGTAGTGGGTTCTAAGACTGCAGCCACCAAGGACAACTGCCACCTAGGAAAATCCCCACCTGGATAACCACCACACAGGACATATTGAACTATCTATTGCGATTTAAAGGCATTTAACTTCACCAGGTGTTGCTTCATGTCAAAATTTTTGAAATCACAAACGTATTTAACAAAAGTTTCTTTGTCCTTTTATCACTTCGAAGAACCTTTACTTCAACTTTAATACTTTAGGATGCAGAATATTGTATCAGCTGTCAATGTCATTACATCTTCATAAACATTTTAAGTCAATGCAAACCTTGATTTTTTATGAGCCTTTTGAATTTTTTCATGGCACAATTCTCGCACGCACGGCATTGCATCATGTTCACTCAACATACCTGTTTGCTTCCATGCATTTAAAGTTCTGCATGTTGCCTTAGTTTTTGATTTGCAAGTTACATATTAGCAACGTTGCAACTTCTTGCTGCACAATGTTGAAGCAATGATGCTATAGCACAGGGGTTCCCAACTGCCATCCTGCAAGAACTCTATGCTGCAATGCAATAGCGTATACTGAATTTGATAGCTCTAGGTGGCAGTTGTCCAGATACCACTGTTACATGCTGTATGCTGATGTGGCGGTCAACCCAAGCCCTCATGGAAGTCTTTCGTCCGATTTAATTGAATGTGGGTAAAACTAATAATGCTCATTTTTAAAGGAAAGGACATGTGAACTTGTTAAGAACATTTTATTCATCATTACAGAAGACATCCAGAATAGTCTATGCTACACTCATATCTGTCTTAAACTCATTAGGTTGTAGTCTGCCAAATAAATTATTTCTTTGTGGTATTATTTCACAATAACTTCATGCGATCCTGTTTTTGAAAAGACAATGAATGATTAGGTCAGGTATTTGTTAATCTGAAATGCTTAATTTTAATCTAAAAACACGAAGTGATTTTAAGGGTCTAAGATAAATGTGGTGATGCTGATGATATGTTTGTTGTCTTTTCTCTTGGCTTTTTCCATTATTAATTGATAAGGTTTTGTAGATTATGTTAGTACTTCACTCAAGCTGTTGCAAACCTGTTTAGCACTTGGTGAATGAAAAAATTGAGTGTAAAAGCATTACTGAGCGTTGTTTTTGCAATACTTTGCAGAAGTATGCATCTTTTATCAACAACCTGCACATGATTGCTAGCAATGCAAAAAGATAAAATAGAAAAATGTGTGTACTGGAAGCAGTTCTTTTGTAATTGTTTTGTTGTTAAATTACCTTGGAAAACAAAATAAACTTTGTAGCCAATAACAAAACTGTACCCAAAAATCTACTGATTTCTCAAAACTGTGAGCAGTATTGATTTAGTGAACAGTGGGAAAACATTATGTTGCCTTTAATGAAAAAGGTTACTTGGTGTTCGAACCTATAAAGAAAACCATCTCTAACTACTGAGGTTTGGTTAGAAATTGTAAGAGCAATTTATCTATGTTAATTTCAGCTTTGTAAATTCACTTCTGTTATATATCATTTATGAACCCTCTGAATTCATCCCAATAGCCAGCAAGCATATTTGACTAATATAGGCAACAACAATTGTTATTTGCACCAACGTTTGTTTACTTAGTGGTGTGAACAACAGCTATACACATTAAATCCTATTGGTAATGAGGTTGCAATTGCTGCTCCTGCGTTAGCAAGTGTGTGCCTCTTGTGGGCTGCTTTAACTTTTAAGAGTTATCCTTTTTGCACCAACGCCTGCTTAAAGTTTAGATCAGGTGTTTACCCTAAGCAACATTGGATTTTGACTGGCAGGTGTGGGTTATCAGTTAAAGGCAGTTGATGTTCTGTAAGTTGTTTAATTCTTTATTGGGCTCTTGAAGTAAAATGTGGTCGTCTTCATGGCAAAGAATTGCTTGCATTAGTTCACATGTATGTAAGATAAGCTGGTGATATCTGTAACAAAATTTAAAAGTGCTTGTGTTCAGCATTTGCTTAAAAAAGAAGATTAAAGGGTGTCAACAGGTATGTAAATACAACAGTGTGATGGACTCTGCAAAGATCGAAAAATCGTTAAGGTCAGAATTGAGACTGATAACTGGCTATACTGATATTTAACATTTATGTCTTACATTTACTGAGAATATATTTCTGTTTGAAATGTTGATTGAACATCTGCTGCACTTTATTGGAATTGACTCTGCAAAAAGTTATTTGCAAGTCAAATTGAATTTTTTTCACCTTGAAGCAAATATAGCTTTTTTTACTCATTGCTGTTGATATTTTGGTATAGCAATTGCACTTATCAACTAAAATGCAGCTGTTCACTATACATGGTTGTTCTTGTCAGCTTTTGATTTGTTTTTCATTATGAAGGAAATAGTGATGATGTAACAACTTTATCATGCATAATTTAGGTGATTGTTATGCTGTCATAAATGACATCCAATAAGTGACTCAATCTTGTCTTTATCCAACTATGTATCTAGATCAGGCCTGCACAACTTAAAAAGCTCAAAGGGCCAAATTGATCAACATACATTTCCTTGGGGCTGCAAAAGTATGTTGCGTTGTACAGTATAATCAGGCCCGTAACCAGCTTGGGGCACTAGGGGGGCGAAGAGTTTTCTGAGAAGGGCTGACATTTTTGAAATATGTCCAATGGTTTTAAACTATGTCAAACACATTTTCTTAGGAGGGGCGAAAAATTTTCTAGAGGCATTTACCCCCTGTGCCCCCCTATAGTTATGGACCTGAGCATAATCTGGAAAAAATTCTGGAATGACTAAATGTAACTGAGGTCGAGGTTTTGCAAGATTATTGCAATTGAGAAAGCTGTCACGGGCCACAAGAAAAGCTTTCATGGGCCATATGTTGTGCAGGCCTGATCTAGATCAATCAAATTCATTCAGTACACTGCCCTAAGCAGTTTTCGTGTTGTACACACAGTGCTTTTTTAAGAAACTGAAAGATATGCTCCAATAAAAGGTTGACTTACCACTGCTAACCCTGATAGCTTTGTGATGCGTAAAATGATTTTCTGCTTGTTTAATTGCAAAATTATTACAAAGTTTTGCGAAAGTGGTCAGACAAACATGTTGGTGTCAGTGATTACTCAAGTACTGTACATCATTTTAACTTGGACTGCATTCTCAAATCATTTGCATTCCGTCAATTCATCGCCAAGGCACTATATATGTGTTATCAAGGCACTTTAATTCTTTTATGTGATTGTTTACCTTTCTGTTTACATGAACTTTTTCTGCAACATCAAAAAGTTATGTTCAAGCTTTATGTATTGCAAACTTTTTTGAAATGGTCAAAAATAATTGTGATGTTTTTAGTTGGTTATGGTTTTTCTGAGTGTTTGCATGTGTAACTTACAAACACCAAAGTTAGCAGTCAAGGCTGGATGTGCCTTAAATTTTTATTAGATGCCACATTGCAGAATGCTAAATACTATGGTTGGTTTATACACAGTGGTTCTAGTGCAGTTCTCAGTGGTTTTCAGTGGAGCATAATTGTAAATTTGTGTCATTCCTCACAGACCCAGGCTAATATGCTTTGTTGCTACCTTGATTTCAGACGTTCATGCACTCATGTATTTAAAAACATGTGAAGTGAAGCACTGCACTTTAAAATATAATAAAGCTATAGGCTGCAAATGTTTCGAAACAAGAGTAATTTTAGATGAATACAGTTTGTGGTGCATGCTTTATTGTTTCACAACTGTTTGTTGACACCTACAGTTTGCAATTGTATTTGGAGAACATTGCTTTGTTGTTTTTAGATTTAGCACAAGTCTTGCTTAGGAAAGAACATTGCATGAAATTTTTGCTGGTGAATATAAAAAATGAGAGCTGAATTTATTTCAGCTGGAGGTCTAAATGCAAGCAAGTTTTGAACTGTTTGTAATACCTAAACAGCTTTTCTGTAAAATTACTGTCATAGTGAACATTGACTGTAATGGTATTTTTTATGGTTAACACTTTCAGTGCCAAGCTGTATTCCAATACTTTTTTTCTTTGCCAAAAGTGCCATACTAAGCCTTTTTCTCTTGAAAGTACGTTTTCAAACATCCAAGTGCCTTGTTATTGTTCCACAACATTGTATGCGTCTGAGAGAGTCTTTTTCTCTTTCATGGTTAACCCTTTACATCTGCATGAGCCACTACATGGCTCACATGGTTTAAGCTGCAACTTGAGCTGAAGATCAAAATGAAGCATGAAAAGAGGTAGAAAGTCATGTACTTTCATTTTTTTAAATGGGTACTTTTTAATTTGCAATTATGGTAAGGAGTGTGATGTCATGAGGTGGTCCTGATGGTGTTTTGGGGGCCTGTGAAAAAGTTTAATGTGGTTTTACCCATTGTTTTATTTTGAAGAAACGAGGATAAAACCTGCTTCTTTTGAGGCATGGGTTAACCCTGTAGTGCAGTGGTTCTTAACCCTTCCAACCCCGGTAACCCTATTCTTAAAGATATTGACTGGGACAGCAATAACTAATCGTAGCATGAGGGTTGAAACAGAACACTTTTGACACTCTTTCTGGGATTTGCCAGAACTTGCACTAGGAACCCTTAGCAGCCACTGGCGAACCACTGCTCCAGCACAATTGGTCGGCAAGTTACGGCTTAAATTTGGTCATTTAAGCCACTGCAATGGCTTTCAAGGGCCTTTGGCTGAATTTCAGCTTTGTAACATGCTGACCCATTAAAATTTTTTTTGCATCATATTGGTGCCAAAATGGCCAATCTGGCCATCAAAACTGACAGATATTGTTTTTTGAAAATAAAACAATAGTTGCAATATTCTTTCAGCATTTTTCAAATACACTTAAACAGCCAATTGGTGCAGTAAAAAATCATCCAAACCACCAAATTTGGTGGCAATTAACATGCTAATTAAAGACAATAATTGAAGTACATCTATAGTGAGTGTGTGTGCAAGATTGAAAAGCATTGATTTTACCCAAAACTAGCTGTCATCCTGGCACTGAAAGTGTTAATATGTCATTTTGTAGTCACATTCTGTTATTGCAAGATTTTGTGGTAACCTGAAGTTATAACGTGTGTGATATTGCCTAACTAAATATATTTTGTATAACAAGGCAGTTTAAATGTTATGAAGATTGCATCATTACTTGGTTTACTTAACTTTACTTAACTTTTAGGGAAGGATTAAGATGGGCTATGCTATTTGTCAAATATTTTTAAAAGCTTTGTATCTCCACACGGATTGTGCATTCTTGTGAAAAATTCCATCAACCAATTCAATGGATGATCCTATCAATTCAATTTTTAACGATTTATCTGCGTTACAACATGAAGTTAAACAACCAAGAAGCAAACAGGTCAAGTAACATTGCATACTCCATTGGAAATGTTTATCACTGAAGTTATTCTGTGATACTGTAATATTGCATGTTTTTGAAAATAATGTAATAACATCAAAGATTGGTTCAAAGTGGTATATGCCAGTAAATTTAAACTTAAAACTTGTGTTCAGGGTGTAAGAGTGAAATTCCAGTTTCAAGGTGAACATCGAGTTGTGCAGTTACAAAGACCTTTGACATATCACAACCTGCAAAAGACAGCCAAAAAGATTTGTGGAAAGGCAATGGCAATGGTTTTTTCTACAGGCCCAAACAGTGAGGTAAAGTTAAAATTCTATGCACTTGCATCGTACTAGTGCAACAGAGACCTTATTTATTAAGTCTGGCAAGTTGGCAACCTACCCATTGGACCTAACATGATAGCAAGCACCACAAGTTCAAAAATTTATGTAAGTTTGTTTGATGTGATGTTATTCTCCGAATAACATCAGGTTTTCCCTAAAAAACATGTCACAATGACATCACAAGTATGCGCAACATACCTCAAAAGATGGGTTGCTGTCTTCTGAATCCGACGATGTCTTCACTGACTGTCTAGTGCAGGGGTTCCCAACCTGGGTTACATGTAGCCCTAGGGGTACATTTTCCTATCGGAAGGGGTACATTAAAGGCTGCCAACAAAATGAAGTACCGTATTTTACGGACCATAAGGCGCACCCGAGTATAAGGCGCACTGTCAATAAATTGCTTTGATTAGTTTTTTGTTCATACATAAGGTGCACCGGGCTATAAGGCGCAACATATTTTAAGGATCTTAAAACGATTCTACTTTTCTTAACTTCATGTATTAGGCTATAAGCGCGGGTTTATACTGTACGCAAGCTAAAATATCGTGTTCGTGGGTTAACTTAATCGACATTTTCGACGGGGCATGTTGATAATTGTGATCTCACAATTGCAAACGACGGGGCATGTTGATAATTTGTGATCTCACTGTTGCAAACGTGAAACCAGCGTTTGTGGATGTGGCACTCAAGCTACGGAAGCGCTACTCCAACATTTTACAAATACATTGAAACGATGATTTGTCATTCGGTCGGATAGCAGCGTGGTGGTCAGTGTCCATTGTTGCATCACAATTGCTGTTGTCCGTTTGTTAA
>JGI24159J19872_10008559_pt1 | contig 13397 bp, 4 predicted proteins | sample Ectturendosymbi4_FD_19872 | JGI IMG/M metagenome (IMG submission 19872) | reverse complement strand
TCAACACCTAAGGCTGAATTATTTTGCAGTTGCAAACGCAGAAAATTTATAGGTCAAAATAAAGTCAAAATTTGTAAATTATAAAGTCAAAATTTTACGTTTTTAGGTCAAAAAATTGGTTGCCCTACTCATAACCAACACAGGGGCTACAAAACCACACACGTTACGTTTGTTTGGCCTCTAGCCAGTGGTAGACTTAAAGACTTGTTTCATAATGTTTCCAAGCATCTGCAGCGATGGAAAATCTTGACTGTTTCGAATGATTTTGTACTTGGAGCAATGTTTTTGTTAGGAATCGAAAAAAGTGACACTCGTCTTCCATAAAATGCTTTTCTGCACGTAGTTGTGACCCTTTGAGGCATCTGTGGTAGGGCAATGCGGCGGCATAGCTTCTGTATGGTGAGCAATTTTCCACGTTTCTACAACAACTGTCACGGAAAAATCTTGTACATCAAATGTTTGCTACTGGCTGGCCAAGAGCTTTGATATCCTATGTAGATCTGTTATGCAAATTCGTTTCAAATTCTTTTAAGCATTGAATAACCTACATCAGTTCATTTGTACTAGAAAAGCAAACCAAGAAAAAATTAATATTCAACCACCAGTTAGATTGGAATTTCTTTCAAAAATGTATCACCACGTCGTAAGTACAAAACGTAGCCTTGGGACATAACTATCTAAAAGTGTATCTGTGCTTCAGCCACGACTAGACCAATTCAAAGGCTTAACGTAAGTGTAACCATTTTTTATGACAAACGTACCTTCCCGAACCACCGCAGCCAGGGTCGCAATTTCCGAAGAAACAAGCCAGCAAGACTGACATCGAAAGGTAATTAACCATTGAGATCCACGACCAAAAGTAATCAAAAGCATCGAACGTCAAGCAAGATGTACTCATTTGGTATGAAAAACCTGATGTAAACAAACATATTTTGAATCACGGGCGTCGGAAGGATTTTTTCCAGGGGGGGCACTAGGGGATTTTTCCAAAATTTTTCCAGGGGGGACAAAAGTAGTGAAATTTGTTTTTTCCCACTCGAAATTAAGAAAATAACTTTTTTTGATGAAATTTTCAAAATCCAGGGGGTGGCCAAATCCCCCCTTCCGACGCCCATGTTTTGAATTAGTACATATCCGAAACCGACACAGGCGTATACGTATTACGCGCTGCAACACATCAGTATAAGTTTAACTTAACTCAAGGTTTGCACCACCTTTGGTATTAAAGTAGGCTGCAACATTCCATGACCTTTTGTGCAAAAAACAAGTTCTCAGATTTCAAGTTTCCCTGTTTGCCATTCTTGTGTTCAACAGTGGCACAAAAAGCCCTGCACTGAGTTTTTCTTCAAAACGTCCTTGCATGGGCCATTTGTCGCTATTTAATTTTGGTATCGAGACCGAATACCGATGTTCACTGTAGTGAGCAAGCAAAGCGTGGCTCCGTGTTTCTCGGCGTGACAGTGGATAAACATGCCTTGGAGGTCTCGCGCGAAAAGGGTTAACATGTACAAGCTGTTAAAGCTGGAGGATACCCAGTGCGGTTTACACCCTGACTGCACAACGCCACGGACCAAATTTCCATTCTTCAATAAATTTTCGCGTTGTTTTGGCAATTCAAACATATGACTGGGTGTTTCGAACGGAGCTTTGGAAAGATTTGCAGGTGTACGGCGTTAACGGCCGCTTGCTGCTGGACATGAAGTCATTGCATTTCGACTCAGATGTTTGTGTAGTTGCCAGTGGCCTTGTATCAGAACCGTTTGCCGATGGTATTGGTTTCGGGCAACTAGGAGTGCAGGCTCCAATTCCCCTAATATCTTTAGCAGTCACAACGAATTGATGAGGTCTGATTACGGCTGGAAACTGCACGATAATCCGTTTGCTTTTGCGGATGATGTGTTGCTGAGTGCATCTCCAAAATGAACTTGGTTGGTGTGCAACTGCGTGATTGAGTTGAAGTTACTGCCACTAAATAGACCTTGACCGAATACGGAGTTTGCCACACTGAGTGGCAAAGCAACGCGCAATGCGTGAGCCTCAACTTTCGCGGAACGAGAACTCCAAACACTGCATATTTTTCAGTTTTCAAATCGGTGGTTGTTCGGGGTTTCGCCCATCATTGTCGTGAATCTTGGGCAATGACCAAACGCGTGCTGTCACAAGTACAAGCGGCAGAAATAAGAATTTTACGAAGTGTTTACGACTTACGAACCAAGGTTTGCAGCTGCAAAATTCGCACGACCTTGAATGTTGAACCACTTGTCCGAATAAAGAAATAAAACCTCCAATGCGATGATTCACTCATTGTACCAAAATGCTAGAAGGTTGACGAGGCAAATTGTACTGGCTGCACTCACACGAGAACAATCCCACAAGCTGGCCGAGGTTAAGGTCGCGTGATTACATCTATGACCTGACTGCGTGCGATGCCCGCAGGACTATCAGAGTCTGCTGAGAAACGTGAAATGTTGCGATACCTTCTGGGCAACAGCTCCCGCAACTCTCTCGAAAGGAAATGTGCGTTTGAAAATGAATGAACCAACGTCATGCGCTGAGCATATTGAGCTTACCAGCTCTATGAGCTTGAAGTTTTGTTCTCAGCAATGAAAACCGTTTACGGCTCATTATGAAACACTAAACTGCTCGGACGCCGAGGTCCGTATTGACTGCGCAAGATGAAATTGCAATCAGAGCAACAGTTAATGTATTTTTCATGGAAGTGCTGGAGCGCAGCGGATGTAGGTGAACTGTCAAAGTAAAACGCACGACTCCAGTACGGAAAAATACAGGGTTTTATCGTAGAGCCACAAACAGCCGAAGTAAATCAAGCGATTTTTTCAACATTTTCAAGAACTTCAACTCGGGAGCAAGCGTTTTGATTTTCGCAAGTGTTCGGAAAGTTTAATAAGTACTATTCCTTGAAACAGATTCGCTCACCCAATATTTTCCTCTGTTTTTTGAGATGGGATTTGCTGGCACTTTACGACAACGTCGGTAACGCTAACATTCCTCTGGCAGTGACCCTGCTGGAGTCTGGTATTAACTTCACATGGCGGTCAAACAAGAAAACCAGTGTTCCTTGCAATTCGCATGATTTCATCAAAATAAACACATCAAAATTAACCTGGGTTGGACGCCACGTTATTTGGGTAACCCTTAATACCAACTACGTCAAGTTGCACACTACTCACAAACTAAAAATTTTTTCACGACTCCAAAACAACTTGCAAGTGACTTTTTAGTTGGTTGTCTTTTTGTATATCTCTAGTCAATACATTACAGACATCTCGGTTGCGGTAAATATGCCCAAAGTTTAACAACAAACCCTTTTTAATGCAGTATATAAGCCGCAGGACTAGCAATTTTCTTGACGAGGAAACCTCACGTTTAAAGCACTGCCCTGTTCACCAAGGTCACTGACGTACACTGTTCCCTTGAAGAAAATTTTGCACCGAGCATATGTTTGTTTTGGTGCGCATGTAATTGCGCAATCATGCAAACACACAACCAGTGAAGCGCTACAAGGGCTATGCGATATGAATACGATATTAAATTCGGAATGTTGCAAGTGCGCACGAATCATTTTCACTGCGCAAATGATCTTGTGGTATTGCGCAACCGCGCAGCATAGAGGAGTATTGCTGACGTAACCACGTTTTACCGGCGATTCGGCAAGCCTGCATTACGTCAACGCCTGGCAATCGATCGGCTCTCTGCTCGTCGTCAAAACCCTGCTGCAAAAAAGCGTTTAAATATTTCATGACTAAAAATCGGTTTCAAAGTGCACCACTCTTGAACACCTAACATTGGTGTGGATAAATAATGACAGGCACATAGTTGTAACTGGCCATGCCAAGCTAAATCTTGTATTACATAAGCAGTTGTTGTTTTGCGACATGGTTTGTGACAAACCAATTTGCAAACCATGGTTCATTCAATTGGTAAGCATTTGCGTTTCAAAGGAATGCTATGAACCTGACGACACATGTGGCAACATTTCAGTTTCAAAGCGCGATAAAGGGCAACAAATGAACAAACGAAAACAAAATTTTGTATAAGTGCAAGGAAGTCAGTCAACCATTCTTTAAATTTTTGAGCAGTGGCAACGAATTGCAACGTTCTTGTGATGGGCTTACCTTCCTCACAATGTAAATTATGGCTAGAAAAAGTCTCCAATTTTTTCGTGTTTTATCAAAAATTCGATGGAACTACTGCATTTTCAATAGTTACGGAATTGAGACCGCGAACACCGAGACCGAGACTTGGTTCAAAGTGTTAGATGAAGACAGAGACAAACTGCTTCTACATAGTAGAATGACCAGATATGGAGGTCGAGAGAAAACAGGTTTCATTGTTTTTCTTTTCAAAACATCTGTAAAACACCGCTATAGACTAATATTAACGAAGGTACGTTTTATGAGCACAAGACGTATTTGAAAAATATCTTGACACTAACAATTTACTACCAAAATCACAGCAACCAATTTGAACATTTTTAAGCCTGCGCCGCGAAAAAAGGTCGGAAACTCCCATGCACTTTAAATGCATTTCTAATAATTCGTAGCTGGCTTCTTTATTTTATAGTCTGATATACACACTTGAACACATTCAAGCATATAATCAGTGCCGTATTAACAATAGTAGCAAATGTAGCAATTTCTACGGGCCCCGCCCTTTTTGGGGCCCCGCGGTCTTCTGCAATAAATCTTTTTTATTACATCATATATAACAATTTTTTAGTCTAAGAAGTCAGTATTTTGCTCAATTTGCCGTAAGTAGTAAGCGAAGGTTTTCAATTGAACGCTTTTTGTATCAAGACATTCTTGTTTGACTTTTTTTGTACAGTTGCGTAAAAAACGGCGCAGGATTTCGGTCGCCGGTCGGCACGATACACTCAGCATGTCGTGTCACAAGTCGAACTGGAGAGAGCATGCAGAGTGAAGCTTGTAGCACGAATGCCTTGCCCACACACGCTGTGATTTAGCAGGTGTTGAGCTTTTTTAACGTAGGGCCCCGCGCTACAACAATCTTGCCAGGGGGGGCGGTTCGTACACGTGCCTCCCGTCTGGATGGGGGCCAACCAAGTTTGGTGGATCGCAGCGAACCACCCTTGTTCTGAAGAAAAGTTTGATTTTATCTTTTGAAGCATAAAGACACTACAAATTTACACAACCGAATTTGACTGCAAATTGTTTTGCTGGGAAATCGATTTCGCGTCAACGACGCATCTTCATTCCAGCAATATGCAAGCAAAAAGCTTACAGGTGAACTGACGACAAAGACTAATTACAAATATCAGCATTGCGTGTTTATCTAAACCAGCGGTCCCCAAAGTCCGGCCCGTGGGCCAGATCCGGCCCGAGAAGGGGTCCAATCCGGCCCTCGAGCTTTCCTAGGAATGTTTGTATTGTAACAATTTTGTGTATATAAATTAATGTAAGATGTAATTACAAAAATAGCAAATACATTTGCTGTAATTGAGAATTATCCCGATGGGCTTTGAAAACCAAAACAAACCAAGCTTTCCATCTTGTTCTGAAGCTCAACTACGAAAGTATGAGTTGAAAATTGACATTTTCAGGACGTAGGTCATTAGTTTGCAATGTTATAGTTTGCGAACAACACAGACAAGTAAACGCAAACACAGAAACTTGCAGGTCATAGCTGCTTTTTCCGTTGGAAATTGCTGTGCACCAGCACCCTTATGTTGTACCAGTTGTTGCCAGGCTGGCATTTTTAATGCCGAATTGCAGACTTTCAGCCTTATTTAAAGCGTTTGGCTTGAGAAAATGCTGTTTGGCCTTTTTAGTAGTGTTGGGAGAAAAAAAGGTGTTTGTTATATTTTTAAAACCTGTCTGCGTTCAGCTTAAACTTTTAGTTTTTTTCAGTCTTTTTGAGATTTATTGAAGCTATATAGCAGGGGTGCACAACTCATATGGATATTCAGGCCAAAATTTTGCTTAAAACCTACCGTAGTTGCGGGCTACACCATGCCAAATGAATTGCTCATACAGTAAATACAAACTTCTTTATTACACAAAATAACAAACTGTTTACATTTCCAAAAACATATATACGAAATTAGTTAGCGGAAAAAAATGCTGCGTTGGACACGTTTTGACTGGACCAAAGTTGAAAAAATTTGCTTTCACGATGAAATAGCAATACGCATTTCTGCATCTAAATGTCCATCTGTTACCTTTCATGATCGAAAATGCGTATTCACAACAGTACGTGCTTGCAAATTTACAAATCCAGATTCTTTTCAACAACGGATACTTCTCTGATTCGAGTCAAGAGTAAAAATTAATTAATTAATTTCTTTGAAAAGGGTCGTGCAAAGCTTCATTTAACTGCAAGTATTAGAAGTCAGCCCCATTAACACTTTCTCCGTCCACACCGAATGGTCTTTGAAACAAATTCATCTGCGTCTCCTGGCCATTAAGATCTTGAAAGCGTTTTGAAAAGTTTTCACGAAGGTCTTCACACATTTTCACGTATTTTTTTAAAGTCAGGTACCAGGTCTGTCTGAGTTTTATTTACAAATGAAGACATGCTTTTGAACTTCATCATGCTGTCAGCTGACAATTGCTGCTGAACGTGCTTCAGTTAACCTTGAAAAGCATTGACTGCATTCATAAGTCGCTTGCGTGCCATTTTGAAACTTCTGGCTGGCCACGTTTGGCCCGTGGGCCCTGTGTTGTGTACCCCTACTAGAAAGCATATTTTGCCTAGCGATTTGGCGTATGTGGTCTATGCGAACGTGGTAAGCCTGATATTGTTTCTGTGGGTTCTCTATGACTGCTGCACTGTGTAATACTGTAGATATTTTGTGGCATGTGACATATATAACATATCAATGGCTTGTGTACCGGATTCAACGTTATGAAAGCTATGGCATGATGCATGTTTGTATTTTGACAACCTGTATTGTTTCAATATTCATAGGTATTTCTTATTAAGAATTTTCTATAAGAGTAGATGGCACTGCTGGAGATTAAAACAGTGTTTGTGTGCAATGCTTCCAGGCTTGGTTCCAAAGTAACATCGCAATTTTGCCTTTACTCATCCGGGTAATTTAAAACCGCCAGCCGTCGGCCTGTCGCAGTTTGTTTGGCATTGTTCTGTAGCTATTTGGAATATTTTGACGAGCGATTTGGCATTTTTGGTCCATCAGGACATGGCAGCCCTGTATTGTACATGTGCTTGGCCTTGGCGCCTAAACTGCTGTCAACTCTACATTAGATTACATCAGTGCTGCGAAACTTGTAAATTGTAGTGGGCATTTGGAGTGTGAAGCGTAGGTTTTATCTGTTTGTTGCGAAAAGAATTTCAGATGCATATTTGCGCGATACTCACCTTATTGCAGCATCAAGCGTGTAACCAAATGTCAATCTACAACTATTATGTAACAAAAGATGTATTTTCATAAATCACATTGCAAACATGTTAACCAGCAAAGAAAATAAATACAAAAATACGAATGTGAATAGTGTTATGCGTTTTGTATTTTTTTGTTTTGGATACACAAAATAGTCCGGCCCGGGGACGCTGATAAGATCGCGAATTCGGCCCAGCATGTAAAAAGTTTGGGGACCGCTGATCTAAACAATACCCAAAAGCAATTTGAGGAATGCATGGAGGGTGGCAGGGATGCGGCATGTATTAGGGTTATAGGCATTTCTAAATTTCCGTTCGGTTCAATAACGACCCGTTCAGGTGTTTAAGGGTTAAGATGAAATAGAGCAAACAAAATCTCACGACAATCTAGGCATTGCTGAACCCAAACCTATGCATCGTGTCACAAAACAAGTCACCGGAACAGCTTTGAATTTCAATCACACGAGGGTTAGCTTCAACTGGTGACATTCTTCGCAAAGTAAGCGTGTTTTCCACACCCTACCGCAATGTGACAACATGCTCTGTATAGCTGGCAGGAAATGACGCGCTTGCGGCGCCAAACCCTTGAATCATGCGCAGTTGCGTACACGCTCTCAAGAATGGATACACTTCGTTTTAGCACAGTGTTGCGAATGCAAGCAAGATTTCTCCAATAATAACAACGATTTACAAGCACAATAACAAGTTCACAATCATTAGAAGGTTTGCAGAAATCGCAAAGATTTTTGATCCTCATCAATACTGAATCTTCAGGTTTGCAAACCGCTGTTTTGCTGAGGACCACTTACGACGTTAAAAGATGTTGATATGATTAGTAGTATGGACGCAAAAGTTCGAATTTAGCAACACATTGCACTTTTGTCCAACCGGTATTGTGTCAATACTCGCGGTGTACATAAAGTCTCTTTACAATGTAAAAACATAATCTCCAAAGCAATTGGTGAGATTTTTTAATCAGATTTGTTGTATGTACTCATTGATTATTTTATCAAAATTTTTAATCATATTGCATTTATGTATTTCAGGTCCCTTGGTGATGAATAAGGTAGTGTATTAAAAAAACCAACTTTCCTCTTTGTAATNATTTCCACATATAGTCGTCTGTCAACTTCCTTTGTAACAACATTTNTAATTTGAAAAGAGGCTTTTGGACATAACCTCATGAAGCCACTACGTACTTCAGGANCCAGCTCAGTTGTGTGTCACCACGTCGAAGATGCAAATTACAGGTTTTCTACGCAAGCGTATCGAGCCGTTGATATCATAAGCGCAGCGTTAAAGACTTCCCAAACCAACGTTTGCCTACTTACCAATCTTCGGATTAGAACCCAACGTGCTCAGCGTTTGAAATTGCTTTCATATCCTCAAACTATTGCATTTAATTCACAGATTCCCAGAGCAAACGAGGCCTGGTTAGTTTTTCATCTGAGTGCAATCAATGTTTTCACCTCGTTTTTTCAAAATAATGAAGTGATCCAGAAAATTTCGCACAGTTGAATTTCAGCCTAAAGAAAACGCGCACCGCAACCAAGTAATGGAACTTACGACTTACCAGTCAGTCGGAAGAAGTACAGCAGAAGACTAATAGCCCATGAAATGATGTAGCTGGCCAAGATGAAGGTTTTTGTTTTGGGTTGCAAGTAACGTTCGCTATCAGCATAAATAGCAAAAGTTGCACAGCCCCCAATCAGAACCAGCAGCTTCAAGATTCCAGCTCTGGTGCAAATGTAGGCTCCGCATGCAGAAGACCGTGTCGCTTCTTCTGGCATTTTTACAGTTGTATGTTATTACTCAATCAACCATATTTTCAGTAGATGTGCTGATCTACAATCTAGACAGATGCAACTGGTTATAATCATCAAGAGATAGTTTAGTATTCTGACCAGCAATTGATGAAGTTTCGCCGTTTACGGTTCTTCCAAGTAGTTGGCCTGTTTACTGACGATAACGTGTGCTATCTCTGTGCAAAACGCAGAACAACTTAAACTGCATACGCTGGTTGGTAAAACACTATCTACTTTGCAACAGCTGCAGAAGTGATGCATTGCACAGCAGTTCAGACGTGCTTTTGACTGAACAGTCAGCTACGTAACATAGTCTTATAATTGGAATTTGACAACAGGATACGTTATTGTTGAAACTTTCCAGCGCTACAACAGAACGTCAGTCTGTCTGATCGACCAAAAGTGTTGGCGTTCGCTTTGCTGGCTTTTTTCCTGAATTGCACGGCAACCGCCATTGACCTGACTCACTCATTCAGCGAGCAGCAAAAAGCGACTGGCGCTTCCGTCTCCATTGTTTTGCGCCAGGCTTGAGTTACTGCAGTACGAATGTGCTGTCACGACCAGTGCTGCCACGTCTGATGCTTCAGCATCAGATCTGATGTTTTAAGAGAAATTTCTGATGTCTGATGTTTTGGCAACAAACCTGATGTTGACTTAGCTGTTGCTTTTTTTCAAATGTTCTATACTTTTAGGATGAAAATGAGTTAGATTCATGATTTTTAATTTTCTTTCATCAATTTCTCACCCTCGTGAGTGTTTGGTAATCATTCCAAACTGAAGAACTGTTGAAGAAGGTCTCTTCATACCGTTGGGAATAAATATATGTTACGCATAAGCAACCGACTTTTCCATTTAATGAAAATGTAATGCTCTGTTTCACGCGTGAGTGTGGATGCAACGCAGAAAAGGGTGTTGATCAGCTCAGGCTGTAAATTGGCCTCATTTTGAAGCCCGAACGCGGCCGAAGCCCTACATTTATGTTTGAAACCCGATTTAGGCCCGGAACACTGATTTACCAAGTGAGACAAGACATGTGCAACTGCGCAGTATTGGTGGCGTATCAAAGTTTGCATGATCAAATACGTCACAATTAATCATTTTTATTCAAGATTTAATCAACACGATTGCTTCAACAGTAACTGGCGGCAAAAGTGTCCGCCGTTGCGAAAATATTTTTTATGCAGGCCCGAAATCGGCATTAAACAATTTAACAAACTTAAGCCCGAACCCGGCATGACCGAAAAACCAGCCCACTTATACAACTCTCGTTCAACTGGGAGTGTGCAAACAAACGCTTGCTTACATGACGTGGTTGCTTCGTTTTTTGCGCGTTGGGATAACCGCAAGTTTCAGCGTGGACTTATTTCCATAAACGTACGTTGATGTTGACAGGTAAACGTTTTACGTAAAGATTCGATTGCATTTTGAGGAAAATTGAGGCAAGACGTTTACACGTGAAAATTTTTGCAATTTTTATATCTTTTCTGTGCAAGTTACACGTGTGTATAGCAGCCCGTTTGCGCCATATAGAAATTGCGATCTATTTTTTAAAGTGTAAGATAATTTTTTACACAAAGTTTTTTTTTTTAAGTTATGTAAGTTAGAAAATATTTGAAACTGAAAAAATGTTTTCTCAAAAATATTTTGCGAAAAAATTTTTTCCAAGACACAAAATGCCATGAATGAGTATTTTCGTTACTGCGTCCAACTCTGCCAATAGAATGCTTCTCTTTAAAGTTTGCAAATAAACCATGTTGCAAATTCATACGCTGCATGTTCGTTTTTTAGTACAGTTTTTCATCTAATAAATCATTGCTAACGTTTTTTTTACGACGCTACATTACTTTGCACTCTCTCAGCGAAATCTAACGTCTTCGTTTTTCAAATAGAAACAATTTTTTGGGAAAAAAAGTTTTTACAATGATTTGGTTTAAATATCACAAAAAATGTACGTGGCGCTAACGGGTGGTTATGCACGTGTTCAACTTTTTGCAAAAAAAATTGAAACAACTGATAAATTTTGCAGTATATGCTTGCGCATAAGTGCGCTATCACATATGCTACACATTTTCTGATACATTGTTTATATGTGATCCAATCGTTGAAAGATTTTTCGTTTGCTTATGATTTAATTAGATGGTGAGCGTGTTGACTTTCCTGAACATAATAAACGTCTTGGTGTACTCAGCGCCGGATTTGAGGGGGCCAAGGGGCCCAGGGCCCCCCACCAAAGAGGGGACCCCCACCAGGTTCATGTGTTTAGCCGTATGACGACATGTGCGACGTGCGTGCCACTTAGTCATTTTTATTAGCGAGGAAAGTTTGTTTGTAGACGCTGTTAAATTATCGGTCGTCCAGTGTGCAGCATTTCACTTGAATATTATTTGATGTTGTGACGAAACAACTATTACACTTATGGTTTTCCTGAAAGTCCGTAAGGTATCTGAATCTAGTGAATGCAAGGCCCAGCCACGTAGAACGCATTAGCTTACGTCTCTACTTGTTACTGTTGGATTTTGCGTCTGCCTTACTCAGGTTTGCACAGGTCGCAGATGAGTAGCATTATTAAATAGGGTTACCATACGCACTCTTTTTGGAGTGCATGTCCAATTTTTTCATGAGAAATGAAATAATCTTCGAGGACATTCAAAAATGTCAAAATATCCTCTTTATTACATTTCTTATTTTACATAGCTATGATAGCTTGCCAAGGATGCTTCAAATGTTCCCAGCTTCACATTCATACTCAGGCGCTTAACTAGGAGGGCGCAGGGGGCTAAGCCTCCCCAGAAACTTTTCGGCCCCCTGTGAAATGTGTTGGTCATAGCTTATAAACTATGTGGACCCCTCTCAGAAAACTCTTCGCCCCGCCCAATATCCCACGCTGGTAAAAAGAACCAAATGCAACTTATTGTAAAGTGATGGAACATGAAAGATGGCCAAAATGTTTTGCAACTTGCAATACCATTGAATGCTTCAGCGAACTGATAAAGATGGCACAGTTTTACTTCAGCGTTATGGCTCATTACGCTAATGTGGAACGTTTTATCCTTGATGCAGCCACAAACCTAAAAGAAAGAGAAATCTTTCTAATCGAACCAGTTTCTATTGTATTAAAGCTGGTGTGCTATTTAAAACATCTTTCATGCAATTAGTTTCATAGTATTGTCAAAGGCGATTTTACATTTTAAAGAAATTTAAGGAAACTGCGAAATATTCACGAACTAATTAGAACAAGTAAATGAGGATTTTGTTTTGTGTGTTTTGACTGAAACCTTGTCCACACTGGACGTCTTACTTCAAAGCTTAAAACTTATCAGTAGGCCTAATTGTTGTTTAACTTATTAAGTGTAGATAATACACTGAAGTAAGTGATAGTCGTAAGTTGTCCTCCCTTCTCGCGATGAAAATGTGGCAGCCTTATTGCGCTTATCAATAACTAAACATGGACAAAAGGGAATTGTCATCTTAGCAAGTATAGAGCTTATCCAAGAAGTTCGAAAAGACGTAAAAATGCAAAAGAGGCAAAAATGAAAGAGGAAGAAGTTACAGCCAAGTCAAGAAACATTCAAGTGAAAATTTTGTAGTGGCAGTAAAGTACGGTGGAGACATTCCTGCGGAACCTGTATGAGGACATATAATCGAAGAACATGTTGTGACAGACTTAGATCTACGTAACGATGAAAACAGATCTCGTTTAACCAGCAGTGCAGCAGCAGAAGAATGTCAAGTATCATAGAAAAGCACTATAGATGAGATGGCTAACGCTATCACTGGAGGCAACGATATCGGTCTCTGGGCCCTTTGGCCAACCAATATACCGGGAAAATGCGGGAATATTGGTTGAAATATGAAACAGGTTCTTTTTGAAACTGTGATGAAGTCATTTTTGAAACACGATGTTCCACAACACAGAAAAGACAGAAACTTGTCAGGGATATGTGCCACAAGCCTTATTCGTTGCCATAACCACAATGGCGAAGTAGTTGACAGAAGCTGGCTTTGTTTCTGTGCTTCACAAACTTGTGTTTCACTTGTGGACTGATGTACGCGGATACGACTAAATGAGAGCATTTCCTTATTAGAAAATGAATCTTCGACTGGAAGCACGCTGTTGAGCGCCTGAGGAGCCACGAGCATTCAGTGGAACATATAGATGCCACGATTGCATTTAGTCGCAGATGAAACTAATCACTGTGAAGAAGTGATACA
>JGI24159J19872_10008558_pt1 | contig 13397 bp, 10 predicted proteins | sample Ectturendosymbi4_FD_19872 | JGI IMG/M metagenome (IMG submission 19872) | reverse complement strand
ACTATGAAACCTGTTAAAAACGAAAAAAATTGTTCATCAACAGAAACAAACAACAAACGAAAGTAATAACTGCTGGTCTCGCCTGAATGCTTCGCGGTCCGCACGAAATTTTTTTGTGGGCCGCATGTTCGTCACCCCTGAATTGAAGGGATCTTCTTCAGAGATTTTTTGTTGTTTCCAGCAACTGACTCCTGGAATGTTTTCCACTGGCTCTTAAATTACCACTGCATTTTTCTGCTGTTATCTTTAACATAACTCGCTTTATCGAAGCGTGTTTGCAGAACTCCTTGCTTCATCAAATCCCTTCTTGCGTGAAAATTATTTGTTATGTTATAACCAACCATCACTCTGACTACATTCCTAAAACATCTTTCGGAATGCGTGAAACTGAATGAAGTTTAACACACAACAGTGTCTATGTGTTTTGGTGCGGGTGGGGGTAAAATACAAAATAAAAAATTGCGCCACGTTAAGTCTTCCGAAAGTGAACGCTGATAATTTTTTAGATGTTGCTTTGTGGACAACATGTCGCTGCTTTGTCGACGACAAAAAATAAATGGAATTCCTCAAAAGTCGGCACCAGCTCTTGCTGCAAAATCTCATCCGACTTGTTTTTGTGTTGAATACCAACAAATATCTGCTTACCTTCAATCAAGCTTAATTTTAGTGAATATATCCAGGAGGCGTTAAAAGAACCAGGAATTTTAAAAAATTCTTGTTGATATCTCACGTGCGTCAATATTGTTGACGCCCAAAAATCGTAAAACCGGTTCAGTAAACGGATTTTTTTGAGAAACAATGGTTTTCCGATTCCTCGCTGCAGACCAAGTTTCATTTACAACCATCCAAACGTGAAAGTTCTCATTTTTTCAGGTTATGTTTCGGATTGGCATTACTTCCGTTGCGATTTGTGAGACCTATAAAATTTGTCGATGAAATACGACATGTATGTTTCTCTGTGCAAAACGTATCGACTTTTAATTGGACCAATATAGTATTCGTTGCTGTGGCCATATGAGACGTTAACTTCAGTACAAGTCGGGCAAAGACTTCACCGACAATTTGACTTTGTCTTTGCATTAACGTTCTGGTTGCGTACCATTGTTAAGTATATTCCGGACGAAAACGTGTATGTGTTTCAAGTTAAATTTCTTTTCGCTAGTCTTTAATAATAGCAAGTTTCGAAAGTTTTTCCAGTATTTTGCAAAAAGGTGCTTGTGGGAAGAAACCCCCAAGCGCCGAAGATCCCTTTATGTTGAAAACGTCACGTCTCTCATCCATTCCCGTCCATCCTCGTGTCAGTGCAGCCGTTGACACGTGCACAGTAAGCAAACGACGAAAGTACGACTTAAATATTATAATATCGAGCTTGACTTACAGGCGCAAACCGACGGATCAGTGAACCTAAACGCAGAGTGTGCTGAGGAGCAGTCACGCTTCGATGAATTTACGGTCGGTCGATTCGAATGTATATTGGAGGGCGCTGGAGAGCTGAGCAAAAACATATCGGTCGCGAAGGACTCAGTGCAGGGCGCTGCCAAGAATATCGCAATGGATGTCGAGGAATACTTCGACGCAAAGCTCTTACGCGTTCTACCTACAGGTAACTTCTGTTGCCGGTTGGTGTCTTTTAACGCGGTTATACGTCAGCAGCTTGTTGAAAAAGTAAATGATCAAAACCACTGCTCTCCCTTTTTCAGGGATTTCTTCCGGATTCCTTCAGAAGGGATGCTGAAAGTTTTAATCAAGTTTGAAATCTTGCAACGCCATTTTATCGCCTTCTATTACTGTCTTCCTTGGCGGAGAAGAACTCATTTTGATCGCTTTTTGTTTCTCAGAAAAGTTGGAAAACTATGTTTTGTACACCACCCTCTTGAAGCTTCATGTAAAAACGTTTCAACTTCTCGCATGTTTATCTTCTGAATGGGGGGGAAACCTTTACTCGCAAGTGTGCTACACGTAATATATTCGAAACATGATAGCTGTTGCGCACCGGGTTCGGTCCAGTCCTTAGCTTGTGAGTGGAAGCATCAAGGCGCAGAGTTTAAGACTGCCAAGATAGAAGGCTTTGAAAAAGGAACATTGAGTTTAGGACGTTCTGTGATCTCGAAGCGACTCAGAACCAGTGTCAAAAGTTTTTATTTGAACAACGCGTTTCTGATTAAACTTCTTCGTTTTGCCCTGATCTGACCTTCTCTGAACCAGCAATTATTTGAAACAGGAGAAACACCAGCGAGAAAGGAGTACGTTTATACGCGTAGCATTCCTGAGCGACCGGATGAGGAGGTTATTTTGCGCAACTTCGAGGAGCAGATGAAGCTCGCAGAACTGGAGGAGGAAAGCGACGACCTGGATGTTGATAGCGAAGAAGATAACGCTGAGACTGAATCACTGCAGGTGAGGCTGTTGTTTCGTTCTTTCCAGGATAAAGTTCTTTGTTACCCTAAGGAGGTAACCATTAACGAACTACGTTTTTCTATATTTGCAATAAACTGGCTCGATTACGTTTATCGTTGGCTGTGATGCTGTCGTGTAAGAAGCATCTTCCTACTGTGGAGCGTGATTTTTAGATTTTTCTACCACACGTGTTTCGTATATTGTTGAAGCTTATTTTCGTTCAGAGTGAGGATACGGGTTGCGAGCCTGACTTGAACCAAAGTATAACTATACCTACGGTTGGAGGTAGACCGTTCTTCACGGTGAGTTTCGCTGTTTCTTAACAAATATAAGACTAGAGCTGTTTTTCTAAAGCACATTACTGGATATGCGCTTTAGTGTTTTGGCAGAAAATGCTGTTTGCTTCCCAGAATGCGACTCTCGCTTTTGATTGGTAATGACCGTTCGCTGCATTACTTTCACATAACGACATCAAACGTTACATTACAGTGAGTCCAGTTCTCGTCAGTCGCTGCAACGTTGTTCAACTTTTCTAGAAAGATAAATTTTTTAAAGATTTCTAATTGTGTTGTTCACAAAAGACACTTTTCACGCAGCAACGCAAAGGCTCCAAAACCCGGATGCCGAAAGTTCACACCAGCAATGCCGTCAACACCCGACCCGCGTCCAGGTTGCCTTTGCGACCGACGCAAAACACCGGATACTGAGTCTCGGTTCTCGAATTCTTCACAACGGTTGCTGCACGCATCCGACGAAACTTTATGTCCAAAACAACCTTTACTTGACTTCGCAGCCACTGCGGTCGCTTTTTAGATTACAAGCAGCAGCGAAATTCATCAGGTACTGCCGGGTCCGGTCTGCAATCAAACAAGAACTGCCGCTTGGGTCGAAATACCCGCCCTGACTGTCGATAGGACGATGGGAAAAACCACTGCCGCGTGTTTATCAACTGCCGGGGCCTGTCCGTCGTAGGAAGGGCTATCGTCTGATGCCATTTTCATTTTTGCGCGTGTTTTTAAAGTACTGATACTTCGATTCAATTCGTGTGGTCAAATCACTCTTTACTGCCCTTGGGGAAAGTAGAAGTGCTACACAGTGTCGATGTATCTTGTTGCTGACTATATAAGAAGTTCCGCCTGTTTTCATAGCGGAGTTCACTGGGCCATGATTTGTGGCAAAATGTCTGTGCTTCATTTTCTTCCAAGTGCTGATTTTTCACATGAGTTGAAACAACTTGATACGTTATTTGTTGCGACATTGTTCTGCGTCTATTTTTCAAGCGCTCGGTGATCGTCATGCCGCTTGAAGGGAGTGCTTTGCTGCATATATCTTCGCTGCCAGTTTTAACCCCCTGCTGCTTCCGGATCGTTTGTGTAAAGCGACAATATCAGAAAATGTACAATATCGTTGAATGCTGAGCATCCATGTTTGCATCTGAGAGAACAAAACAAGCAAGTAAAGGTCGCCCTTGCGTTGCAATCCAATCTAATCGTCGAAGAGACGTGTAGGATGTTACAAGGGTTTTAGTGGCTGAACCACAGCTTTCCCAAACAGTGCCAGGCCATTCCTTTCACACAATGTGTACCTTCCACTAATTTTCATCTTGCCGTCCCTGATGCGAGCTAGCTTTACGAACTTCTTTCCTATCACCATTTTCACATGATGGCGCGCAGTACGTAACGTGGTTTCACTTTTGTTTGAGGTCGTGCGGTTAAAAAAAACGATGTTTCCACCTTTTTACTGAAAGCAAAATAGTTGAGCTTCAGTTTTGAGAACCTTATACCTTGCCTTCCGTGCATTGTGTCAACGAGTCGCCCCAATCTTGGCACTTGATGGATTTGTTTTGATCGAGATAACGCCCGAAATCTAAAAATTAGCATCGCCGGTTACGGAGCCTTCTACTCAAGAAAATTCGAATTTTTTATTTTACAGCGATTAGTTGTCAAATCAACATCCTTGCGTTTAGGTTGCAAGTTTGTGTATCGGAACCATGGGAAGAGCAAGGGTTGTGAGAACAACTGCGGGGCACCACTGAACATCACTTGTGTTTTTTTGGGTCAGTTACATTCATGACCTTGCAATTCTAGTTAGAGCTTTATTCCAGCTTTCATACATGTGTATTACTGCACACTTGACCCTCAACTTTGTTTTTCAAATCGTCCAACGTAACTTATTTCCGTGGCAGTGACAAAAAGTAGTTGGTTATTTCATGTCAGATTGCAAGAAAAAGGTTTGTCTTTCGTAATGAGGTTTGAGAAAAGTGATGGTAGTAAACTTCTTTAGCCCTCACAGCTTTCAAAAGCTCGTGTTAAATTGCACACGCTTATTGCCGTGGTAGACCAATTGTAACATTGAAAGTTTCCTTGAACTGGCCACTAAAAAAGCTTATCTCAATTTACGAAATGCCATCAAATTGAATTTTTTTCCGATGCATGCATAAAAAAAAGCAAAGCACGGGCAGCTTAATGTATAGCAGCCATATGATGGAATAAATGGCAACGTACGGTTTTGCATGGAAAGATGCCGTAATGGTATAAAGCAGCTTAGTGAAGACCAGAAAATACATCTACATCTAAATCAGCGGCAGTCCAAACATGGTGTCTGGGCGTACCAGTCGCAAAAGAGGAGCCGACATATTTTACCGAAGTGGAAGATTTAGATCAGGGGTGGGGGACCTATTTATCACGGACCGCATGAATTGTGCATTGTCGCTGGCGGGCCGCAAAATCAACCAGTTTTATCCTAAAATTCTACCTCGGTCTAACTATGAGGAAAGTGACTTCGCTTAACGTCCCATCTAAGTACCTGCTTATCATGGAGCTTCGTTTTGGTGCAATGTACTCTTAAATGGGTAACGGAAATTCTGATGCGGGCCGCAGGTTCCCCACCCTTGAATTAGATAAACACTACTGTTCTTCCGCAGTTGTTTAGTCCAGTGCTTTTCAACCTGTGCGACGGTACGCACTGGTGCGGATGAGAAAATTATGTTGCTTTGTTGGAAACGTTTTTGAACAGCCTTCATTTATTAATTCTATTGTCTTTTTATAAAACATGGTACCGCGCACAACAAAAAAATGGCCAACAATGCACTCATATCTCAATAGTTCTGTGAACACCGCCGCAAATAAATGCATTAACAGTTACCGAAAGCCACTACCAAACTTTCTATCATCTATCTGCTTGTTCCGTTGTTACGTCATCATGGACACATAAGATGTGCAACTGCAAAGCAAACACCGTGTTTCCCCGATAATAAGATCTACCCGATCACGACCTAGCGTGATTTTTGAGGATGATTTTAATATAAGCCCTCCCTTAAAATAAGCTATATCTGACTGGTGGGAAATTGAGTTGAGCGAAAACTCCGCTGGAATTTTGGAAACCGATGACCTGCAAGACATTCCAGAGGATGATGATATGATTGTTTTTGAATAAATTGTTGTTAATGAGTTTCTGAATAAAAAACATGTAAATGTAGATAGTTTTTCGTAATTTTTGTTTATTTAGAAATCTCTTAATTTTTACTTTGCAACTTCATTTTTTGATATATCAAAATAAGACATCCCCCGAAAGGAAGCCCTGGTGTAAATTTCGGGGTGAAAATTAGTATAAGCCCTGTCTTGTTTATCGGGAAAATACGGTATTGTAAGACCGCCCATATGCTGAGATGATATCAATTTTTTGTTGCTACTCCAGTTGCACAAGACCAGCGTAGCTATTTAATACGTGTGTTGAGCCACGAGCATGTTGCTGATCTCGGAAGTGATGTCTAATGATAGAGGCCACGATACTGTCAGGACGATGAGCATCCAATCATCAGGAATCAATCAATAGTTATCTACTGTTTTTCGGCCAATATTGGTAACATCGGCTTAGTTTTACCTACCTGATCCCAGTCAGACTTAGTATGGTAAATAGAAAAATGCTCCATTCATTCAATAAACATTCAGAACCAGGACACAAAACCAAATTGCCTTCATTCTTCTTGCTTGCACAAATGGGGTATGGCCCCCTCTGCAGCCTGCGAGTGTGATGCAGAGGAATAAACCATCATGTTGTCCTCGAATGTCCGATCCATCGACTTCCCCATGGACTGCACTGCCTGAATGTTCTTGATTATGAGACAATTGAATTGCTGCTCAACACCTGCCCCGAGATCTAGTGCAGCCAAGCAGTGAATCGAAATAACTGGCTCAAACGACGAAGAAGATTCTTCAAACCACAAACACTACAATTTGTTGAACAGCAGTCACAATTTCATCAATTGATGGCGGCACCCTCTGATCAGGGTCTCGTATTAACATCATTAAAATAGCTCATGTCCTTATGTCTGCAAGGATCTCATTAACTCTGGCAGAAAGCGTTATAAAACCCTGATGGAGATAGCAGCATGAGAAATTTATGGAAGAACCGATGACTGTGACCGAAGTGCAAAAACTGCCATTGTCCGATATTCCGTGCAAAGATGTGTGGTCAGGGCTGCAACCAGGGAGGGGCAACCGGGAAACTGCACCACCCGAAGTTTTCAAAAACATGTTTTGTTGTTAGGTACAACCAGGGATGTTGTGCTAACAAAATAGGTGGGGGAACGCACCCAACAAAATAGCCATTTTAAAAAAGTTTCAAACTCATTTTAAATCAAAACGTGAAAAAGGTCTGGGAACGCCGTTCCCACGCGTTCCCGCCCCACTACACCCCTGGCTACAACAACAAGTTACAAACATTTTGCCCCTACCTGAAAATATCAGCCGGTTGCGACCCTGCGTGCGGTAACGGTTGGATGATTGAAAAAATACTTCAGCCAATCTTCGTGATGTGCCATGCTTCGGGATTGAATTTGATGAAATGACTGATCTTACCAATGATTTCCCGTTACATTGGCAAGCGCAACTGATTGCATATGTTCGCTTTCCTGACAAGGAGCGTATGAAACTCGCCGATCATTAGGCCTATCTGTTTTATTTTCCTACTGGCATTTAGCCACCACTGCAGCCAGCATCTTTGCAAAATCGGCCAATAACTTTTGAGAGCACGGTGTGATGTTGTTGAAATGAAAAACTGTGCCCTTAGACCAGGGGTCGGCAACCTACGGCCCCCGGGCCGGATCCGGCCCGCAGCTCGTTTACCAAATTGTAGTAACTGTATGGCCCTCCCGTCTAATATTTTATTAATCTGTCCTCCTTGCATCTTCTTGTATTGAACATTTGTGAGGGATTACTTATGAGAAACCGCACTGTGCTATAAATGTACTTTATGTCGTATTTTGGGCTTTCGTTATGAACTGTGAAAATCAGGAGTTAATCTGATTAAAAGTCCCAAGATTTAACAACAGCAAAAGGAACGGAATTGTTGGTGGAAAATTAGTACGGCCATACCTGGTCTGCCAGGATGAAGAAATTCAGATTTCCCGCAATGAATAAATGCCAGTATGTTCAGGAATGCACTGAAATCACTTGTTTACTCCCAAGGCAACCACAGAAATGGAAGTTGGCGTCTTTCTGTTTAAAGGCCAAATTAACATTAGGAGAAAACATGTATTTCATCTAGGGGTTTATATTAGAATGTCGGGCCTCACGCAAACTTTCATCGCCTTTTTTAAGACAATATGTGGTATTAAGGGTACCTAAAGCATATTGATGTTCTTTGCCTTTACTGCCATTAAAGCCATTTGAACTTCACAAAGTTCTGACGTATAACAAACGTTCCTTCATTGCCTGACCACTTTAAGCTTTTTAACAAAATAAGGCAAAAACTAAGTTCGAAACTCTCAAAGGGGTCCTCACGGCACCACTGAAAACAGGGGGCCAAAGACGACCGCCTCGTTTGTCTTCCCTAATATTCACTCCTGATTTCAACTTTGTCGAAAAAAGTATAAGAACTCATCATCAGTTAAATTCCAGTGATTGACTCGACTCGAGTCACGATTTTTGGTGACTCGACACGAGTCACGTTGAGAAGCGATTGTGACTCGACTCGCAGCGCCGGATTTAGGGGGGACCCAAGGGGTCCGGGCCCAAGGCCCCCACCATGTTCGTGTGTTTAGCCATATGTGCGACATGGGCGTGCCACAGTCATTTTTAGCGAGAAAAGTTTGTTTGCAGACGCTATTAATTATATCGGTCGGCCAAACAGCAGTATTTCAATTGAAGAATATTTGATATTGTTACGAAACAACTATTACACTTATTGGTTTCCTGAAAGGCGGTCAGGTATCTGAATCTAGTGAATGCAAGGCCAAGCCACGTAGAACACGTAAGCTTACGTCTCAGCTCGTTTCTGGAAGATTTTGTGCCTGCTGTGCTCAGATTTGCACAGGTCGCATGTGAGTAGCATTGCTAGGTATGGCTAACATACGCCCTCTTTTTGAAGTACATGTCCACTTTTTCATGAGAAATCAATTATTCTCTGAGGACATTCGAAAATGTCCTACTTTTTGCATTCATATTTTACACAGCTATAATCAGTGGTGTAACTAGAGCTTTGAGTCAGGGTGGAAAACTTAGCTAAAAGGGGCCCACTGGCCACTGTACAGGGTCCACTAGCCAACACTGGGAAAAAAACTTGAGATATGATGGTTAATGCGGATGTGGATAGCTATGCTAAAACCCTAAATCACTAGAAAATAATCCGAAAAATGCAAAAAACAACAACCTACTGAAACCCAAACGAATACTAAAACCGAAATATCACTTAAGGTGGCGGTCCGGTTTTCACATTTAGATTGCCAGTGGTGAAATTCGCCCCTCTGCCTCTCGTCAGTTACGTCAAGGGCTATATGATATATTGTTTTTGCATACAGTAAGCTGTTCCTGCTCTACTGCAACAAGATACAAGCTCTGGTGGCGTAGCTTAGTTTATGGGAGGGCCTGCAATTTCTTATTAATCTATGTTTTGGTTGAGTTAATTCTCGGCTGGAAAGGCAGGAATACTTTCACATTAATCGTTATATAACAATGGTAAATCTTTTTTCAGTATCTCAATGACCTTGGCATTAGAGTGCGGACTGCTGACGCCATCATACTACACTAGCTTTGCTGATGAATCGTGATACGGTGATCAGTGTATTGTATATACCTGTAGCTTAGTGTAGTAGCGTCTAGTAATTATAGCGAAACCAGGGGTTGCAAAAATGCAGTCGCGCACTTGCGCCGCGCGACCAAAAACTAAATTTTTTTGAAGCTGGGTGATTACCAGTGGTTGCATTTACACAGTACGCAAAGAAGAGTGANAGGACTACAGTGGCTTTGCGGATATTGAGTACCAAAAACTTATTTCTCGTAACGTAACCAGGTGGCTATCACTTTTTCGCAGCTTGCCAAGGATGCTTCAATTGTACCCAGCTTCAAAGTCATACTGTATGTCCATCGACAAGCCAACTGTTGTTCTGAAACGTTTTTTTGGAAATCCTTTGAGCAAATTCTGTTCACATTAAGACATTTGCAATCATTTGTGGTTGCTTTTACTAAGCAAGCTCAGAATGTTGAGAAGTCAAAAGCATCAGTTGTTGAGGTTGTATCGTGTTTCGCCACTGTGAAGGCAAGGCTTCAAGAGAGAGAATCAGATGGACAAATCAAGCCAAGTTAAATTAGCACAAAGAAAATTCAGCGAAGGCAAAGATCATGACTGTGATTCATTCACGTCAGATGTCTCTGTATTGCACAAGTCTTGTATTTCACATTTGGCTAAATGAACCACTTTATTTGCTGAATTTAAATGCTTTGGCTAGATTCCTCCTTCGCAAAAAAATTGGGAAAAGGATGTAACATGTGAGTAGTATCTGCTTGATAGAAACGTTTCTATTGATGAAGCTGAAGTACTTTGTTTGACCAATACCAAAACTTGTTTGAGTTCGTGCAAAACCAGCATCACCCAAATGCCATTTATTGTAAAATGATGGGAGATGATAGATGGGCAAAATATTTTGCAACTTGCAAAACCATTAAACGCTTCAAGAACTGATAAAGGTTGCACAGTTTTACTTCAACGTTATGGCTCTTTATAAGCTAATATGGAACGATTTTTTCCTTGATGCAGCCACAAACCAAAAAGAAAGAGAAATCTTTCTGGTTGAACCAGCTTCTAGTCTAAAGCTGGTGTGCAATTTAAAATAAAATATCTTTTATGCAAACAGTTTCATAAAAGTGTAAAAGGTGATTCCATATCTTAGGAAATTTAAAAAATCTGGAAAATATCCATGGGCTAAATAGTTTAACTAAATAAGGATTTTGTTTCGTGTGTTTTGAATGAAACATTGTCTACACAACTGGACGTTTTACTTCAATGCTTAAAGCTAATCAATAGGCCTATTTGTTATTTGACTTGTTAAGTGTAGAATACACTCAAGTGAGTGACAGTCGTAAATTGTCCTCCCTTTTTGCGCTGAAAATATGGCAGCCCTATTGAGCTTATTGACAAATAAACATGGACAGAAAAAGGGGATCATCCCCTTTTTTCGCGTGTAGAGCTTATCCAAATTGTTCTAAAAAACATTAAAAAGCAAAAGAAGCAAAAATGAGAGAGGAAGAAGTTGCAGATAAGTCAAGAAACATTCAAGTTACTATTTTACAGTGGCATAGTGAGGTCCAGCGGAGACATTTCTGCGGAGCCTGCAAGAGGACGGAAAATCGAAGAAAATGTTGTTACAGACTCAGATCTACGTAACGATGACAATAGACTTACCAGCGGTGCAGTAGCAGAAGAACGTCAAGAAGAATCATCGAAAACTCGATAGATGAGTTGTCTGACGCTATCACTGGATGCAAAGATATCGGTCTTTGGTCATCCAATATACCGGAAAAATGCGGGAATATTGGTTGTAAAACGAAAAGTCATTTTTAAAACATGATGTTCCACAACACAGAAAAGACAGAAACTCGTCACGAAAATGCACCGCAAATTTTATTCGGCGCCAGAACCACAACGCCGAATGCGTTGAAAGAAGGTGGCTTTGTTTTTTTCCTTCACAAACTTGTGTTTGTTGTTTCACGTGTAGACTGATATACGCGGATGCGACTAAATGTATGCATTTCCTTACTACAAAAGGAATCTGTGACTGGAAGCACGCTGAGAAGCCACGAGCAATCAATGGACATATAGATGCCACGATTACGTTTAGTCGCAGATGTAATTAATCACTATGAAGAATTGATACAGAGCTAGCCAGTCAAGTCAATCAACGCCAACAATATTTGAAATCGCTTCTGCAAAATGTGGTTTCTGTCGTAAAATTTATTGCTGAGCGAGGACTGACGTTTAGAGATAATGAAAACAAAATTTAAAGAAAAGGAAATACGATGCTTCTGGTAACCGGATTTGCAACAGTTTCACAAATCGCAAATCATTGTCACTTATCATGTTGCATCATAAAATTTTGTTACAGTTGAGTTAACAAATGTGACGTCACACGATTACGTCATAAATATTAATGATCTGTGGAAATACTAGTGACTTCATCAGCCATCCCCTACCTAAAAATTCTGTATCCGATCCTCACATGGGGCCTCCCACCACGCCTGGGCCCAGGGCCCCCCACCATCTAAATCCGGCGCTGTCGACTCGAGTCACGTTTTTTACCGAATGACTNGAGTCACAATCAGTGACTCACCACTTGAGTCAGAGTCATACTTACAAAATCTCCAAACATCTGATTGACAAACCCAGTTCTTTTGNACACAAAGAAATGAGCTTCTGTGCTTCAGTGATGNTCATTATTGGCGCAAATTTTCTGTTTTGACTGAGTCTCCTGGTGTTGTGATACATTATAAGTGTCAAGTGTTCGACGTCCACCTAACACGGAATTAGAGCTAAGACTGTTTTTCACTGAGAGGCCAAAAAGGCACAGAAGCCTACATTAGAAACATTATCGTGGTTTATGTAGTATTTGCATATTGTGGTCATGGCCGTCGGCCTCGTACTTTTACTTTGAGTCTTTCCCAGAGATGAACGGATATGTTTTTCAAATCCACATGCAATCCAAATTTTTTATAAAATGCGAAAATCCAATATTGTCTTAATTCAATTTCCTGTCACTGTTATTAGGCTAGGCCCATACAGCATTTCTACCTGCTTGGCTGAATCCGCACTGAAGTTTTATTTTTATAGACACATGCAGTATACTTTTATCATGTACATTTCACTAAAAATAACAAATTGTAAACAGTGCTTACAAAACAAGGTACAGTGGCAGTGCAGAAGTAAAACTTGCAGTAAACCACGTAATTACCAAATTTTGACTGATTTTACAGACTCATGCAATGGCACTGGTACAGCCGCCAGCGTATTGCTTGTTACTTCCACCTCGTCCTCCTCAGCAACCTGCATCGAGTCGCTCACAATCCAATACAGCCAAGAGCAAAGAGACATGCCATCAACATAATAATTAGCCTGTCACAACAATTTTTAATTTAGTGAAACTTTTCATTATGCGGATCTGGTAAAAAACGAAAATTTCACTCCTGGTCCAGCTCTGCATCTAGTGTTTATCGGGGGTGGCCAGAGTCACATTTTCAGACTCCAACTCCGCAACTGTTCCAAATCTTTGAATCTGGATACGATCCGGATCCCACATTTTGTCAAATTTGAAAATCCGACTCCTGTTCCAAGACCGGTGTCAAGCGAAATTTCTGACTTGCGAAATTTCTAAATTCACACCATGCACGCCAGAGATGATCGGATAGTGCATTTTTACTATGCGATCCTATCCTGTTTTTGAAAAATGATATCCATATCCGATCCGAATCCTGTTTTGGTTGAAATCATTCTATCCGTATCCGAAAACTATCCGAAAGTGTATTGTGATGCCCAACATACATTTTTTGTGCTGTTTATATTTCACCTTTAGCTGAACACGATTGGTTGAAGTGGTCACATGACAAGTTTGGAACGCATGTCTTGCTTAGTTGACCATGACATCTGTAACAGCTCAGTCCCTGCATGGATGATGGTTGTCATGGTTTCAGGGCTGGCAAGGAGTTAGCGGCTTCTTGTTTGCATTAAGTGAA
>JGI24159J19872_10008557_pt1 | contig 13398 bp, 6 predicted proteins | sample Ectturendosymbi4_FD_19872 | JGI IMG/M metagenome (IMG submission 19872) | reverse complement strand
GTCTTCATTTACGAAGTTTACTGCTTTGTTAAGCTGAACACTCTGCAAAGAAGGGTAAAATACAGATCGACGTCAAAACCGCCCAAGCACAGATGTTTTGCTCTCGCCCATCAAATAAATTGACAAAGAAATGGTAGCGAGGAGAAATGCACAGCCTGGGTGTCAAACACAGAGACGCCTGAAGTTCAAATAAAACTACTGCTGTGTGGTCAACGCTACAAAAAACATATTGGTACTGAAGCAACACCAGCACAAGGTTCACCTCGTCAAAACTTTTAAACCACAAAATTAGATCGATACAACTATTTATTGAAATACCGGTTTTCAAGTCACCAACAAACCAAGATTCTGCGTCACGTTTTTTGTAAGTACGTTGGAAAGGACCTTATAACAACTCCAAAAGTGACTTGCGCTTAAGAGCTAAAAAAACACGTAGTCTTCAAATATTGCAGCTGGTAAGCATGGGCGCACGGCAACTTTTTTCAGGAGTGACCTTGAAACCATTGCTACTGCCGCAATTTCTGACGCCAGCTTTTTTCGTGCAAAGCGCCTTTCTGTCGTATGAAGTTTACCGGAATTTCAAGTGCAAAGTAAGAGTCATCCAAAAAGGTCTTCCAGTTTTTCAAACTAGCATGTTGCAAACAAAGTAAGTTCTTCACCATTTTCAGAAGACTGCCTTAATATTTTCTGGTGGAAAACCTGCCCTGATAATTTTTGTGCCTTGAAAAACACAGCTCCTTGCCTTGAAATTTCATTAACGCTTCACAGATTCACTTGATTCTTAAAAATTCTGCAGGACTGCAACACTAGAGGACGGCCGTCCTTCTAGAGCCCTGACAAGTGCGCCTATGTTGATAAGTGAAGTGTAGTGCTGTTGTAGGCTGAACGTAACACTTTGTTACCGCTGACATAACGTTGTCAGGCAACTACAGATGAAACGAAGGAAGTGCTGTCTAATCTAAAAAACAATTATTGAAATTAACGTATGCCTAGCGGAACGCAAAAATTTGTTGGCCATGCTTTGGTCCCGCCCTGAAATGATTTTATATGAGTTATCTGTCTTTCTGTGTTTGTTAGCAAACCTGCATAATCTTGGCAAGTGCAGTCCAACAAAAATTTTTTCGAAACCCAAAAATTTCTGCAAAATATTTACACCGAAAACACGAGAAAAAAGGGTTGCAGCTTTGAGCTGTGAGGGATTGTGTAGTTCCTTAGTTACTGTGACGTACTTGTTTGTCACCTCTTGTTATTTGTTATGAGCAACTTGGTTGAATTTGGTCAGTTTATGTCTTCACAGTGACCGCGTGACCGGGTGCAGTGCGGTCTAAGTGTTGTGTATCGTTCGCAATGGTTGTGCGAGCTGCTGCAAATGGTCCCATGAAAATTGTTCTCAGCCCACAATAGAGAATCTTGTGTTTCGCACGTCGGTTGAACAAACAGCGCCTCATCGATTGTTTGGCTTCACACGGAACGCAAATCAGTATAAATACCTTCGACATGGAAACACAGCGCAGGATATTCGGCCCAAGCGACGATGTTAAGAGCATTCAGAGCTGAAAACGCCGGCTGTTTGAAACGTGAGCGGGGAAAGCGGTTTTAGATGCTGCGAAGTGATAGTGGATCGATCTTTTGTTTGAGAATCAGTATCTGTCTTTGTTGCTCTTGTCCCTTGTTTGAAGGAAAACCGTACTCGAAATAGATTTGAACTACTCGGTTTGAGTAACCGTGCACTTCCTCATCTGCGTTCAGTGTCATTGCACGATAAGCTAGACTTCGCTTTTAGTAGCATATTAATAAAGTAGATTAAGGGTCGGAGCATAACTCTTTTGATCACAGCCTCTTGGGCAACAAAGTAAAAAGTTAGGAAAAGCGCAACAGATCGTTCAAAAATCAATATGAACGAAAAGCCATTGCACAACACCAAGTCCTTTATGCTAGCGTATTTTCATTGTCAACGTATGGACTGTTGTTCAAATAGAAGTAAAGAAGTTTCGATATGTGATCAGTGCGCTTTACAAAGCGTGAAACGCATCGTTTCATGAGAAACATACGCCGTCTATAGTCAACCTCAGATCAATAACAACTCAAGTTTTCATCTTAGGTGAACGTTAAAATATCTTGGTTGTACGTTATGCAATGACATGACTTTTAAGTTTAAACACACTGTCGATTGCTCAGGCATTTATTTACTTCCCTCCGATAGATATTTCGATAAATTGATTTCGTCACGCCGGTGTGCGTTATTGGTCCCTTGAGTTCTTCAACCATGTCATGCGTTGACCAACAAGCATTGCTTGTAGTCGTGGAGTTGCCTATCCAAGTCCCTTTCCAAATCTGCAGATTTACGATTCTTAAGGCTTGCACGCGTTGCAAAATACTTGTCAACACTTTGGTTTTGCTGCTCACATGTATCGGATTCTTCAACTTATTTCTTATCCTCGAATAACTCACCGATAAGTGGATCATTTTGCAAAGAATCCATATCTTTGTTGGACTGAAAATGCACGGAAAACTTTACGCAGTGCAAGGATTGGGAAGCTTGCGTGTTTTTACGTAGAGCGCTTAGAAGACAAATTTTGTCAAAAAGACAGGTGACATCCCAGGCCTCGAGAAAAACGAACTGATTTGCTATATGCGGTTTCAGTCCAGGCTTTGAAAACCACTGTGCAGTGGGTTGTGTGGATCACAGACAATGGAAAGAGTACATTAAACTCCATGTTTCACTAAGCAGTAAATGTCGGTTTCGCTTTATTCTATTGCACCTGTCTGTGTGCCCATATATGCAGGCCTATCGTTATTTGTAACCATGCATCATGCAACAAGTCAAAATTTGAAATCTTTTGCAAAAACCAGCTGAGACCCAAAGATTTGTAAACTCCAGTTCATTTGCGAAAACCAGTTAGTTGGAAAACTTCTTTTCCTTTATGGGGGAAGAGACATTAGTTATACAGCTGCTAATATAAGCGCCCAAGACGTTATTTTGAACATCATGGCGTTGCTGTGGTGAGTTGATGAATCCAAGAAAATTGTGGATGTATAACTTTGTTTTAGTTTAATTGCAAAGATCCTGTAATAAAGTAAGTGAATTTTTGCTGAATAAATGCAGCGCATTTAGTCTATAGTGAACCAATTCATTTATGCCGATCAGTTTATAGAGAGAGCTGCTTGTGCGTAATAAATAGCTTGTCACCACAATCGAAGAGCAACAAATACCGAGGGATCCAGTGGAGTTGAAATGTAATAAACTTTAAAATGTTATCGTATTCTCTAATTTTTGCCATAAAAGCTCAGGGCTCGGGACATCGATTGCTAGTGCTACTAAAACCAATTAATAGTAGGTGTATGCACTTGAATTCGTAAAGTTTTCTACTCATGCTTGGTAAGGGTTATGAGCATTTCTTGAATTCTATAGGTGTCACGTGGATTGACTGCTAAACAACCACTGCAGTATTTGTAACAGAAGTAAACCCGAATCTGAGGATAGATCAAATACCAACAGTCATGAACATACCAACATAATAATTTTTGATGGATCAGGTTTAATCGATCTGTAAAGGGGTGGTTTGAAAATATCATGTTGAGAAGGAAATAAATCACCACCAAGTTGACTTATGCTGTCCCCAAGGTAGGCCGTTAGAAATAAAGTGATGAATTTTTAAGGATAAGACAAGTTTGTAAGACTGTTACAGGTAAAACTGTCAGTGACATAACTTGTCTCTTCCTCAAAATAAAATGCTTTTGTGTACACCTTGTATTAAAGCATTATCATATCCAGTCCTTTGAGTTTCTGGAAATACAGTACATTTCTTTCAGAATCGTATTGTGAAGCATGAAGGAAGTTGCAGCAATGTTGAGCGCTGGCGAAAATTAGTGCTTGGCAGATGGTTCTTGCCCATGAAGTTGAACATTAAAAGTTTAGCTGAAAGGTTAGGGTTGATAACGCTTCTTGGAGTTTTAGTACAGGAGTATCAGCAACACTTAAAGAGCTTTCAAAACATGATGCTTCTATACCAGAGTTGACAAGAATACCACTCCTCAATCGATTGAAAATTTCAACTTAAAGTTGCGTTTTATTTACAATAGCAAGCTGTCGTAATTAGGTTTCTCTGTTTTATGCTTACGTACAATTGTTGAAGTTACGATGGAACTCTTATCCAGGATAGAATTCAACTTTTTGCCAACGATAGACTCGTTTCTATCACAACTGATTGCAAAGATTGGAAGAAAGTGTATCAGACAAAAAACACTAGGTTTCAAAGATTATCATCATTTCTTGACATATTTTCCGAACGTGTCTAGATTGCTTGAAGCAAAGCATGTGTTTTTCTTGATGTGCTTTTACAGATGTTGGAAGAGCAAAATTCTGGGCATGTTTCATTAAAGAAACTGAAATGTTTTAATTTTGTGGAAAGGTTTCAGGTGAAATTGCAAAGCACGACTGTTGGTGCTAACTATACAAAGTAAACATTAACACGTTGGGGTACTTTCACTGCACTTGGCGCCTAATTTGCTTTTTGTTTTCAGAAGTGTTTAGTGTGTGTCCTGTGTAATAAGTAGTCTGTTTGTAAATCTCAATTCTGCAAAAGACAACTTCACCATTCCTACCTCCCCACCAGCTTCAGCCATGTGAGTGCAAACAGTCTTTACCACAGCGCTGCAAGCATCGAATGTGCTTGCAAATGACTAACAACTGCGAGTTTCATTTTCCAGTCCTTTATCCTGCGGTGCGCGGTACTGCAGTAGGCTGTGCCTTGCGTAGCATTTGCAAAGAAGCAACGAAACTGTGTAGTAAGATATATATACTGTATATATATATACAGTATATATAGCACAGCTCAGTTTTTAAGCTGATTCAAGAAATGGACGAAGCGGCGTAAAAACGAACCGCCCGTCCTTCAAAATTTTGTTTATTTTGATTTGCAATCTACTCACGGTGCACCCTTTAACTTATTCAGAAAGTTGGAATTACAGATATTTTTCAGCTCCGGCGAAAAATTTTCATGTGAGAGCGAATGTGCATCTTAAAATAACTATCGGTATCACTATAAAGGATGACTGTGCACGTTGCATTATTTCTTGCTAAGTAAACCAAGCAAGGTTTAGGCAAAAACAAGTTGCCATCTGATCAGTGATATCGAAAAAGTTTCTCAAAATATCAAAATGTTTTGTTAAAGGAAAGTTACGAAAATAGTATTCTTTCAAATGAACGCAGTTTCATGTATCACCACCTTGACATTCTTGGTTTATGTCGTGATGAAAACTCACATTCAATACAGAAAGCACATTGTGCTGGAACAAATTTCGATACTAGCACAACAAAAAATACTGAGAAGCATTCTTGGTATTAACAGTCTTTTGAACGCTGTAACCGAGAATGTAAAAAGCGTTTCTCATTTTATAAAAACAGGGTTGCCAACAATAGATTTCATAAAATGACCAGAGAAAGCACTTGATAATATTCCAGAGGCTTAAGGGAGGCTTCCACCGCGGTAATAGATTTTGACCGCTTACTTTTTTGTTCATTTCACTGAACAGAAAGTAAATGCATCTAAGCAAGCTTTCTTTTTCGTCACCGCCTACGAACACAAGGCATCGTCTCAAACGACTTAACGACGGTCAACAAATAAGAATAATCGTTTCAGATTTAGCCACCTTGTTCTTTCTCGACGATTTTCATTTAAATTCAAAGAGCAATAACAAAACAGGTTGAGGTTCACTGACCTAGGTCAGGTACAAAAAGTACAAGCCAAATGTCATCGATTCTGAACAGGACTATAGTCCTAGCAAGATCGACAAGCAACCCAAATTGACAGTTTTGTTGGCAGATAGATGTTTTTTATTTTGCCTCTTTCGGTCCGAATTTCCCGTAAGGTCTGTAACGCTTTCTACATTTACAAGGAGAAGGCCTGTGCAGGGACCGAGTTTAAAGGGGGGCGAGGGGACATGTCCCCCCAACTTTCGGACAGTGGGGGACATAATATCTTTTGTCCCCCAATATTTTGTGATAAAAAATAATGTAGTTGTGCAATTTTCATGGTTANATTACTGTTGGAAAAGTTTCCACAGCATAAAGCCAGGGAATTAATAGGAAAAATGAACATTATCACTGGATTATATCTAGACACAGTATACAGATTGACTAAGTACACTGAATTGTCATATTGTTGATATTTATGTTGGTTAATTTGAATTACCGAATTGGTGTGCACACAAACTTCGCTCAATCACGAATTCCTGCACTGGTCTGCCGCCCGCAATCAGAATACGGTTGCCACCAGGCACGTAGCCAGGGGGGAAACGGGGGCAATGTCCCCCCAATTCCAAAGTTTTCAGGTTAATAAAATAGTTGAAGTATAAGCCAAAGATATACTTCAATGCAAATCAAAGAAACTGCCTCAAGGAACCTATTTCAGATTTTTTTAATCGAATATTTCAGATTTTTGTCGAATACAAACTTGTAACTGAACTTTTGTAATCAATGACGGCAAGTAAAAACAATTGGAGTAACGCTTTTCGCAGCTGGTTTTGGCGTACCAGCTTGCTGTATCCCACCCAATGGTTATGTAAGCTTTATTTCAAGACCATCGCAAATTTCTCTTTGATAACCGTTGGCGTTAAAAATATAACCTATCCTTGTTTCCAGTGCCAGCGTAGCATTAAGTCAATATCGTAGATTCTTGTTTTTGCACAGTTCTAAAACTAGGCGAGTGAATATGGCGGTGATACAAGTGTCTTGAAACTCAAACTTTGGCTAAGAAGCGATTCAGTTTCAAAGTCTTCTTCATTGGACTATAATCACTGTTTAGCAACAATAGCATTCATTCTAGATATTCATTTGTGATGACATGTATTGTGACGGTTCAATCACAATTATGTGGAGCCTTAACGTTTTCATCAACAAAGCCTTAACGTTTTCATCAGCAAAGTTTCCCTTTGCCTTGCCGGCGAGTAAACAATCAGTCTTGTCAAGATATTAGACCAGTGGTTCTTAAACTCTACCAACACACCGAACCCTTACGTAGTTTTCCAAGCTTTTGTCGAACTCCATTTTTGCCCAATACAACAGAAAGTAAAAATGGGTTACATGTTTCAGATGACTTTCGTCGAACCCCTGAAACGGCTCCGTCGAATCCTAGGGGTTCGATCGAACCCAGTTTAAGAACCAGTGTATTAGACTCTGACCAACTGTTCATAAGCTCAGTGTTTCAACTTTCATCTGATGTTAATTGCCACCTTATCCTACTTACAGTAAATAATTTGAGATAATTTAATTGCAACGAGAAGAGTCAGCAGCAAAATCCAACGTAAGTAGCGAGATGCTTTTTATTTTGTAAGTGCTGAGGGAATTGACACTGCCATTACTTACTGCACATATACTGAGAAACTTGCATAAAGGTGGATATTAAAATTTCGGGGCAAGCTCTCTGAAAGGGGCCCTAAAATCGCCATTGCGAAAGGTAGATGTGGGATTACGTCAGGGTTTTTTTTAAGGATTTCTCTGATTCTAGGGACCCGATATTCTCTGTTTCTAGGGACCTGATTATAATTTTATCTGATTCTAGGGGTCCGATTTGCAATTCTAGGAACCCGAATCGGGTCCCTAAAACACCTTAAAAAAACTAAATTACGTGGATAAAAGAGTTAAATTTGTTTCACATTTAAATTTACGAACTCATTTCAAGAGCATACTATACATAGGAAAGGAACAAAAATTTGTAAAGTTTTGCAGCTGGAAACTTAAAAGCTGCCTCCTTTGGCACATTTTCCCATAATTTTTGGTTTATTTGGAAAAACTTATAACTTGCTTCAGAGCTTCCTTAAATGTGACTCTAGAGCAGCTATGTCCAACCCGCGGCCCGTGGGCCGCATGTGGCCCAATTTAGGTTTTCGCTGTAGAATAGGTAGCCTACATACTGACAACCTGTCGTTATTTTGATAATTTTAAATTTGACATTTTTGATCCAGGTGGTCCTCAGTGACTCTCAGTGCCACTTTATCTGTACCACGTGCTGGGAGATTTCCACATGTCCACTGACACCTTGATGCAAAACTTTTTACTAGTTTTCTGATTTCTACCCTTGCTCTATTGACACTACAGTAAACTTACCTATGAAATCACACTTACGGAGTGGTTAAAGGAGCCAAACAGTCGTTACTATTGCAGTTAGAATTCGAACGCTTTCAGTACATTCGCTTAATCTAAATTTAGTTTGCTAAGATCAAAGTAAGTCATTCAATGTGCGGCCCTCATTAATATGTCATTCAATGTGCGGCCCTCGTTAAGATATTGACATAATTTTTGGCCCAGTAAGCAATTTCGGTTGGACATAGCTGCTCTAGAGTGATACATAAACTTTTTAACTAAAGAATCGTGCAAAGCTCTCAAGAGGGGGACACGGTATCTCTGAAAAAGGGGGCCCGAGGCGACTGCCTCATTATCCTTCCCTATATCCATCCCTGAGCTTGCAATCTGTCTTGCTGGCAAAGTGCATATGACTAAAATGAAACTAAATTTGAATTTCTTCCCATTAAGGCTTCAAATTCCGCAGACAAGTTACTGTATTTTCTAAAAGCCCGTGATTTGTATAGATTTAATTGCGTGCAGTGCTAAGCTATCTTTACATGCAGCTGAGCGTGGCCAATAAGTGTTGTAACACTGTGGTTACGATTTTGTTTACAGTTTACTTCCATCTTATATTTTAATGAAGTTAGTTGAATGTGGCTAAGTCTCATCAAACAATCCAAACGAAGTAAGTTTAAAGTAGCTACAAAGGTTTTACTGCATAAGTTGAACATAGCCAAAAGATCTTACGGATTATCAAAAATCCAAACATTTTTCAAAGGCGCCGAAAGACTCTAGCGTTTGCGTTTATCAACTACATACGTGAATTAATCGCTCAAAAATTAGATGACAACAGAATCCACTTCTTATACGCGCGAAAGCTTTGTCGAATTCCTACTTCGGAAGTCAGTGCCTCAGTTAGAGCAAAGTCTCTGCTCGGCTTTGACTGAACATGCGGTGTGGGTGTTCTCCGAAGCGTGTAAATACATAAGCGCAATTGTAATGGCGGCCCCGATGACTTCTTGCTCAACTGCAATGTAGGTTGCAAAAGCATACTACAGATCTAGCACTTATAGCATTGAGAGATTTACTAGCGCATTTGCGGGAAAGGTTTATGAGCAAATGGTAGCATTGATCCAAAGTAGAAGCTTGGAACTTCACTATCAAAAATTTTTAAACTTGTCAATTCAATGAAAGCGCACTTTTTATTTGTCGGCTTAAATCGCAACGCAATTGTTCAGGAGAAAACGCCAGAAACATGCGCGCTTCATGGATGATGGTTTAAAAACAAGGAGCATTAAAAATATTTAAATGTTGAAACTAGGTTGTTGTTTTCCCCCCCTATTAAAATTTTTGTCTATGCGCCTGGTTGTCACTCCTAGTATTTACCAAAATCTTGTGGTTTATTTTTGATTTGATTTTGTGATCTTTTGGCTTTTAGTAGCAGTACATTTTATTTCGGAACTGACCAAATTTGAATTGATTAACACAATTTTTGAACATAATTATATCCATTTAAGCCCAACTCTCAGAATTAATGTTTTCAAAGTAAATGCAGTGATAAGTGCTAGATATCCAGATATAGCACCTACCACCAACATGGGTGTAGCCAGGGGAGGCACTTGGGCGATGGTCACCAAATATATATAAATTGCATAATGTGTCCCCCATTTTGCCAATTGTACAAAAAGGCCGTACTACGGTTGAGTGAACATAGCGACGTCATCGAAACGCAAACAAAAAAGATTTGTCCCCTCAAAGTTTTTTAGCAAATTCGGTCCCTGGGCCTGTGTAAGGTGTTTTTCACCTCACGCCAGATGCTTACTGGCTGTATCGATCGAACCATTATCGTGGTCGACAAGATCTGCTCTGCAAGTGCTCGAAGTTGCTTGGTCGGTGGGTGAGAGGCGTCCCAGAAACAGTTTCTTTGTTGATGCTTGTACAGGTTGTTTCGATTACTTTGATTAATGTTTCAATTATTTATGAAGGTCTACCTCCAAAGCGTTTAAAGAAAGGTTTCAACCATTTATTCTGCACACGTTTAAGAAGCGGAAAAAATTTTCTAGCGAAAGAGTGTCTGACCTTGTTGTGAAAAACTAGGAATGCAAATAATCAACGTCTTTTGCGGTTGTCAAAGTTCGATTGCAATTAGCAGGCACTTGAAAGATTGAGCCATTTTAATTCATGTCCATGACTAGGAAAATGACAAAGAATAGCTGCGAAACAATGCGTAGACCTTAGCCACCAGCTGTTTTTCGATTGGCAATAAAACAAGCGTAGCAGATTTTTTATTCATTAGCCAACCTCAATCCAAAAGTTCATTCATTAGACCAGCGGTCCCCAAACGTTTTGGATGCTGGGCCAAATTCGCGATGTTGTCAGCGTCCGTGGGCCGGAATGTTTTGTGTATTGAAAAAAAATGAACAGCAACCATATAACATTAGTCCAGTTTGTACATTGCTATTTACTTTCTTTGCTCGGTAACACGCTTACAATGTTCTTATGAAACTGTTTCTTTTATTGCATAATAGTTGTAATATTTGGTTTCATGCTTGATGCTACAAGACAGACTTTTTACTTTCTTGAGCACGACCCAAATCTCAGCTGGGTGAATATTTCGCGACCCAAGCGTATGTTTAACGTGAAAAAAATTATGATTGTGTCATTTGCATGGATGATTTTGGGGATTAAATTGCTAAGTCCGTTTTCAATGTCAGCAATCACCTCTTTTCTCAAGTACCTACGCTGCAGACAGACAAGCGGTGGTAAAGTTGAAAATATACAACGCAGATTTGGATCGCCTAGCGCGACTCAATTTTTGACCCTTCGCGACCCTTGTGTGTGCGGCAACCCCTAGTTTGGGGGCCACTGGCCTAGATCCTAAATCAGTGGTTCCCAACCGGGCGTCCATGGACCCCCAGGGTCCACAGACATATTTTAGGGGTCCATGACCTTTGTATGTATAAGTTGAAAGCAAGATAGTGAAATGCCAAACTACCCGCCGTGGTGGTCTAGTTTGCAAAAGACAACCAATTGAGCGCAACTCAATCCAGGCTACGCAGCAACACAAGATTTGGCTCATGTGAACCACCACATGTTTATTCACTTTATCAAAGGTATCTAAGTTGTAATTATCCCACCCTTAGCAACGCTTATTACACAATTCCATTCATTAAATATTTACGTTGTTACGCAACAATGTCAATTTGTTACGTGTAAGTTCCATGCAACATTCATGATTTTTGGCGTGCAAAGTGGATGTATTTTCTAACCCTTTCTAGTAAAGACCACTTGTACGTAACAATATTAACTAGTTTCAGGGGTCCACAGCATTCAGTTTTAAATCGTCCAAAGCAGTGTTTCTCAACCTTTTTCATCTCGCGGCCCCCTAAATCATTTATTTATTTTTTTCGGATCCCCAAATAACGAATAAAGAGCAGACTGGCTACATATGAACAAAATACGCAAGACTTTTACTCATGTTGTTGTTTCCAAAATAGACTCATCTGAGGTTCAGAGAGATTAATGCTCCTGACAACATTCTCCTACAGGCTTTGGTATTTTAGGCTTGATTTTGGACAAAGCTAGTTGAACATCCATTCTGTTTCGATATTTTGGTTTGATTTTCACCAAACTTGAAAAGCCAACCTTACACTGATACGTAGTAGTGAAAGGAAGGACTTCTCTTTCGATGCCATCAAAAGCCACTGTACTGCAAGTTTGTAGCTGAGAAGCCCAGAAACAAGACAACGAAATTGAAGAGAATTTTATCTTGGCTTCATTATCGGCACGCTAATCTGAGAGTTTCTTTAAAATCTTCTTCGTCATTAACTTCGTTTAGATAAGTTTAAAATGGATCTCTCATCTGTCCAGCTCTTTGCTGGCACTACCTGTTCTTTTCTCTAAGGCAGGGGTTCCCAAACTTTCTCTGGCCATGCACCCCTTCAGCATTTCGAAGGATGAGCATGTACCCCTAAACATTGGCACCGGAAGGATTTTTTTCAAGGAAGGGCCAGTAGTGGATTTTCCAGTGGTGGGTCAAAAATATTTTTGCAGGGGAGCCAAAAGTGGCAAAATTACATTTTACCACTGGAAAGCAAGAAAACAACCTTTTTTGCAAAAATATTTGATGGGAAAATGCCAAATTTCAGAATCCTGGGAGGGCCTTGGACCCCCTTCCGACGCCCATACCCCTAAAACTTCTGATGACAAAAAGGCTGATCTCGGAAGATAACAAAAATATATTTACCAATAAGCATATAATAGTAATATTCACTGATATTTATTTTAATATTTTAGTTTTTGAACCAGACACGAAGTTCATAGAGCACAAGCACACACTATCTGCACAACGAAGAGTGATACTAACAGACACAGAACATTTTTAACGGCGTTGGTGATAGGACCACAGGATTACAGAAAATTTCTTAAAATAATTGTTCGCTAACTCCTAACTTTTCATACAACACTATATTACAGGCACTTTCTTAAGATAATTGTTCGCTAATTCGTAACACTTGGTACAAAACTACATGCAGAGTGTGGTAACAATTAGAGTCCAGCTCTGGCCACGGCCAGGTGAAATACTAATGCGTTGTGGCCTGCGGCTGCACGCATCCTCAAACTAACACTGTAACGTCCGGGCACTCAGTCACAAAGTAAAATGCGGTTGTATTGTTCAAAGAATAAGCACGAATATGAACAATCTGACTGCATCACAGCGCGCAACCATAGATTTTTGGACTTTTTGCATAGTTCGAAAACCAGGTACGTATTTTTTCTCAATAAGGCCTCAAAGATAGGAATGTTAGATTGAACCTGATGACTACTAACACTCGCTCACCACGGCAGGTTGTACAGAGCCCTGCAACTAAAGTTATAGGCCGCACGCAATCTGTGGATGTATGCCGTCCTGAAATCACACCATAATTGTGATGCATACATGGACGTACAGAAGGAACGAAAAACTACATTTTTCACCGCGTTCCAATATCGGGAAAAAGAAGCTCGCAGTTTGTTTACTGCATAATATTGATATTGCAGTTGTCTCTGAATGTATGTGTTATCTGAAAGCTCAATATCTAATACAATTTCCAAATATTTGTAGTGGGAAACAGATTTTACTCTTTGTACACCCAGTGTCAGCATCGGGATGACCGTGCTTTTTGTGTCTTATCGTTAAATGTCATACAAACAGTGCTGCAGTTGAAAATAATTTCATGCGATGCTGCATAAGCCTGACACACATCTGGTATACTTTGCAATCCACGTACACTTCAGCTAACATCAAGTGGTTCAATAAGACTTCAACAACATAACACCCAGCTTCAATGTTG
>JGI24159J19872_10008556_pt1 | contig 13398 bp, 10 predicted proteins | sample Ectturendosymbi4_FD_19872 | JGI IMG/M metagenome (IMG submission 19872) | reverse complement strand
ATATACTAAATATATACCAAATTTGTCATATATAGCAAATCAAAAATGTATATACCAAGCACTTTGAAAATATATACCAGTTGGCAACACTGGGACACTAGAGTCTGCAGCCTGCAACACGTATTTTCTCTGCAAAGTTTTGATTAGTCAAGTCTATGACATCACAGAGCGTGGCTAAGATTGGATATGCTCAATCCAGAATGATTTTACTCACTCTATGATGTAACAGTCGCTAGCGATTTTAAAAAAGAAGAGATAAAATACTGCTTGAAGACGTTGTTTTGGCTAAATCCAATTTTAAAGAAAACCATTTGCGACCCATTCATAAAGCCTTGGCGACCCTATTTTGGGTCGCGACCCATGGTTTGAGAAACGCTGTAACTTAGTTACCACGTTGTAGTCATTCAATGCTACACTGCGTTGTCCCCATTGACGGTGTGAGGTGCTGCAAAAATGCATTGTTAGGTCATAATTCCTTGAGCTTCCGGAGCACGCTCCTGTTTTTTTCGGTAAGACATTTCGGTCATTTGTCCTGTGATAGTATTAAAACTCGTCGTAACGGTACTCACGAGCCCAGTGCTCTTCAACCTTTTTTGTTATGGTGCACCCTTTAAAGATGTTTTGACGAACTCATGCACCCAATCCCTATTTAGACACGTCCCCCGTGTTCCTCACCTCATTGCGTCACGTCTGTAAGCACCCTGGCCTAAATAAGCAAGTACCCTAATTCAGTAACTCAACTACATAATTCAATTGTAATGGCTCATTCTCTGTTGCTTATAAATCGCCAATCATCAACTTATTACAATTAGCTCGCCGTGGTCTGATGCTTACGTACCACACTTTACAATGTGCAAGTCTAGGTTAAATCGTGGAAGTCATTGGTTGGTTAATGGTTCATTTTTGCTAACATAAATTTTTTGTAAAAAGTATCTGTTTATTCTGACAAGTTTGTGATGCACCCTTGTGAACTTTCGTAGTGGTGCACGTCAGGGGCAGAATGGGCTTCAAAACCGGCCCGGGCATTCTCACTACGCCGGCCCTGGCCCGTGCAACAAAGAGCAACAGAAGGGCACTGCGGCTAATAGAACGATCATAAAAATTGGTGGTTGTATCAAATCAAAGGAACTGCTCAACAGCGAGAAATGGGTGTCGTTTATTAATTAAATGTTGCATCAGTTGAGACTTCTCCCATAGCCTACTTTGATATGCCCGGTGGTTTTTCATGTTTCACGAAAACAAAACAGTATGGATTATCAAACAAAAGTTCGTGTTTTGGCTATAACAATACGCAAAATGCTGGACGAAAAAAGACTGCCTTATCAACTAAAACTTAAATTATATTATTTCAAACAAGCACAGTTCAGCAAAGCAAGTGTCTGCACAGTTCGCTGGTGGCAGCAACACTATCGATGATAGGTTTATTGTCAGGTTTGGGCAAAATTCCTTTCTCTACGGAGACCAGCATAAACGCTTCGAGATATTCTTGCGTCATTGTGCTTCGTAAACGGTTTGTAATTCTCTTTAGAGCAGAGAAACATCGTTCACACGTTACTGGAGACACCGGCAGTGTTAGCAGCAACTCATAGGCAAGTCCAATGAAATGCTCTTGTAGGCATCTGTGAAGAGATTCAACTTCTGCAGCGCTTTGTAGCAGCAGATAGGACAAGCTTTCATGAATTACACGTGATAGACAAAGGATTCGTGCTGTGTTCAAGTTCATTGCTGTTTTCGCATCTGCAATTGTTGTTTTAATGTAAGTCATGGGTTTCCAAGGATTTTCAGTTCTATGCAAAGTTGTTCTGCAGTGATGCTATCATCAAATTTCAATAAATACTTACAAAGCTCTTCCATAGTCACCGATGGCACTTGACCAAAGTTTCTTAGGTGAAGAAGTGAGAGATCAGCATCAGCATACAACGTTGAAGATGTTCTATCAAAGCGTTGTTTGATGCTGCTCAGGATAGTGCCCACTATGCCGCTGTACACTCAACGCGACACTTTTTACTGGGTCACAAGCTGATGAAACCTCACCTATAGACAGTTCACCTCCCATCAGGGGCGTAACGAGGAGGGCCAAGGGGGACGCAATTCCCCGGGCTCGAATCATTCTGCGGGCGCTGAATGACTGCGAGACCGCTAGAAAGTCCCGACAGTGTCACGAGTACTTTCTTCAATACAGTATATTTGCTTCCGAAAGGCCTTCGAACATGGGTTCGCAAAACTTGCTTCTTGCCTCGGGCGCCGTCTAACCTCATTACGTCCCTGCCCACCACACATTTGCGCGTCTCTGTCGTCTTGTAGGAAGACTTTTCCACAACAAGATCTACATCCATTTTACTTAGCTGGTCATTAGCCCATTAGCCCGCTGAACGAACTCTGCAGTTGAATCATGACAAACTTGGAAATCAACCCGTTTCTTCTGCATATTATCTACCAATTGACCAAGTATACGGTGCACATGCACAGTCAGTAGATCCAGTTGCACAGTTTGCAAGTAGCCTGTTTGGAGAGTGGCGTAGTACAGGAAAATATTTTTAAGCATACTTGGACATTGAGAGCCGTTCCAAACTTCAAGAGACCTTCGATGTATCCAAGCACCCTGCTTTTGATGGTTGCATGAATCTCTTCATTGCCGATTATGGCATTGAGAGTAGTGATAATTTCCGTGAAAAGCGCTCCGGTTGGGTGTTGAATTGACCAAAAATTTTTGCAAGGCAACATCTTTTGACCACCATCTGGCTTGTCCGAAAGTTCTAATGCGTTTTACAGTAATAGAATGTCAACGCTAGATGCTCGTTCGCCTACACCAGTGGTGCTCAAACTTTTTGGCTCGTGGGTCACATTTGTCTTTTAAAGTGTTAAGTNTTCTTTCCAATGAAAATTGCTTCGCGGGCCACGGTTTGAGCACCAGTAGCCTACACCTATGTCATTTAACAGTAAGAAAGGGTGTTGGACCAGCCATCACAACACTCGTAGTTTCGGTCATGACCAGGTTTTACTCACATTAGTACCTTCAGAAATATTCCGGTTTGCAAGCACACTTTTTAAGATCCATTCGCCCGAACGGAATATAGGCTAAAGTAGAGATGAGACCTCGTGTAGCGTACTTTCGCTAATGGCAACCAAACCCTTGCTTCATAACGTCTCAAACAGGAGCCTTTTACTCTGAGCAGCAGTTTCAAATCCATTTCGTTTTGCTTACGGCCTATATCCGATATTTGATGTATAAAATGCTGCAAACGAATTTATTGTAGGCCTTTTGAATGTGAAATAGCTCTTTTTCAATCAGTGACTCCAGCCCATTTTTGACTCGGAGGCTGCGGGCCACCGGGCATTGCCCAAATGGCCAGTCCGCCCCTGGTGCACCCACGCATATTTTGGTGCACCGTGCACACCGGTTGAAGAGCGCTGCACCAGAATACCTTTTAGGACATTATGACCGAATAATTGACTTAATTCTTTTCGGTCATTTAAAAAAAATTGGTCTATGACCGAAAGAATGTAGGCATGCTCATTGCATTTTTGTCAGAAACCCTAAGTTGTTTGCTAACGGACAGGGGCGTAACGAGGGGGGCACAATTTCCCGGGCGCCGAAAAGTCCCGACCATGTCACAAGTACTTTCTTCAATAGAGTACATTCGCTTCCGAAAGTCCTCAGGCTCGAACATGGGGGCGCCAAGCTTGCCTCTTGCCCTGGACCCATCTAACCTCGTTACGCCCTGCTAACGCACCAATGTTGCTATAGCTTTTCACACGCTGCAATATGGGTCACTAGTTCCGACAAGAAACTCGTTCACTTACCTTGGTGTTGCAAAACTAAGATGCAGACGTACTGCACTGATAGCAGACCTGAAAGTGGTTTTTCGTTTTGCAGGCTTCTAAAAATCTTGCGCCAGTTCTAAGTTTTCCATATTCATTGCCTTCCTATCTTCACACTGCTTTTACTTTCAATGCTGCCACCAATCATTAAAAAATGAACTTGCAACAAAAACAGACCTGTTTTGTACAGCCCAACGGCAAGTCCAGAAGTGTGTAGCGAACGAAAGAGATCGTGTTTGTGATTGCTGGGCAGTTCTCACGCGGAAAAGAAATAAGGGAGCTGGAGTTTTATTACGTAACAATAGCAATGTTGATTCTAGTCTAGACGGTAAGAGGCTGGATCTAAGACCATCACGTGAAAACCGGAGTTCAATGAAGTGTAAAGCATTGTGTAGTTTCGACTGAGTATTTTTTGTCTTTGTTTTTACTTCGATAGGCACCGAAAAGGGGCGCATTTTTATCAGAAGGACGCCACAGACGTTTTGAGGGGCACGGGGCAACTTCCCCCCTGGATCCGCCACTGAATATTACCATATACCATAGAAAAGCAAATAACGCGAAAATGTACGGAAAGATGTTCACTGCAGGAATTCATATGCAACATACAGGGGTGTAGTGCTGAAAAAGGGTTTGGGAATGCCATTCTCACTTTTGTTGGTCAGTACAAAAAGAGTCAGAATGTTAAAGAAAACACTCAAAAGCTGACTGCAGCTGCGTAGTCTTGAACAATTTTCTTACTGGTTTAGTTGATCAGGATCAAGAGTAGATAGCGGAGGAAAAAATTGTGTTGGTTGTGACCTACATCTTTTTTTTCTAAATGGCACAATTTTGGAGCAGTTTCTTGTATTTTCAAAGTTGTATGAGAGACTAACGCATGGAACAACAGATGCTTAAACTGCTGCGTGCGTTCACCTTTTCCAGATACCAGCATCAACACAGGCGACGTGGTCGCTGCTTAGGATGACTGAAAACGAGTCCATCCCACTCGCTGCACTTTCCTGGCCAGGCCGAGAAAGACACGAGGTCACTTGAATCAACTTCGACGCAATGACCAGGTGACTGAGTTTAAGAATGTAATCAACGTACAGAAACGAGTCCAAACACCACAAATTTGCACGAAGTATCTTGCTCAAAGCAAACAAAACAGAAGCACCATATTCGGCAAGTAACAAAGCTGACGAGAGATTTATCGATTGAATGATACAAGAATGTGTTTTCATTGCGACGCTATGCTCACTCAACGATATGTAGAATTCAAACATACGAGCATACAAGTATATTTACAATTTTCAGCATAATCTGACTTGTATATACATTATAACGATGAAAGTTGTTCAGAATTCTTCAAAAACAGCGTTAGTCAGCTCTGATTGAAGCAAAAGTTTGCCGAAAAAGTAAAATGCATTCATTGCACGTCTTGCGGCATTCGATTAAGTTGGAAGCAACGCACAAGAGATGTTCGATAACCAGTGCAAGTAGTAATTAATCTGAAATTCCAGCTTCACCGAGCAGTACGCTGAAGGTTATCAAGGAACTAGTCTACCGTAACACCACAATCGTTACGGTATCAGCCATGGGCGTCAGACGGATTTTTTTCCAGGGGGACCAATAGTGGATTTGTCCAGGAGGTGGCTAAAAGATTTTTCCGGTGTGGGGGGCGACAGTGGTGAAATTTCATTTTACCAACTCCAAAACTGAGAGAAAAACATTTTTCTACTGAAAAGTTAATAGCGATAATCACATTTCGAAATCCAGTGGGGACCTTTCCCCCCTTTCCGACGCCCGTCATATCAGCTCAATCCAGGTTGGAATCACAAGCGCGCTGCATGTGTAAGAGCACAGGCGTGATTCAAGCTGCAAGGAGCTTTAATGGATTGCGGGGTTACATCGGAGAGAGTGCTAGCGTAACACTGGAAACGATTGGCTGGCCATACATCTGCAATTACGATCATTTCTGTGCAGGCAGCATTTTTTTGCTTAACCGGAAAACTTAAAACAAGAACACCAAATACTTCCTCGTACACGAAGTATACGTTCAGCACATAGAAAGTGGTAGAAATATTTTTCAAAGGCGTTTTAAAAACAGGCATTTGTGGGTGGGTTCATCTCCTGTCGAGTTTAGTTATCGAATAAAATAATTCGGGCTATTCTTTCAATAATGATAAGACGAAGATGATCACGGTAAAAACACTACAACATATTCGTGCTACATTCGAAAAAAACGCCATTCATTGCGTCAAAAGCAAAATAAGCAGCAGTGAGATTGGCGCCATCACCTTTAACAACCAAACGACGTTTAATCTGTAAAATTTGATCGTATATTTCGAGATTTCAAAACAAGTGCTTGAAAATTTTAAAATTCAACGCAGTCCAAACAGTGGCGTGCAGAGGTCTGGTGATGCCCAGGGCGACTGCTTGACAAAATGCCCCCCCTACCAAATTCTAGTATTGACCAGTGGCGTATGGTAGTCATTGTTACTGGTTAATATGCCATTTTGGCGTCACAATATGACGTCATATTCACGTTTGCAAACCAACGTTTTGGCGAAGTGTGTTGACACAACATGCATATTATGCTACAGGCACTCTCCTTACTCGTTGTTGTACAACTTGTCACTGTAATGAACGTAAATTATCAGCGCTCCAAGTTAGGATCGGAGCAAAATAGAGCACTCAGCGCTAAAAACAGAGCAATTATAATAACTGCAAAAATATCCGGCAACGCGTTGAAACAAGGGAGTAGAACACACTCGGTGGTACGTCAGCGCAGTTCACAACTGCAAAACCAGCGGCGCAGCCAGAATGAGGTCGAAGTGGCCACGCCCCTCCCGAAACAAACTATCTAAGATTTTTACTGATGACTTTTGCCAATTTTCAACTGTTAGAAAGACGTCAGTGACTGAAGTCGTGACTGACTGGCCCCTCCCGAACAAAATTCTTGGCTGCGCTACTGCCAAAAATATAAGGCTGCGCATCAAAATAGTGGAGTAAAACACATTAAACACTATGACAGGGCAGTTCACAACTGCAAAAACATCAGGCTGCGCGAATGTCTCGTCGAATAGCAGTCGAGCAGAGAAGGCATGCGGCTGGGATGGCGGACACTCAGGGTTGACAGTTGGAAACTTCTAAGCTACACAAGAATTAAGAATGCGCATAAAGTACGGAAGAAAACTTTTTGTTTTTTATTATTTGGCTGTGATATGTACAACAACTAGGGGGACATATCAGATGCGGGCTTGTGTGAGCCGTTATGACCAATCCGCTTGAACTGCCAATCAGAGACGCCGGTACAGGGGTAAATGATGGGGCACTGCCCCCCCTGCCTTTTGAAACGGGAAGCAACGGGGCACACGTTCCCTTACACAACAGTATCACCAAGACCGACTGAAAACGAATTTATTGCATCTATTCGCGCACACAAAATTCAGTTTGGTTTTCTATACTTTCTGTTATTATTTTTGAGGTAAACATTGCTGCTGACCATGTAAATGCGAAGAGAATGACTATTTTAGTGCTCTTTTACACTGAACTCAAACAAACAATTTTTAACCCGTGGTACAGTACGTCAGAACCATGGGGGTCGCAGGGGAGAACGAGCATTTGCCCCCCTTGGAAATCGGAACTAAGAATCAAAATTTTATAGAAAAGCTGACGTCGACAGCTCGATGCCGTTTGAGTTAATTATCGCAATGACAGATTATTTGCCAATATGACAATCACACTGCACAAGATCCAGGTTCGCTGTTCTGGTGTCATACAGTGGCGAGCTTACAGGTCGCTCATTTATCTGCAGAGGCAGGTTGCAAAACTTGCGAGCGGATTGTTCTACTGTTGGTCTTTATTGTATAACAATAACATGGCAACAAATCTAATGTTCACTTCAAGTTACGATATTAGGCGTTTTGCCGCAAGTGACTGTTGAAGGCTGACATCTGCGCAGGTAATGCAGCGAGACAGTGACTGCTGATAGCGGCAAGCAGGGACGACAGAGATTGTGGGCATTGCCCCCCTGACCTTTCAAAAGGGGGGCAACAGGGCGGAGGTGTCGTTTTCACAACAGAATCATAGATAATTTTACGGTATGTCAAGATCGAATTGAAACAAATGTTCTATAGTTTCTTTTATCGTTTTTAGGTCAGCATTGTTGCTTAACAGAAACAAGCATAATTGGTAACGATTTTTTCGTTTTTTATTCAAGTTTCCATTGCCCTCAACAACCTTTTTACTGCCCCCCTCCCCGCCCTAACGCTATTCCGGCATCCCTGCTGCCAATTAATGACGAAGCTCGAAATGATGCACATACCGCAAGCACAGATGTGCGGCTGTATGAGCGCGCACCCAGGTCTGCTACATCAAAAAAACGAAGCGGGAAATTAGTGATGCATGAAAACGTCTGCTAAATCAAGCAATGTTATATAGGATGGTTTTGAAATTTGGATCAGAAAATCAATTAAATGTCCATAATTATCTTTCAATCTTTTTTTGTGATTCTCACTTGATCGCACGATCAGGAAAAAGGTCACGTCACTATCAGTTTGATTGGGTGTGCGCCGCGTGCCTAGAGTATGGGTCTCTGGTTTTGAAGAATGTGAGAATTACTGGCATTTGAATACGTAAAAACTACTGTTGACAGAATAACAAGTTGAGAAAAGTCACATATATGCAGCATGTGTCAGTAACCATACAATAGGAAAAATCATCCAGTTACAGAATTTTTATTTTTGTGATTTTACTCTTTCGATACCCACCTGCCTTGGATGCCCAAGGCCTTCGCCCCGTTCGCCCCCTTCTGCACGCCACCGAGTCCAAAACATCCACCAATTTTCGGTTACAAAATGATACAAACGAACCGCTATGTTTTGTTCCAAAATGAGCTGCATGTTTCACGGCGCAACAGTCATGGTCCATCGCGCGGCAGACAAATTTTACATCGGTTTTTCGCATTCAGTCATTTAAATTCGCGGAACCAAGAACACTTATCAAACAAACCCTTCAGTGACAGGCGGAGCTTAATCTTAACGTCACACTCGCGCTGACGTACGTGCAAGAGCATCGCAAGTTCAAACGTAAACACACGCGCTCATATGCGGGGATCAAACTCCATGTAAGGATGCACGGCAGTGTTCGGCTGCAGGTCGTGGCGAAGGGATGGAGGCTTTGGCGATGAACCGTCTAAACTGCTGCGAGAGGCATGTTGCTCTGACGAAACAGAAGATCACGAATTTTGAAGGTGTCTGCACACGCGCGCGAAAATGGATGCTGGTCTTGATTCAAAAGCAGGCAAAAACGAGGCCCAAGGTTCATGCAAGCAGCTGGAAGTAGTGAAGATAATTGATAGGATCGATATTGAAAGCGCTTTACCTCTACAAACACCACCTGCTTCTTCAGCCTAATCAGCGTTACGCTTATGAGTTTTGTGCGTTTAGTGGTCAAACGAGATTTAATATCATCACTCTGTTATCGCAAGAAAATACCAGCGTAGCTCACACGTTTTCCAGGAAGTCCGCGATTGGTAACTCCTCGACAATCGCTGATCGTTAAGAACAAGCAAATCACATTACGCGATGCGCGGAGACCGATGAGGAGACTTATTTGGTGGTGTTGGAGACACACCTCGAGCAAAAGCGAAGAAGAAAAGAGGTCGTTTAGACCTAAATGGTAACTAGTTAGGTAACCAACATCAAACTAATTAAAGCAAATTCACTGTGTTCACAATTGCTATTTTCAGACAGTTCTGAAAAAAATACGACCAAGTGACTTATACTAGAGTGGTGGAGCGGTTGTAAGTGATCCGATTATATTCGCACACTGCTAGACACTGCCGGGAGCAGAAAATTTCCTCACCAAACTGCTTGCTTGGACTGAGCAATGAGGGCGGCTCTTCTCGAAGTTGATGCGACGCAGTCTGGAAAGTGAGCGAGAGCATGGATGACGCAATATCTGTATTTCGAAAGTGTGCTGCTGGGTTGAGGCCGGGGGACAAGCCGGCGACCAAACTTGGTAGAGCAGTGACTTGACCGCTTGATCTGCGACAAACGCACAGCTCAATGAAGATTCCGTAACAAGCTTTGGTTGCTACAAAAATCTTTCGAGAGAGCTTAGTCTTTGCTTTCTAGCGTAACATTTTTGGGAATTTCGCTAAACAGTTTTATCAACTTTTTGTAACAGAATGAATACATCCAATATCGCATTAGCGACTGGCAAAAGTTCTACAATAAAACAGTTGGGAGAAAAGATGCTTTTTTGATAAAAGAGTAGGGGGAAAATGAACCAAAGCAATTGACAACCACGTCGTAAAAAACAGGTAATTTTTGTCGGCATCCTCTTGAATTGAAACCCTGGAGCTGGAAGTTGCAATCACTAAACTGAATAAAGAAGTTTACGTAGATAAGACCTGACGAGTACGCACGCTGCACGAACAATCCTTCTACTCACTGCATTGGAAAGAACTTTCCCAATTGTGGCAACGAAGTCAACGGATGCGAGTCATCGAAGGGTTTTTCAGAAACAGAGCAGCTGGGCTGAAAAGTTTCGGAAAGTGACACCAATTATAAAATTGGTCTTAAATGACCACACAGGCAATAAATAGCAAGAATTTTGAACAAAAACTAAAAAGACAAGCATATTTCAGAATGTGTGAACAGTAGAAATGTTTTCGAAAACCGAAAATATTTTGCTATAGCCGACTAGAAGTACGGAGTTTCAAATGTTTTTTTTTCCATTTTGCACGTGTACGTCTGTTAAGGTACCCGAAAAAACGGACTTTGATGCGATGGAAAAAATCGTGCGAAACTTGATACGCATCACTGCGCAACCGAAAAACAATGTGCTAATGAATTTAAAGTAAACCAGCTTCATGGCAGAAAAAAAACTGTATATCAGGAAAGTTGTGTTCAGAACCAGCCGCATATTTCATTTTCAAAAACAAGCCATTCCAACAAGGAGTGACTGCTGCCAGAACTTGTGCTAAATAAACTAAAAACCTTTAATTTTAATAAACGCATTCGAGAAATTTTCACAAGTTTTTACCAAGTGAAACATGCTTCAGTTGTTCTAACAGAAGACATAGCTATCAGTTACGTTAAGTGTGTTGTTGATGCCTCCATAGTGGTTAACCACGAAAAATGCTTCACAGAAGTAAACGTCAGTTGTTTTTACGTAAAAGTAGTTGCCTTCACAATAACAAGCGCCAACCTGATCTGCTAACCGAGGCACCACTGCTGGAACGAGACTTTCCGATACAATCTCTGACCGCTGACGCATCGTCGCAGTCACCATGGTGGGGCCTCGACTGTTTGACCCCAGGTCCCAGGAAGGCGACGACAAACTGCCAGATTCAGACGATGTCTGCGCAACGGTAATTCGCGGCAATAAACATCGGGCCTCGACCTGCCTTCAATTAACTTGCAACATGCGATTCGTCAACTACTGCAACAAACGTTTGAACCGCACCTTCGTATGAGATCGGACAAGCTTCCGCGGGACAATGCGGTTGTTGGCAAAGCAAGGAAATACGTTGGGTAGTGAAAAACATTGTGCAAGATATAACGATACGCTTGGGGGTGCATGCGACAACTATGTCGCGCACATCANACGTTTTGCTCAACCGAAACCGCTTGATGTCGCCCGTGATTTTCTCCCNAAATTCGAAGTTATATTTGCTGCGTGAATTTCGTTTGAAAAATTCAATAACAATGAAACCGCAAGTTTACGAGATGAGCGGCACTGTCCAGTGCTGAAGTCCGACAGATTATCAACAACATTCGAGTCAAGTGGAGTCTAGTCCTGTTAGACAATTCGAGTACGGGCCAACACATCAACTGCCGACAGGGAATTGTCGTCAATTGCTTCGCATTCTGGATGACCATGATAACCTACAATCTTTCAACAGCTACAGGTTTCATTTGGATTCACTCAAATAGCAAGCAATTTTTTAAATTGCAACATCACGTCTTTCAGGCCTCCATGAAATCGTTAATTCGCGTTAAACTGAGCATTGGCGCTGATGTGTGAGATTCGATTCGAGATATTCAGCTGTCAAAAAACGACGCAACTTGTTGCCGTTATTTGCCCGCATAATATCGAATTGTGCAGCAGCACGTAATAGACATAGTAGACGAGTCAAGTGAGATGCTACTAGGAAAGCCAGCATAACACGATAGAGCTGTAAACACATTACAACTGTGAGCACATGTTTAAACCATGTTTGAAGTGTCACATTACAGTAATGTTACTATCGCTCGAGATTTTTTTTTACTTCTTGGCATTAAACGCGTTAGCGACATGACGTTGGAAGACTTGTTTCCACACAACAAACTTAAATCAAGTGAAACGAAGCGAACCTATGAGCGGCAGTTACGTCGAACTTACTGCTCAAAATCTCATGACGTCACCTTTACCCAGAGCATCAGACATCGGCAATGATGATAAATCAGTCAGCAAACGTTACACTCGTTAAAACCAAACATTGTCTTTGAGACAATGCCACAGCAGGACGTCTGAAGTTCGCTCATCAGATCATTGCCAGTGTGACGTCACGTCACACAGCGCCAATGGGAAGTCATCTACTGTAGTTATGCAATGCAGCACAGGCAAGCAGAGTGAACCTGGTCGATCTCATATTGCTTGTGCTGCCGAGCACCACGGTCCCTGGATTCTGAGTTCGCGTCTCCACAAAGGAGACTGGAAGCCATACACAACTTCCAATATCAACCTTTATATTTCCACTAAGTGTGAAGAAGTGGTGGAAATACCAAAACAACATACTCGTTAAGATGGACCAACCGTTCATTATACGAGGGCTGGCCGTACCTGCTTCGTCTGCTGTTGAACTTGGCACAGTCGTCGATGAGCTTCCAAGTTATCCCTCCGTGCAAAAGATTTCTTGCACACCTCACAGCGGAAAGGCTTTTCTCCTGCAGAGAAGAGAATCATAATAACCGGTGAAACAAGCTGAACTTATATCGCAACCATGATGTGGAAGCATTCAGAGCAGCTTTGAGTGCGTCGAGCACCTACTTCGACGCAAGTCNGGATGGAAACTAGCATTCACAATGGTAAGATGAACAATGTTGAATCGGCAGTGGACTTTGGATCACAACNAAGAACTTTCGCTTTGNTTATACTTCCTTTCAAAAGATGTTTAAACCATGTTCTCCGGAATATTTAACTGTGTGTGTCATTCTTGNATAAATGCCCCGTTCCTTCTCCAGACGGCTTGCAAATTTTTGCTTTGATTAGCTATTTTTCAACACGCGGTTTTCAGAGATATTAGAACAGTAGCAAAATAGAAAACCACTAGTTTCTTACATATTAATTCTCACGTAAAATATATCACTACAGACATAAGCAGATACGAAAACCTGCTACGGGATGACGATACGCGAACTATCGCGATTGCTTGCCTGCAATCCCAGACCATCCAGTTAAGAGCAGGCCGAAACATCATGATGGCAATTTGACCATAACGAGACAGGTGCAAATGACAAATTATGTGGTGGGAGATGTCGGCGACGAAAGATGTGAAAGGGTGCGCGTGGCGAGAGACGGGGATGAAGTGGATTGTCCGGGGCC
>JGI24159J19872_10008554_pt1 | contig 13399 bp, 11 predicted proteins | sample Ectturendosymbi4_FD_19872 | JGI IMG/M metagenome (IMG submission 19872) | reverse complement strand
ACGTTCGTCCTTCAGGCCTTCCCTTCACATTGCTGCGCGACGTCATCTAGTATCCGTTTGATTGGTACTTTCCGCCGGGGAAGAACCCTTGGACTTGTCGATTTTTCGGTATGTAATGGCCTAGCGCCATTACATAATCGGTGAGTTAGGATAAGTGCTAACAAAAATAAGTTTTTTGCTTGTTTCTGGTAAAATGTGTCTGTATCGAGCGACTTTGGACAGGGCGGGCCTAAAGAGTGCATTATTAAAATTTCCTGCTTTTTGTTATGCATTTCAAATAACATGTATTGCTGCCAAACTTGAAGAAGAACGTAAAAAAATATTTTAGCAAGGTAATTTGTGTTTTCCTATGAATTGATACTAGTACTGACTGCAGTATTATTATAGAAAATACGCAAGGGCGATACACCAATGCTTGCTTGTATATAGATTAATGCTAATAAAAAGCTTTTTTGCTTGTTTCTGGTTAGATGTGCCAGTATCGGGTGACACGGACAGGAGGGACTTAAGTAGTAAATTGAAACTTCCTACTACGTATTGTGCATATCAAATAACGTGTATTCTAACATGCAGATGTATTTAGCATCGACATGTGTTTTCCTTTCAACTGATCCTTGTACTGATTGCAGCATTTTTGCAGAAATCACACAAGGGCGAAAGATCAATGCTTGCTTGTTTGTGGAAAGTGCCACAGTGCCTTGCGAGTTGGTTCATTTCAAAATTTTGTGTAAGGATTAATTAACATAAAAAGTTCTGTTCACGTCTTAGTACATTGTTTTCTTTAAGATTTGTAATGCACGGAAAATTTGCAACATATCGGGTTACCAAACTTCCCGGGTTTTCGGGACATGTCGCGAATTGTGGTGTTAAAACTTTATCCCGATGAATACATTAAAAATTGATATAAGTGCCGACATTAGCTGTTGCGGACAATCCTTAGCTATGAAATATCCTTGCAACGCTTGGGCTTTGATGGGCCACATAAGTTAGCTGTGTCATTTGTTCTACATCTGTATGTTGCTATATTATAGTATATGGCAGTTGTCACCTACAGTGGACACCATTCGCATACCAGTCGGCGTTATTTGACTGAAGTGAACGTGTTGGCTAGCGCACCGAAGGAATGTGCGTGCGTGTGAACTGATTCGCTACATGTGTGTATGCGCGCGCATATCGTAGCGCGCTGACCTCCTTTCGTCAGTTGAGGCAGGGCGCGAGTCACGTGTTCGCTTCTTCGTTCATCGCGAGCCGAGTCATCATTAAAGTATATTGCTGCTCCTGAGTGAAGGCCTGTCAAAGGTATGTACTGTACACCAGGATATATGTGAAACAGGCTTTCAAAAATGTCGAGAGCTTACGCAAGCCTTGCGTCGGCTGGCCAAATTAAGTTTAAGATGTCAGATGTTGGCATATTTGAAAGTTTAAAACCACAGTGCAAGGCATGTGATGTTTGTTTACGGAAGTGGATTGTCAACAAAGAACTGACCAATCTTATGGAATACGAAGATCATCCAAACCATGAAGGAACAATTTCTTCAGCAATGTTTGAAGTGCCAATGGTGTTGTGATCGGTATTGGACTATTTTCATTTGGCTTGTATAGGAATAAAAGACGAAAGGAGAAGGATAAAAAGGTATATAATTTCAACGTTATTAACGTATTTTGCTGCATGTGTGTTTATTGTGTTTTTGATCTTTAGATAAATGTCCTTTCAAGTGTTTTTTGATATAGTTGTGGTCAACTTACTATTATCGCAAAAATTGGTAACATTATTAGAAAGGCTCATGGCATATTGCATTACAGAGATCTCCCCATTTTACTTAGTGAAAATTGTACAGTGAAGGAGAGTTCACTCTGTTCCCTCTAAGCTTAAAACACAGGCACTATTTTTGAGGGCAATCTGATTAAAATTTAGAAAATCGGCACTTGCTAAATTAACCGCGTGTTCCTTCATAGGATAAAATGTCACGAAACATAATTTCGCCTTTTAAAAAAATTGCGGTGAACACATTCTCACGATTTAAGCTGTTCTCGGATCGCAGCAAAAGACATACAGAAGTGAGCGATGAAAAAACGTGATCTGTTGCTGACCACATTTGAATTCCTTTTGAATCCGCGCAGCCACGCAGAAACCGCGCGCAAGGTAGAGCGCTGACCAAATTGGCGTCGCGAATTAACGAACGGTCCACTGCGCTTGTTATGATTACGTATTGTTATGATTACGTAGTCGGCGAATGCGTTTGGGCATGAGCCCAGTATCCGGAAAAAAATCTGTTTGCAGTTACGCTCAGATGCAATTTGGAAGATCTCGGCCTGCACGGTTCATAAAATATATCTTGGGAACATCTTTTACAATTGTGTCCGAAACCAAAGCTGTTTGCTTTGTCGTTCGCGCGAATTTAGGACGTTTTCGGCTGCAAGGTTTATACTGAAAAGTTTCGGGCTGATTTTCACAATTTATACATCTCGAAAAAAAGCTGTTTGAAGCGGCATTCATAGGAAAATAAACAGTTTTGACTTCCAAACTTTTTTCGTTTTGGAAAAAGTGAATACCTTTTTTGGTTGATAATAAATATCAAAAATGGTTTATGAAAAATGTATGCTCTTTCTAAACGCATTTCAAGAAAATTTATAAAGGTCATCACCGCACCAGCTGACCCAAAAAATCTTGAAAGGAATGCTGGAGTTCAAAATCTGTATAAGTGTCCCATTAAGTTTTCTGTTGTATATATTAAATGGGGCGCTCGAGTTAAACGACTGGACTCGAATGTCTGGCAGTGAAACAGAACAAATGTTTCTTATGCGATGGATAGGAGACAAAATGTGTCCAGAGAAGAATTGTACCTGTTGCCAATATGACAAAAAGGTCCATTTTGTAAAGACATGTGAGTCGTCGAGAACGAAACGTCGGCAAATTACAACTGCGGCAACTGGTCTAAGCCGAAATTAGCAGTTTTGTCTTTTGGTAAAGATTCTTGTGACGACAAAGCCGATGATGTGCATGTATCAAAGGCGTATTTGCCAATGGACTATTCGAGACTGGTGTGGAATTAATGCCAGGGAAGAAAGGCAAGCATTGGCTGTTGTCGAAGCTGTCAAGAAGTGGGAGTATTTCTTTGCTGGACGCCACTTTATAATTGTAACTGTTCAAAGATCTGTTTGATTGATGTACGATACCAAAAATCATGGTAAATATAAAAACGAAATAATTTTGCGATGGCGCATTGAACTTGCCCAATTCGATTTTTGACTTCGTGAACGCACTGCCCAAAACAATTTTCCGCTTGATGCGCTATCTAGGGCCATGCACAAGAGTATGCTTCGTGAAGTTCATAATTCCTTATGTCACCCGGGCACCACTCGCATGTGTTATTTGTCCGCTCTATAAATATAACTTACTCCATGGAAGTTATTCGTAGAGCATACAGCAGTGTGTGCCGAAATTGAGCCTAACTTCTACAAAGCGTCTTCTGCTCAACTCATCAAGAGCACTCAACCCTTTGAATGCATAGGCGTGGATTTAAAGGAACCGTTCTCATCGTTGACTAAAAATGATCTTGCTATTGTTGACGAGCATTAATGTTTTCCATTTGCACTTTGTTTCTAAAGCATTATTGCGAAAACCGTGTTTTCCCGTTTAAATCAATTGTTTGCTATATTTGGATTCCCTGCCCACGTTGATCCGGGCAGGGGGCCCGCATTTATGTCGCTTCACCCAACGTCGTATTTGCATGATTGTGGCATTGTATGCAGTAAAACCTCTATCTCTTAGTTGTCCGACTGATGGAAGATGACGCTGCTCAGCGCGTTCCTTTGTGTCGGCGCATGTGGCTGCTTAGCCCGAAGGTTGAATCGCAAACACGACCACATACTGCGCAGACGGATCCCTGCCACCTTGTTGGGGATTTGTTTCGCTGTTGGTGCCTGCGCAAACGCTTAGTGAAAGATTTAGCGCCCCGCCTTCCAGAAGGGGATGCACCGAATAGGGAATGCCCCTTGCTGCGCTCTCATAAGGTAGGGTATCGGCTCCAGCAACAGCCCAACGGCCTTCTAACTGTGCCCGTCGCCGGCGGGACACGAGTGCATCGTCGCCTTCCAGGCTGATTCTGACTTGGAGGCGTCAGATGGTACCTTCTCACCATTGCCTCATCAGCGAAGCGTATGAACCAAATGTCTGAATCTGCGGTTCCTCTCGTACTGAGCAGAATTACTGTCGCAGTAACACTTCACCAGTAGGGTAAAACTAAACTGTCTCACGACGGTCTATTTTGCGATTGAAGATTCAATGCAGTTGCACAACAAAAACACCATATCACTTAGTAAAGTTGCAGATCTTATGAAAATGCAAAAGAATATCATGGATACGATTCCATCAAGTGGAAATAAAAGATGATCCAAATTTAATTTCCTCTTTCGACCAACCTTGGAGAGGGATTTTAGTAAAAATAAATGCCAACGGGCGTTTTGTTCAAAAAATTGGTATTCAGTATCGCAAACAAATCAGCATGAAATTTATGTGACTGTTAATCTACGCACTGCAATATGTTCCCTTTAAGTTTTTCTGAAGATCAGAAAATAGCTTTGATTTTAAGTAGGTAAGGCAATATTCACGGTGAAACATTTTTTGTTCACAACCTCTTGGCATCAGAAAAATACAAAGACTAGATATTTTCATGCGATTGATGAGCTCGAAAAAAAAATTAACGACGTTCGAAAATGAAGCCATGATGGGGTTTTCTGACAATTGTTAGTAATATCCTAATTGATGATTGTGGTTGTTGAAAAGTACAAATCTTATATTTCATCCTGGGTCTGCGTCGTGTTCAACCAGCCGCGTTGTTTCTGGCAGTCCATTTACAATGTTCAGAACATCTGTTTTGATGAGCTTATGTTACGATAAAGAAGAAAATGGACTGTTGATGAAGGTCCATGACAAAGAGGTGATCAAGAATGTGTCTCTTTTTGAATTTGAAAAATTCATAGGTTTGGTTGTTGCTCGAGACGTGATAAGAGGACACAACTTCCCTGTGAAAGTTTATGGGGTAAGTCACGGGAGTGCGCAGTGGTTTTGCAAACTATGACAAGAAATAGGTTTTTAGGAATTATGAGATAACTCAGCTTTAATGTTAAAAAGCAACGGTGAAGGAATCGTTTGCACAATGAATCTACTCTCGTTTCAAATTGCCAAAAACCATTCATTTATCGTACAACAATACAGTGAATGAGCAGTTGTTGTCTTGTAAGACACGTTGCACATTAATCCACTGGATGGATAAACAAACAGACAAGTGTGTTTTGACTGGCAGTTGATATCGAAAATGATTATTTATTCGATCCGTATCCTTACGTAGAAAAAGATGACGCATGGAGCTTGATGTGAGCATGTCTACTCATGTTGTTCTGGAGCTGATGGGCCCAACTTTCCAGCAGTGTTGTAATGCCTCATGTAATGATTTTTTCACCTCACTTGATCTGGAACTGCTAAACGTTGAAAAGAAGTGCAGTCTCGTTGTAAGTGTCACAAAACAAGGAAGGATGTTCCGGAAGAGACCAAAAAGAAAAAGGAGCTCATAAAACTGAAGTGTTTCGGTAAGATAGTCAAACGCCAATCACGCTTACATCATACCAGTGCTAATTAAGGAAAAACGTTGCAATTTTGAACAGTCTGCATACAGATATTCAAGTTTCAAGCATGGAAAAATTGAAATAAAACCCGATTCAGTACTTCAGTGCAAAGTCACCAAAGTAGGAGTTGACGCATTTGATCAAATGACAAGACTTTATTGTGTGAAAGCATGAAGTAGGCGGTAGCATGTGGATTTATTTTATAATGATATTGATATGGTTTATATCAAGAGCTGAGTCATTTTTGCGTTCATCCGCTAGATCAGTAGAAGTCGCAGAGAATATATATATGCAAAATGTGGCAGAATAACTGACAGCGAATATGCCCTTTTTGCCTGAAAAGCATCCAGCAGACTTTTACGGCCTCCAAAACTCTCACAATGAACCTGCCGGTCACGTGTTCTTCTTCAAAATGCAGAAATCGCTCAAGTGACACCTTTTTGAAGGTGTAAGAAACCCGTGTGTGGTGCTTGTGCATGCAAAAAGTGTAGAACATATGCTTGAAAAGGCTGCTGTATGTGCAACATATATGAGTTGTTTTACAACCGGGTTGCAGTGCAGGTTTTTTGAATTTCCAAATGAAAAAGGCACAATCTTCTGAAAGTATTTTACAAAAGAAAAATAGCACTTGTCTGAATAAATTATTTTGTATTTTCGATGTTTACAACAATAATTCGTCAATTGACGGGTTTTCTCGATTTATGTATGCAAAAACTACCGTCCATCTCGTGTTAGGGGGTTCACAATCCTCCATCGTTTCAAAAGACCGATGTCATCACTGGAACTAAAACCTCTATTATTTCGCTTTTTTCTGATAAAAGCAGTATCTGAAAATACTACCATCTATAGCAACTGCTGGGTGTACCATGCTCTGGAAGCGTGGAAACAAGCCAGATACTACCAACAGTGTCGATTGAAATGTAGTTAATACGTCACAAAGCTGGGACCCTCTTAATGTGCACACGTGGAAGATATGCAGTGACCACTAGCTGCAGGTTAAACTAATTCACTATTCTGTTAATCAGTTACACGCCGCTCAGTTCATAAACGGAAAATCACATCACCCAAAGTAAACATTCAAGTCAATCTTATTTGGAGAAACGATAAGATTGAGACGTCTTAACCAAAGGAAATAAGACTATCGAAAAAACGACAAAGAAGATATTCGACAGATTAGGGGCACTTCTTTCCCCCACCTGATAACACCAACAGAGAAAAAAGCTTAAATCCGAAAGCATTGATAACCTACAAAAGACCAACTGCAATTGGACATTTACTTGCTAACTACACGCACCTTGGTTTAAGCAAGACGCGTCCTTGCGGCCACTGTGCATTTTGTGGTAACAAAGGGAAACACAGCAAATCAATGGTGCCATCTGCCATGTGTTTCACAAATAATGAGCAAAACTTTTGTGTCTCTTCTGCTGAGCGTTGGTGTGTTTCAGCGTAGCGGAGCGTTGATGTGTTTCGCGGCCAGTGTGCGGGCGATTTTCGTTCTCGTCAATCACAGCGTTTCTATCGTGACGGAAAGAAACGCTTACGTAGCGACTAAANGCACGTTGAGTTTGAGCATTGCCTCTTTATTGTGATTCATAACGCATGTTGTTTCTAGCCATTCCGGAAACCTCGCCCTGCGAATAGTTACATTTATCTGAAGATGACTTATAATCGTTAGCTGGCGTTGGGTTTTATTAAGTTCTTGTTATTTTTGCAGCAAGTTTTGAAGCTGCACCGCACCCATATAGTTGAGCAAGATGTATTTTCTTGTCTTATTTGACACGGTTGTGGGGTTGTGCGTTTTTTCAATGCAGTCTTGAAGTTGTTTACTTTCTCTGACGCTGTTTTAGCCTTTCAACGTTCCACACCTGTTAGAGTGCTTGCAGATGATAGGACAGATGATGCGTAGTGTTACGTGAAATGGATTTCCTATTAAAATTTTGTGATTGATTGCTGCGACACGAGGACCGGATACCGCCCGCCAAGCAAAATCATCTTGGCCGCAGCCCCTTTACATATTGTATTAATTTTATAGCCCGCCTAGTAGTATTACATTGTATGAATTTCCCTCCTTGCAACTTCTTGTATGGTATGCGTATGAGGAACTACTTATGAGAAACCGCACTGTGCTAAAACTGTACTGTATTTCGTATTTTTGGCTTTCGTCATGAACTGTGAAAATCAGGAGTGAATATGAGTAAAATTCCATAAATTCCCAAGCTTTAAAAACAGCACAAACAGCAAACAGAACGGAACTGATGGTGGAAAATTAGCACGCCCCCCATTGCTTGCAGAGCTTGTTTTTGGCCCGCGACTAAGGAAAAGTTTCCGATCCTGCTTTAGATAGTAGCATTTAGACAGACTGCTTAATCGAAACTGGCGCATAACTTTATCACANCGATAACACTTTCATTAACCGAGAGCGTTCGTGTGTGTACAATAGCAAAAATGAAAAAATCGGGCTGATCTTTGCAAACTGCTGTGAAAACCAAAAATTCGTGTAATGCACAAGTGAACCTTCTCGACCGTAGCTGCCATACGGGGAATTTGTTGGTTATGGTAAATTTGTTGAGGGACGTTATACACTGCCATGATTNTAATATGACAGTGTCCTTTTNAATTTTGATATGTCTGCGCTCATTGGATGCGTTCAAACAAATCCCGCCCTTTGACATTTCNACTTAGACCTGATTGTAAACCCGTTGCTTTGAAATCCCGAGGTTATNCGCAGTTAGACCAAGATTTTGTTTCGAATGAGATAAAGCATATGTTTCATGATAATAATCCATTCGAAGAGAGCAAGCTTTCGCGGCCTTTGTTAGCTGTGGTGTTGATCCTAGGCCCACAAAATGTTTGTGCATCGTCTACCAGGGTAGTCAGGTCCAAATGGACAAAAATGCCGAATTGCACAGCAGAATATGCCACATGCCTTGTTCCTTGATGCCAAATATTTTTTGATGCCTAACAAACTGAAACAAACCGATGGCTATCGATTTTGAATTAATTGGATGTGCAACGGCAAAAAAATTTTTCTGTGGAACTAAGCCTGGAATTATTGCAAATAAATAAACAAAGAATTGTTTAACTCCAGAAGTACCAACTCTTCTTATAAAAAATGCTTAGTAGAAAGTACCTAGACGTGCTTGAACCAATGAAATACAGGTTGCGAAAATGCACCATGCCATATAATTTAATGACTTTGAATCTCGTGCATAAGCCTNTGATATGATGTATGTCACAATTTCACAAACGTCCGATGACAGAATGCACTAACAAAGAACCCACAGAAAAACTGTTAGGCTTTTCAGGTTCAATTGGGCCAAATACGCCAAGACGTTATTCAAAACATGCCAAATAACACGGTTCACACCAATAAATGCCAAACAGGATAAAAATAATCTGGACGTTTAAGCTCAAAGGAGAAAAGTTTGTAATAATTGCCAAACAACGTTTTATTTACAGCCAAGATTACTAAAAAAAGACAAAAGCATGCCAAACAATCTTTTTAATGCCAAACCCCTTAAAAAGGGGCCACATTTCACGAATCTGGCATTGAAAATGCCCACCTGGCGGATACAGTCAATCCGTGAAGGAAATTACTCTCCTCGAAGCATATCCGTTGTCAAGCATGAACGCTCATGACTCATTTTGCCGCCTTGAAGAAAGAACTGTCGATAGAATAAAAGGTTATACTGACCTGCATGTATTGTTGCAACCTCTCGGATGGTGTTGCGTTGATTGTGATTCACCACGAACGGGATGTGCGCGAAGAACAACACCATTATACATGTAGCGCGAGCAAGCAATAGTAAGAGAGATTGCGAGCATGATCTCTATTGTTGCTTGTTGCCACGGTGCGAAGCTTTGCGCACATTTCGCTCGGGATTTCCGATCGCAACATTATCTTGTATTGAGTCAGGGGTTCTCCACCTTTTCAAGAATGTGGCCAATTAATAAACAAAGAGAAAGTCCGTGGCCCACCCACTGTACAACTTCTCCAATGCTACAACTGCTGCTCATATAGGCTACAGAACAGAAATATAAACAACTAATAGCAACATATAATAACAAGGGCCATTTTTTCGGACCTAAAGAACTTGATAAAATGACATTATTTTTCAGAACATATGACCTTATATGACGAAACAGAAATGACTGAGCTAGATCATTGCAACTACTATACAAAGAAGCATTACCAGCGAAAATAGACACTAGAGATGGTGTTCATTGGTTTGTTGAAGCCCAAATAAAATAAACAGTTCAATACATGAGCAAAACATATAGATTGGTTTGAAGCAATTGAAAATATGCAGGGACATTGGTTTGTTTCTTTGGGGCAGCAAGATCGTCATTTTTAGGCAGTGCACCACATTTCGACGCTGCTCAGCGCGTTCCTTTGTCTCGGCGCATGTGGCTCTTTAACCCGAAGGCTGAGGCAGAAACACGGCCACAAACTACCCAGACGGTTCCCTGCCGCCTTGTCATTGTTACGCTGTTGATGCCTGCGCAAACGCTTAGCGAATGATTTTTGCGTCACGTCTTTGGAGAAGGGGATGCACCGATAAGGGAATGCCCCTTGCTGAGCTCGCGTACAGTCGGGTATCGACTCCAGCAACAGCCCAACGGCCTTCTAACTGTGCCCGTCGCCTGCGGGGCACGAGTGCATCGTCGCCTTCCAAGCAGGATTCTGACTTAGAAGCGTTCAGTCATAATCCGTCAGATGGTAGCTTCGCACCACTGCCTTATCAGCCATGCACATCAAATGTCTGAATCTGTGGTTCCTGTCGTACTGAGCAGCATTACTTTCGCAACAACCCTTCATCAGAAGGATAAAACGTTCCTGTCTCACGATGATCTAAACCCGGTGCACGTTCCCTGTTTACAACAGTATTGTGTCAGTTGACGCGTTTTGTCCTTTTAGGTATACAAAATCTACCGTGCTTCTAGGAGTACTCTCAAACAATCCTTCATAGTTTCAAAAGCCCTACGACATCAGTGGAACTAAAACCCATATTATTTTGCTTTTCTCTCACAAAAGCAGTACCTGCAAACTCTAGTTGATCGAAAAATAACATTCAATGTTTATGGAAAAAAAACAAAAAGAAGAAACAAACAATGAAGCAAAACTGTAGTTTTAAAAAACTGTTTTGCTTTAGCAAAAAAATACAGTATAATCAATCAAAAGGGCAAAATTAAAATACTCCGTTAAATCTGAGGGTGACTTACGATTTATTGCATTGTAAAAATTACGCAAAACTTTTCATGGAAATGTCGACATTTGAACGTTTGAGTTTTTTATACATTCACCCCCCTAGCCAAGTCTACTGCTTTTGCAAATGTAAAAAACAAAGAAAAAATACTCCCATAAGCTGTTGTGCTGAAAATAGTATATTTTTCACAGAACTACAAATTTCGTCTACACCCGCGCCAATATATACATGCCTGCTCACTTTTTGTTTTCGGGTTTAACACAGAAAATCCATTTTTGCACATTCACTTCAAGCACTTTCAGAAATAAAGTGTAATAGTCAAACGTTTATATTGTGGTGGATGTTCAAAGTCCAAGGCAAGAGCGCTATTTGCAGCTCTTCAGTGGGTAGTTATTGTGTTATAGATCAGCGTGATCAAATTGCATTTGACCTACGGGCCATTTTACAAAACGTGACAACTCGAGGGACACTCCTAATAAAAAGATAAATTCAGCTAGGGACACCAGGGGGGCAAAGAGTTTTCTGATAGGGGCCAAAAATTTTTAAACTGTATCCAATAGTTTTAAACTATGTCCAACACACTTTTACAGGGGGGTAAAATTTTTGCAGTTTTTGTCCCTAGCTTTTTTCTTCCTAGTTACGGGCCTCGTTAGTGGTGCAAATCGGAGGCTATCATTCAAGTATTGCGTTTGCCATTCGATTTCTGTTTATGGATTTGACTTGCTTCATTGTAGAAAATGTAGGCTACTCTCACATACGTATGTGTTTCCAAAAATCGTGTGCCCATTTAGCGCGAAATCTTTCAGCTTGGGAAGTCTATCTTGGCTCTCTATTTTCCAGAATCTATCTACAGTCTGTAACTCCGCCAGTATTATACATTTTTATTAAAAAATCATATGCCTATTCTAACTAAAATTACCTTTTGTGGCAGCCTGGAGATAGCGCCACATGTAAATAAATGGTCATCGCTAGATGGTGCCCATAAGTAACAAAAAACTGTGATAGTCACGACAAGCGAATTACCGTAATTCACTTATCCCTATATAATGATAGTGAAACCTGGTATTAGTAGAGTGATCTCGTCGGGTGAGCTTTATTNCTGTTGGTTGCTTTCCTGTTAGTATNATGCCCCAAATTGCCATCTTTCTCTTGTGCTTGCCTCAGTAGTTCAAGGCGATGCAGATACCTGTAACACTATTGCAGGGATGCGCAATTAATTTGGCTCGAGGGCCGCTTTGTGTATGCCGCGTTTAGTGGATAGATAGGCAGATTTATTTGGCGGTACTGAGTTCATTGCGCCAGATGTACTCTTCAAGACAACGAACGCCGGGGCATCGATGAAACACTGGTTATCCAGGCAGGTGCTCCAGCAGAGGGTTAGCGGCGGGTCATACCTTCTAATTTGATTGTATAATAAATAAAACCAAATAGTGCGTAGATACGGTAATGTCTTATCCAGCGTAAGCGATTCACTGAGATAAATGCAACCTAACACGGTTTTCAACAAATTTCAGAATCTAAGATTTTTCCTGAATGCTTCCGCGGGTCACTGAAAACGCTGTGGCGGGCCACATGTGGCCCGCGGGCCTGTAGTTGGACCACACTGATATAGACAGAAGGTACTTTGATGCCCAACAACTTGTTTTAGGGTTTAACACAGAACGTTTAAAAACCGGTATGCAGGCAGTCTTTACCTCTTCATAAGCTGCGACGTTGAGCTGATCGCTATCCAGTTATTTTCGTTCGTTTACTCTCTGTTGAAGAAGAAAGATATGAATGAAAGAGGTTGAACATAAACATCGCTCCCCTTTGTCAGTTGGTCTTTGGTCGTTTGTTGGCGTGTTGCAATCAGAATTTTGGAACTTACAAGTTCACTTTTCAATTTATTCGGAATTTTTGCAAAGTACCTTGCANGAATTTTAGTTCTTTCAAGTATTGCGTAAAGCACTGACAAATAGCAGATTTANACCACCTTGCTGTGATGTTAAAGCAAGAAAATAGCTGCCCTTACAACTACTGGAGCGTGACGTGTCGCCGCGTGTTCCTCNTGGGACTTTCGGAAACACTTACTGTAGATTTTAAACAAAGTTCCATGTTAAGTTTTAACATACGCGGTTGCGTTGAAGCTTACATTTCAAACATTAATTTTTAAATATTTGTGAGTGAGTATTCGGAAAATGTGATACCGGGGTCCTGTAAACGTAGCCACAGGTGAATACCAGCCTGAAGCGTCAGCTGACGTAATGTGCAATGGTCGTCCGCGTGGACGCTTGCATCAAATCTCTTCAAGCAATAATTTGCCATTTCATGAAACGTTTGAAAGAGATATTTAGATAGAGCCATGAACTTAAGTTCATTTTCAGGATAACCGCCATTTCAATTATCGTTGTTGCAAGTGATATGCGTTTGTCAGTCAAGTAATATGATTTTGTCATTCAAGTAATAATACGTTTTCAATAAATTTAAACATAGATTGAAATTATTCTTAAAATTTCGTTTGCTGAAAACGCTTCTAACAGGTTGAATCTTTAATGTATACTTATTAGTTTTGAAGTATATGCTGAGTT
>JGI24159J19872_10008553_pt1 | contig 13399 bp, 7 predicted proteins | sample Ectturendosymbi4_FD_19872 | JGI IMG/M metagenome (IMG submission 19872) | reverse complement strand
AGAAGTTATCATGAGAATTTCTTATTTATTGTTACATAACATAACGTCACAGGGCAACGATAATGCCAGCCAGAATGAAAGCAAATGGAAATTTCAGTGACATAAGCGTTGAACAGTTTTATTCAGTCAGTCAGAATAAATCGCATGATTAGCCCGAGTGACGCTGATGACCTGGGTCTCCCCTGTAACAGCTTATTTGAATTTCAGGTGGTTCACTGATACATGTTCATAGTGGTGTAGTTTTGTCAAAAATAATGTAAGTTAGACCTTCATATGGTGAAGATATAATGACGTCATATTTCAATGCTTGTGACGTCACAGTTGCCAATTCAAACCACAAAATCTGCTATCAGTGCTTTTTAACGTGCACTTGTGCCCCCCTACTTTGAAAAAGGTTCCGCCACCCATGGTTATACAAGAGTCTGATGTAAAAAATATGACTGATTTGTAGTAAATGCAATAATGATGACAACGATACAGAATCCATGCACTTAGTTTTACGTCTGACCTTCTGTTGTTTGCCATAGATTCCTCCAGTGCAAAACAAGCAAGTGCTGATTGCAACGGAGATTATGCGAATGAAACCTGTCCACTTTGCAATGAAGTGTTTAACCTGCAGTATGTGGAGGAGCATTTGTTGAAACACTCCCTATCTGCAAGTCGATTCAATGGTGATGCGCCTTGCAGTTCTAATTCAGCCTTAATGGAGTCACAAACTGCTGCGACTGATGCTATGATAGCAAAACGTGAGTGCATTGGTTGATCTTAGTTCCAATAAATTTGTTCATTTTGAGCGATGGGGCCACGAGATGTGGCTGGAGATCTTGAGTTCTTTGTATGGTGACTTGGAATGCTAAATGAACTGATAATGGCAAAGTTCCAGCAGCTCAGTCAGTTTGCTGTTGATCTGATCCTCTGGCATGGAAAATCAGAAAAGTTAAAATTCAAAGATAAGATTGGAAGCGTTGATGATTGTTTTTCAGTCATTCATGTCAATTTTTGATAAATTCAATAAAAATTTCAGCAAACAATAAGATATTTTTGTGCAGCGTTAAACATGGCATCGAATGTCAGTTACCAGCCCACAAGTGTTCAAATCTCGAGTCTCAGTTTCAAACATTCAGGTATCGGCCTTGACTTCTTCAAGAAAACTTCAGCATCCGTCTCGGATCCACATGTGACGGTCTGGACTACATCGCTGCTTGTTTTTTATCATTATTCCAGGTTTTTTTTAAGGAAAATGTTAGGTACCTGGTATGGATCTATAGGGACCCGATTTCTCTGATTCTAGGGACCTGAATCGGGTCCCTAAAATGCCTTAAAAAACCTGATTATTCACTAGTAGTGCTCCTCTTAGTGTGTATAGGTAATTGTGCTTCATCAACCCATTGTGGAAATATGACTTGCAGCCACCATTCTTTTCAAAATTTTGAAGATTAATCCATTTTGTGTATTCTGAACGAAAGAATAATTTTACATCGTAGTTAAGGTGGAGCAAAATTATTGTTTCTTAGATTTAGTTGGTATCAGTTCTTCATGTTTCTGAAATTTTTGTAGGAGATGAATTAAACGTGAGATAGGAAGCCCTGTTTTTAACATGCTTTCACTGGAAGTTAACAAAATGCATCCAGTTATTCTTTCAAACTTCCAAAAATATTCATGTCATCAAAAGTTGATTTGGCATTTGTTGATATTGCCACTTCGTGCTTCCGTCATGAAGCCTTGGAATAGATAAAATTTTGGCCTGAAAAGTGTAATGAAGACATGTGTGACAAGTAGGGCCCTGCGCCTTCTTTCACCGCTTAATGCAACTGGATTGAAGTTTACAAAAATTTGCGCAAGGTTATGGAATGTTTTTTGTCAAATGCGTAGAATACCTACATTAATTTTAACCTAGCAAACACTGTTTATGAAGTGTCATGTCGTTGTTTAATGTTTGTTCTAATGAAATGGCTCTGTGTACATCGGCGAGTTGCATTAATCAGAGGTTGAAATGGAAGAACAGAAAAGACTTCAAGATGAAATGTTAAGCAAAGCGAAAGCTGAAGAACTTCATTTGAAGATGCTTCAAGAAGAACAGAACATGAATCCTGGTGACAAAATGACTTTTGCACAACAAGCAACTAAGTTTATGGAAAGAGCAGTGGGTCAAATGAAAATGACAACAACTGAATTTTTCCAGTGTGTGTTTGTGCTGAGTAAATTTTTTTTAAATCTACTGTTAGCTTTGTATTCAGACAAAAGCAATCCCAAACAAGAGTGTGAGTGGTTTTTTTATCAGCAGAAAAAGTGAAAAATAACTTGTAGTATGTTTGGCTTTTGGTAGCCTGATCACAGTGTACTTGAACCTTTCTACTGACCCTAGTTTATGCGCAGCCTATATCTTTAACGGGAATTAATTTTCTTAAGTGTTTGGTGCAGTGTACTCTCCTTTTTTTAAATTAAGTGGCGTAAATTAAGCCAAAAATGTTATGTAGAAAAAAGTTTGAGATGTTCGAAAAGCTGGAAGAAGGTCTGGATGATCAAAGCACCGTCACTGCCGACCTTTCTGGGCAGATAGCTAATATTTTGCCAAAGCACAGTCCTCAGATACGGTGGTTGTTGTGTTCAAGGATAGTCCACTGTGGTAAGCAGCATGGATTTCAAATTTCATGTGGTTACATGTGAGCTGTTTGCCAATTTATCATGTGGTCTGTTCAACGCAGCATTGCGCAACAAATCCACCAGCATTTGATAGTCAACATGTATTTTCAATAACACTAGGTGTCATGCCGTTGAGAAATCTGTATCAACTTGTTATAGGTCGAGGAGCTGGTGATTCGGGTTGGGGGTGTGCTTATCGAAACCTGCAAATGATGATAAGCAATCTCACTCAGCTTCCCAGATACGAAGAAGTTGTACAAAATTTCAAAGGTAAATCACTGCGTTTTAATTTTTTCCGAAACGTGACATTGTTGATCAGGCTAGACGCAGGATTCTTGCATTGAATTCTTTTTTGTGTGAAAGCTGTATACCCACTGACGTGGAAGGGGTCAACTGAAACAAGATTCATAGTCAATAGCGTAGCCAGCACAAAAACTGGGGGGGGCAAAATGTTTGATTTTAGGCGAAAAACAGTATTTTGTTTGGTATACCCCCTCTCAAAGCACAAAATGACTATATATTCCAAAAATTTGAGTGGGGACATAGCCCCTTTGCCCCCCCGGCTACGCCTGTGTTCCCAGTGTTATCTTTCAAGCAAAAACATTTTTGAGGAAGTTATGAAGATTGAGAGGAAAAGTTGTACATCGAATATGCCGCGCACTTGCTTGTCTTTCATACTCCCATTCTTTATTTCTTTGTTCTTTTTGTAGGAACAGCAAAACGCTCCTGGAGCCATTTAGTTAAACAACCCTTTTTTTCTATCTTGATTTCGGTGAAGATCCTGCGACGTACCAATCGCGGAATCAGCCTATTAAATCAGTCAGTTGGCTGTGTTGTGTTATACCCCGTGCCTTGCTCAATCTTGGCAAAATATCAGTCGCAAAGATCTCGTCGTTTTCTAATTGTTTTATTACAAATCTACTACTACTTCTGCGTAGCTGTATGACAAACGATGTGCCTTGCAAGCGACAGAGAGACAGCCATGGTTTAGTGGTTTTCGAAACGAAATACCTTTCTTCATTGTTTCGCGCGCAGAGTTCGTTCTTCACTCGATGTTTGGTTTGGCAGATAGACTTCCGTCGATCCCACGGCTTCAGGAGATGATCGAGTACGCCTGGTCATGCGGCTTCGATCAGCGAGGCCGTGAACAGCTGGGTGGTGCTTTAAGCAATACGCGCAAATGGATCGGTGCAACTGAGGCGTTCGTGTTGCTTTCTAGTCTCGGTCTGCACTGCAAAATAATAGATTTTGAAGGAACCAGGTGAATGCTTCCGTAATTCATGTGTTTCGCTTTTTTGAGTTCTGACAAGATTGTTACAGCTATTCAAACGTTTTGCGTGGTACTTGGAGTTAAGATAAATAGTAAAACTTGACAGCTGTGCGCTCTGTCAGTCTGTGGCGTTATTGAACGGTTTCGCCAAAACTTTTGCAGAGTGCGAAGAAAAACTGCTCAAGCATTGTTCGCATGGATATCAGATTACTTTTTCAAAAATCACCAAGGAATGGGTGGATGTGAGCAAGGTTGTATTATAAGTGTCTTTCAAGATTTTGTACGAAAACTTCTGATACATCGGATATAATCGCTTGCTGAACATGTCGTTAACATAAAAATTAGGTAGCCTTTTATATATTTGCACATTTATTCAATAACAGGTTTAATTTTTTGTTACTTCTTATTGTCAGAGAACGTTGCTAGAATTATTACGTTCCAACATGATTTACGATTAGATTGTATGCTGCGAGCTGACATTCAAACAGCATGTAAAGTGTATAAGAGTAAAAAAATATATTTGGCATGTTAGTCTTTTGCGGGCAACATTATCAGCTACTGTAGCTCATAGTACATCAAAAGTAAGGCTTCTTTGAAAGAATTATAGGTAAGATTTCTGTGGAGATCATCCGTACGATTGATTGTTGATAAAACATGCTCAGTCTTCTCTCACTGCCGTAAGGGTATCACAGTGCTACGTTTTTATCTTACCTTTTCCACAGCGGGCTGGGTAAACTTGAATGCGCTCAGCTTGCACTTCAAGGTTGACTGTAGTGGGCATTCTGCAACACGTTTGGCGGCCACACATTTCATCAAGTCATTCAGCGATTTCCCCGGTGCAGCACGCTATTGAGGCGAACGAAAATAACGGAATGTGTCTCTGCACTGCGTTAACGCCATGAATGTCTAAAGCTGCAAGTGTCTTCGATTGTGTGTGCATCATGAAGCTTTTGTCTGTCGGTCACTGGTGAAGTTCGGTTGGTCTCTTTTGCTGGTTACAACAGTTTTTAGGGCGATTTACCGAAACGTCCAATCTCAACCCAGAGTCGGTCCGTGAAGAATTTCAGTGAGTCCGGAGACTTCTTGACAAAAACGTTGTTGAACGCAATGCAATATTTTAAAGACTGGCGCCAGTATTTTGGAACTTCCATTGCCTTCAAGTTGCATAATTTAAGTTTGCGAAGGCCTTTGTCGATGCAAATGTTCTTTGCTTTCGTCGTACACTTTGGCCCCGGCAACAAAAAGAGTCAACAAAATTTTGCGTTCATTGTGAAACCTTTTTTAGTAACTTCACGGGAATTCCGGCACTTGATGCGAGAAACGGCGATTGAAAAGATTCTTTAGATTCGCAGCCACTACACCGAAAAGCCCAATCTGTTTGAGAAGTTACCTTCTCATAAAAGTTACCGCTGTCAAGTTGGGCCGGGGGTTTGCAGTAATGCTGCAAAACTAGTAGACTATTAAACAGCACGTCCCGGTCTCTCATGTTTTTATTATGTTTGCTCAAAAAGAGCTGTGATGCTGTGAATGCATCAAGGCAGTTTTACTTCAACATCGGTTCTTGCATACGACTCAGAACACAGTGTTTTTTCTCTAAACTCTCTTTTTTCCTTGCGCTTGAAACTTTTGCCGTGACCAAGTCGCTGCGATGGATTAATAAAGTCTAAGGAATCACAAGTTGTTTTTGCGTTGAGGGGGATTACTGTGTTGGTACGCGGTGTCAGGAAAGTTTCATGTCAATGGCACGCCGTGTCGTTTCAGTGTCTTCCGCAACGCGACTGTGGTATCTAGTAACGACTTCATACATGCGCGTTCAAAAATAAAACAAGAATTACAGTAGAACTTGTCTAATTCGTCATCGTTTAATTCGTCAATTCGCTCAGTTCGTTACTTTTTCGTAACGTCCCGGCAGAATCCTTATCTTTTGTGTACATTTTTGTTCGTCTAATTCGTTAATCTGCTCAATTCGTCACCTCTTTCCATCCCTTAGAACAGCTTTGTCCAACTCGTGGCCCGCGGGCCGCATGCGACCCAGTCGAAGATCTTGTGCGGCCCAGTTTAGGTTTTCGCTGTAGTAAAGAATCCTACGTACTGACAACCTGTCCTGATTTTGATAATCCAGATTTGGCATTTTTGATGCAGGTGGTCCTTAGTTCCACTTTATCACGTGTTACCATTGCAGTTGGGATTCGAACACTTTCAGTACAGTAGTTTAAGCTACCTTAGTTCGCTCAGATCAAAGCAAGCCATTCAATGTGCGGCCCTGGTTCAGATAGTGACATAATTTGGCTCAGTAAGCCGTTTGGGTTGGACAAAGCTGCCTTAGAAGGATTTTGTTCGGCTAATATGTCATTTGCAGTTGCGCTTTTGATGTCTAAGCAGCTAGCACGTGTGGGAATTCAAACAAATTAAGGATCTTTATCTGAGAATGGTTGCACCTCGCAATTTGTTTATCGAATTTATGCATGAGGTGCGAAGCGCGACACGACTCCCCATTGAAAGTACGCGGAAATTTTTTAAATTTATTAAAGATTTAAAAGGTGTTAGAGAGTCTGGATAGAATAGAGGAATTAATTGTGGTATTCAACCATAACGTCATAAACTTGTATTTTACTGCAAATAAAGCACAATGTATGCGAGTTACTATGATGAAGTATACGAGCGTCTATGATGGAGTTTTCACCTGTTTGCATAATTCGTCACTTCGCCTAAATCGTCACTTTTTTGTAATCCCTTGAGGTGACGGATTAGGCAAATTCTACTGTACTGTGTATCACTTTCGTCGGTGTACTGCCACGGCGCCTTAACGCAGTTGCTTTGACTCAAAACTGTATCCCTTGTTCAATGCAAAATCAGTATGTTTAAATACTTCATGTGTCATGGTTTATTTGAAAAGATTTTGTAAGTCTGTTTTGCTTTCAGGTAAATGTATTCCAACGTGATGAAATGCATCAGTTGGAGCATGTACGTACTGTATTAAACATAAATAGTCTTAGGCTTCACACTTAGCGAGCCATTTGCGTGTAAGTTTCTCAACCGAATGTGAAGACGACACCGTCACTCACATGATTAAGCGACGTTTATGTACACACTGATTCGGTTGAGTCAGATTAACCAACAAAATTATTATCAATCATGATATTCCAGTTTGCATCGTAAATCTGTAGGCCTACACTGTGTCTATAAGTAATGCAAATGGTAATGTCCATTTTTCTTATTATTCTCCGGCTTTATGCTGGAGGTTTTCAACAGTAATGTAACCATGAATATCGTACATTATTTTTTATCACAAAATATTGGGGTGAAAAAAGATATTGTGTGACCCTTGTCCAAAAGTTGGGGGGACAGGACCACCCTGAGAAGCAGTCCCTGTACCTGATTGTAGCCACCCGGTTCGACACCATGTCTCATCAAGAACGAACAGGCTTTAATGGCGGAGTTAACAGTTTTCAAATAGAAAGAGTTTGCGCCCAAAGAAAAAACTGCACAACAATGAAATTTGTACAACTTCCAATGATTGAAATCAGAAATGCGTTTTACACTCTTCCATCCGGTTTCTCGAATTTTATTCAGTAACATTCGTTAATATTTGGTAACAGATGTCGGTGTGTTCAGTGCAGATCCAGTCACGATCCTCGATATTCCGATCTTGTACTTGCAATACCAAGGCCACAGCGTCAGCATCTCCGGCTTGAAATACGACAGCAAGAACAAAGTTGTTTCGCACCTGATGGTTCTTGATCCCAGTTTGACCAAAGAAAGAGTGCACTCGGTATTATGACGTGGGCATATTTTTCCAAGACTTTCGTAATCAGTAAAACATTGACCTTAAGCTGTTGGTTTCTCGTCAGTGACATTTCTGGTTTATCAGTGCGAGTCGCAGCCCTGCGTAAATTAATTTGTGGCAATTATATGTTGCCGGATGTCAACCAGCCATCCGTGTGCGCTCTCGCTGTATTGTTTTTACCTCGCAGTTACCGCTGCGCTTTCCTTCGCAGGCTCTCGGCAGATCGGCCGGTCGCGTGCCGACTTTTTTCAAGCCGCTCTCCTGGTTCGACGAAGACAAGTACCAGGTCGTTGCTGTCGTGGGCGTCGCGTCGCCCGATCGATTCGAACGCCAGAAGTCGGTGGAGACGTTGGCGGAGAAGCACTACGCACGTTGACTGCCGCGCGTAGCAATCGCTGAGCGCAAAAACCACCCGTACCCCGCGAATCAAGAAAGGCGTAATGCGATCCAGCGACTGGCGGTGACGTGAGTTCGCGCAGAAGAAGGCGAGTGCGAACGTCGTGCATGCACCCGACAATAGACCCTCCTCATCAAACTGTTGTCGGTGGTATAAGGTGCTGAAGAACTCGCCAAATAGCTAACGAAGTTTACTTAGTGAAAGAAACTGAATATTGCCGATGAAGTGTGCTTTGATGAACTTACTCTTGGTATCTGCCAACTCTTTGGTTGTTTGCTTCTCTTCTAAATGCGGTTCAGTCAATCTGTTTTCAGGTTTGAAGGTGACAGATACAAAACATTCCGCGATTTCATTTTCCAAGTCGAGTCTTTTTTGACTGCAAAGGATCAAGAACTCGTAAAAAAACTTCCGAAATGCTTATTGTGTGACAACAGCAACAAAACGTCACTTGCCTCTAAATTTCTGTCGTTCATAAACGAATTATGCATCCTAGTTCCACTTGATGATAGTCGCGATATTTCTGAATCAGCTGTTTTGCGTGTCACTGAGTTGCAAGTCGGGTGAAAGTTTTGAAGTTTAGTTAGTTACAAAGGATTGCTGGGTGCAAGAGAAGGGTCCAATCCGGTGTCGTTGTTCCTTTACGTCTGTGGGTCAGAGTGCTACGGCTGATCGCGTACTCTGATGCAATCAATGGTTCCGTTCCGAGGAATAATGGCCCTCCTTAAACTCACCTAGAACGCTGAAAGGCGTAAGATCTCTATAGAGCTTATTGTAAAAGATACTGCAAGCGCGTACGAGCAGCTTTGTATCTGAAATGCTCGTGTGCGCGCGAGACGTGTGGAGAGCGGTTCCCCCAATGAGCTCAGAAATTTTATAAAAACAAGCAAATCGCGGCAGCGTTTGTTAATTTTCGGGTGAAAGAGCTAGTTCTGTAGAATGCAACGTGTATATTCGTTTAACATTAGGATGACGTTTTAAAAATGGGTAGGCACTGACGTTTTTTATAACGCTTTCCGGGTTTGCAGAAAACTGGATAACCGCTTTCATTTTATGTTGTAGATAAGAAATTGCGCAATTTTTTCCAATATTAGGCGAAGAAGATACACCATTACCGGCGAGTAATATTAGTGCATTAGTATACAATTAACTTTTACAGGATAATGTTTTCGTAAGTGTTTTTCATGCATAAAAACAACAGAAAAAAAACATGCTGAATGACCCTTCATGTGGGTGCAACCGTATTCGCTCTCAAAATCTGAAATACTTTGCACATACAAACTGTATGAGGATCTCAAAGCTTCGAGATTGCTTATTTACGAAGGTCCAAAAGTAGCCGAACCTATGTAACAAATGCAAATCAACGAGTAAAGCGGAAAAAAGGGTATTAGTCATCGTGGTGCCCATGATTGTTTTATATTTATCGCTTACATTTGAGCACCTATCACAATACACCCTACTACGAAAAATATCAAGTAGACTACTTTGTGACTACCGGTCACATCCGTCTCAACAGTTATCACCCTGTTTTATTTTATTCATTTATGCAACAAGCCCATGAGTAACAATAATCCTTGTAATGGAGGTCTCCAGAACACCATTGAAACATGAAATTAAACTGAATGTAAAAGACCTCTAATGGATTTTAGACTGAGAGCCGTGAGAGGGATCGTGGATTGTTGTTCGTGTACAGAACGCTGTTCAACATATCATAGAAAAACCAACGGACTTTTGACGTTAACACAAAAATTTCATGACTGTATTTTCACGACGACCCGAAAATGACGTTTACTCATTTCATCAAGCTCACAAAAGAGCTTAAGTGATTTTGAATGCACATCATGCTTTGAATTGACCGAAAAACGCATGCACAGGGGCGTAACGAAGGAGGGCACAATTTCCCGGGCCGGATTTACCTATTGGCTTAAACCTAGGGCCTCAAGATCCAAGGGGGCCTCCGAGAAACTGTGGTACGTGCAGATTTAATTGCCGGCGTCGATAAAGTTTTGTCAAAATTTTATGTCGTAATTATTCATTAAATTTAGTTTTATTCACCTCATCAGATTCCGTGTTGATAACTCCGGGGTCTTTCAACGAGTTTGCGTGAATCTTAGCACGACTGTAACAGCGCGGAGCCGCTACATGCGGCGCGCTAAGTATAATATCCCAGTGGCACGAAAGCTACTGGGAGTTCCCTTTAGCCTAGTGCGCAGGCAAGCCGCTTCATGACCGTTGGTCAAGGCGCATGCCGAGTCGCCGACTATTGTGTCCAGGGCTCCCATTCAGCAATTTCTAATGCACTCCGATTGTAGATGAAAAAAACATTTATCTGCCAAAAAAACGGAAATTTTAATTTGCAAAAGACAACGGATGAAAATACCTGAGGTGAAACAGTGATTAAAATCCTGATTTACTTAAAGTTCCTCTTCCAAATTTTCCTCCGCAGCGTGAACATTTAACATTCGGATCACATTGCTCCAGACATTTTATGTGACGCTGGCAGGGACCGAGTTTGCTAAAAAACTTTGAGGGTGACAAACCTTATTGTTTGCGTTTCGATGACGTCACCATGTTCACTCAATCGTAGTACGACCTTTTGTAAAATTGGCAAAATGGGGGGCACATTATAGAATTGATATGCTGTATTTTGGTGACCATACCCGCCTACGCCCATGGTGGCGGTATAGCAACTAGTAGTGTGTACGAGTATACAATGGTGCTATATCTAGCACTTAGCACTGCATTTAATATGAAAACACATTAATTCTGAGAGTTGGGCTTAAATAGACACAATTATGCTCAAAAATTGTGATGGTCAATTCAAATTTGGTCAGATCCGATAAATAAATTGTACTTCTACTAATAATCACCACATAGATCAAATCAAAAACAAACCACAAGATCTGTTGGTAAATGCTAGCAGTGCAACCACTCGCGTAGCCAGAAATTTTATTGCGGCTGGGGAAAACAACAACCGAGTTTTAACATTTAAATATTTTTATTGCTCCTTGTTTTTAAAGCATCATCTATGAAATGTGCATGTTTCATGAAATGTGCATGAACAACTGTGTTCAGATTTAAGCCGACAAATAAAAAGTCTGCTTTCATTGACTTGACAAGTTTTGATAGTGAAGTTCCAAGCTTCTACTTTGGATCAATGCCATCATTTGCTCATAAACCTTTCCTGCAAAAGCGTTAGTAAACCTCTCAATGCCCAATATTGCAGTTGAGAAAGAAGTCGTCGCGGCCCCATTACGATTGTGCTTGTTATACTATGCAGTATTTACACGCTTCTGATGTACACCAACACAGCACATTCAACCGAAGCCGAGCAACGACTTTGCTCTGAGGCACTGACTTCCGAAGTAGGCCTTCTACAAAACTTTCGCGCATATAATCAGTGGATCCCGTTTTCATCTAATTTTTGAACGATTAATTCACGTATTGATAACCGTTACCACTAGAGTCTTTCAACGCGTTTGAAAAATGTTTGGATTTTTGATAATCCGTAAGATCTTTTGGCTATGTTCAACCTGTTCCATGAAACCTTTGTAGTGACGTTAAATTGGCTTCGTTTAAATTGTTCGATGAGACTTTGCTAAATTCAACTGACTTTATTGAAATATGAGATGGAATTAAACTGTTGAACACAATCGTAACCCCAGCATTACAAAACTTTTTTGACGACGCTCAGCTGCATGTAAAGATAGCTTAGCACTGCACGTAATTAAATTTGTGCAAATCACAGGCTTCTTGGAGATACAATAACGTGTCTGCGGAATTTGAAGCCCTAATTGAAAAAGATCAAATTTACTTTATTTTAGTCACATGCGCTTTGCCAACAAAAGAGATTGCGAGCTCAGTGAAGCATATTAGGGAAGGGCAACGAGGCAGTCGCCTCGGGCCCCTCTTGTTCAGAGATACTGTGTCCTCCTTGAGATCTTTGCACCATTGTTTAGTTAAAAAAGTTATGTACCACTCTAGAGCCACATTTTAAAGAAGCTCTGAAGCAAGTCATATGTGTTTGAAAATAAAGCAAAAATTATGGGAAAATGTGCCATGGGAGCCAGCTTTCAATCAGTGGGGTAGCCAGCCTGGAAATTTGGGCGGGGGCCAAAATGTTTGATTTTAGGCGAATAACACTATTTTATTTGGAAAAACGCCTCTCAAAGCACAAAATGACTATATTTTCTAAAAATTTGGTGGGGGCCATGGCCCCTTTGACCCCCTGGCTACGCCTATGCTTTCAATTGCGTAGCTGCAAAACTTCACAAATTTTTGTTCCTTTCGTATGTATCTTATGCTCTTGAATTTATTTCAAAAGTTAAATGTGAAACAAATTTAACTCTTATATCCACGTAATCCCACATCTACCTTTCGCAATGCCGATGTTTTTGGGGTCTTTCCTGAGAGCTTGCTCCTATATTTTAATATCTACCCCTGTGCAAGTTATCTCAGTATCTGTAAGTAATGGCAGTATCAATTCCCTCAACACTTACAAAATAAAAAGCATCTTGCTACTGTCTATGAAAAGAGATCCTTTCTCAGCAAAGAATCAGACAGTTTAAGATCTTACAGAGTATATATTTCGCCTACGATGTAGGCACAATCAGCTCTTATTCCAATAGCTCTTGTTCAAAGCATCTTGCTACTGTACTTACGTTAGATTTTGCTGCTGACTCTTCTCGTTGCAGTTAAATGATTTCAAATAATTTACTGTGAGGATAGGGTGGCAATTAATATCTGATGAAAGTTGAAATGCTGAGCTTATTAACACCAGGTCGGAGTCTAATACCTTGAAAAGACTGATTTTCTACTCGACGGCAAGGTAAAGGGAAATTATTGATGAAAATGTTAAGGCTCTACATAATTGTGATTGAACCGTCACAATACATGTCATCACTAGGGCAAGTTTTTATTGCAGTAAAAAAGTGAGAAAGTTGCATTTATTTTCAACGAAAGTTGCATTTATGTGCAGTAAAAAAGTGAGAAAGTTGCATTTATGTGCAAACATTGCAAACGATAGTAATTTACTCAAGCGGTTTATTTACATATAATGCTAAATATTTCCAAACATTTTTTTGGAGAAATGGCGGTCTTTTGCCAACAGTTTGCCAAGCATGCTAAAACTTCTCTCCACAGTGCATGAAGTTGCTTGGCAATTTAACAATTTGGCATAGAGTTCTAGACTGATGTTTGGCCGCATCATTTTCACAATTGCTTTTAGGTCACTATTAAGTTCAAATCGGTGATCTAAATACAAATTTATTCCAGCTGGATCGCTGCCAAATTCAAATGTGTAGCC
>JGI24159J19872_10008548_pt1 | contig 13409 bp, 4 predicted proteins | sample Ectturendosymbi4_FD_19872 | JGI IMG/M metagenome (IMG submission 19872) | reverse complement strand
TGCAAAAAGTTGCAATATAACAACCCTGGAAGCAGCTCAAAACATTGAACTGCATGTATTTTGAGTATTTAGGAAGCTGTAAAAAAAAGTTGCAAAAGTTGCAAAAACTTGCCCTACTTATAACTCAAAAAGGTCAACTGGTATGAAGTTTATTCTTATTTTATTTGAAAGAGTAGAAGATTTTTTTGGTTTCAGGAAACCTTTACTTATTTACCTATTCGATATGCTTTTTATCATTTTAAGTAACCACGAGGATTTTGACTCATAATTAAATATGCACTAGAGCAAGCTGCAAGAATAATTTGTATTCTCAAGTTTTATTCATTTGTTTCACATGATACATGTTTCTGATATTATGTTGAAGATAAAACAGTTTTCAGAAGTTTGATCATAGTAATTCCATGTATAATAAACGGATAAAAATTGTATTTTATGAGCTTTGTTTAATTTTTTATTTTTTCTGAGGTGGTGTCCTATCTATCAGATTCTCCTCAAAATGCAAAAAATAAGCTGTTATATAAAATCATAACTGCCAAATGGTAACAAACAAGATCACGCCCTCAAAAAATTAAGAGATTGTCCAGGGAAAGATTAGACAAGGGTACTTGTGTGGTCAATCTGTGACATCAAATTTCAAAGTATTATGTTACCTTTTCATGTCAAACTATTTGCAACTTTTGCAAGAGACAATGCAGCTTCATTTTATTAATCTTATGCTATCAAGGGTAATAAAATGTACACCACTTTCATTCAATTTGTCTAACACAAAATAAAATGTAAGGAATAGTCCCATTCGCACTTATTCTTTAGTAGTGCAAACTTCAACTAATTATCAACTCAAACCCATACGTTACAAAAAAAATTGTTGCAGAGTTGTATAACAATACATAGTACACTGCCATAGCGCAAGATGTTGACCAGGAACAAGTATTCTTCAATACAATTTATGCATCCTAATGGAATTTCTTCATTATAACGGAGCTACCTTAATTGCACTATTGAAAACCATGGCCAAAATCAGTCCGTGGCTACTGCCATGTCTCTTCAAGATCAATGACAAAGATAATGAAGAGATTTGAAGAAATTAGCTCTATTAATGCTGCTATTGTCTATGGACACAAAATAAATAGTTTACTGCTCATTTACCTTTACCTTGTATACTACATGAGGTTGACGTTAGGAAGAATTTCATTGCTGTTGAATTGCCTGTACCATGCATGTCGAGCGTAAGGGCAACCATGAAAAATTGTCGGACCATACAAAGATACCAATTTTTGTAAGTCAATAAATTTAACAACTTTTTTGATATGACAACTTTGTTGGATTATTTGCAGTGATGCACAGTCTTGAGACTTGGTCTCCAGACCATTTTTGCAAGTCTTAGTCTTGAAGGTTTCAGGTCTCATCTTGCTCTCAAAGGTTACAGGTCTCGGTCACAAGCCTGTTGTCTTGAAACTGTCAATATTGCAAGCATATGGCTTTGTAAAACTTCTGTGATTCAACAAGTTCTTCTCTGTTGTATTAGTAAGTAAAAAAGAACCAAAACAGATTGAAAAAATGCCAGAAATTTGAAAAAATTCAACTTCAAAATGATAATAATTTTTTGAAAAATTTCAGAAAAATGCACAAATTTTGAAATCTCAAGTTTCAGTCTTGAAGTTTGAACAAGGTGTCAGTATCAAAGGTTAGTCTTGACAACATAACTGATTATTTGACAAAACAAAAATAATGCCATCTGAAATATGTATCAGACAATAATGTATGAGTAAAATTGAAGCAACAACAACTGTCAATGTGTATGGAAATAAGATGTATGTTTGTATCAAATGAAGTAAGATCTCTGGATCATGCAACTCTGGTTTTTAAATTGAATGGAATATAGACAAAAACAACCAGATAAAAAGATCAGTAATTACAAATGAGAAAAAAGAGTAAGTTACTAATAAGCACATTGTAAATCAGATTACATGTTAGAATTCACAATGGTAATTTTCTTGACCATGAAAATAATATATGCAAATTTATGTTATATTTAAATTTCAAATTTATAAATATTAGCAATATTCAAAATTGATCCTTTTTCTAATTTTTCACATTTTTCAACATGTTTTTAATCTTAAAAAATTTTGTTGAGAATATTGAGAATACTTCAGAACTGTATTGTTAAACATTCATTGCAAAGTTTTTTTTAATTAAACAAATTAAATTTAATTAGATTTAATTAAACAAATCAAATTAAATTAGAATTAATTTTTTTTACATTTAGTTTAACAAATTAAGTTTTTTTTAATTTCATGGTAATATTTTTTAAAAGTATTTTTGGTAACAAAACTTTTAATGGATATGTACTATTATATAAACATAATTTTTTTGCCTGAAGTTCAAAAATAAGCATGGGTGACCAAGATACAGTAGTATCTCCATAACACCAGCTATTACATCAAAAAAAACGAAGTCAATTGAAGTTGCACTACTTGAGACATAGGTATTTAAAATATTGTCATGCTTGAATGCACATGAAAAACATGTTGCCTTATTACAACGATTAACCAGGGTTCAAAGGTAACCAGTGAAAAACTTCCTGTGTTGTTTTGTTCAGCATAGAGGCTTCCATTTTACTTCAAAATATTGAATGAAAATATTCAGAGATAACGGAGTGACAATCAGTTGAAGTTCCAACAACAAAATTCAAAGAATTTTTTGGTCCAATTCTCTTAATAAACATTAAAATTTCAAATGATCATAATTTCAGAAATACAGGACCGATTTCAAAAACAACCTTGTAGAGCTCAGAAGCCTGAGATCTTCCCCTCTATAAAATTTCGTGAATTTTGGTAAGGGTCAGATGAAAAATCCCCATTTTGCTGGATCACCTGACATGGAATGACCTTAATCTGATGATGCTTTTGTTTTGGCAGCGATGGCTGACGTATGCACCACGGTTTATCTCATCTGCTTGTTTATGAAAACGTACCTGCTAACATTGCTGCAAGATAACTGTCCTGACTTGCTTTGTTGTGCTTTCTTGTGCAAGTTGTCTGCATGGGTGAGGAATACAACAGCGTTTTGTCAATACCTAGTGAGGTCGATTAAAATCAGCCATTTTGGTCAATACTGATATATCACTAAAACCCAAATATTGGACGATTATATCAGAGAGGCCGATATATCGGTCTATCTCTAGTTTCAAACGTATGTTGGCAGCTAAAGCGTTAGCATCAGCATTGATGAAGTCTCAAGACTTCAATTTTGAGAAACATCTAAGACCCATTTTTGTGAGTTTCAGTTTCAAAGCTCTTCCTAGGTCTTGGGACTTCAAATCGATAATTATTAATTAATTAAAATCGATAATTACTTCATTAGGATATTAATTAATTTGTTGCTTTTAGATCATACATAATTTTTGCACCAGAAACGTTAGATAGCTAATCAAGAGCTATAAGGACTCAGATTACAGCCTAGTTTCTAATAAAGCTTGGGTTCCCTCTTGCAGTTGGGGCCCAGGGCCAGGTAACCTGAGCCAAAATGGCCTAAAACCTACCCCACTTAAGACGTCACCCACATAAAACTAAAAATCCAAAACTTTCCAACTTTAAAAAAAATATAAACTAGAAGACTTGCTGCATTTTTTGAGCATTTCAACAGCTCTATAGCGCAATTGGGAGGTGAGTTATGGTGGTGCAAAGTCACAGTGAAAAAGTGACTCATGTAGGTCTTAAAGGTAAGATCAACCTGGTGCCAAAGGTGTTAAATAAAGGAAAATATTGGTAGTGTAGAGAATAACATAACTCAAACCTCTGTCTTCAAGGTTTTAATAAACTTAAATCTCAAACTAAGGTCACGAATAAAAAGACATATTAACAGCAACTTCAGCAAATATGAAATGACATGAACAGAAAACATCAACCACTTACATGTAACATGAAAGCAATTAGCAAAAAGCTAATCAACATGGTGTATGCACAAGATGCATACTTCCAAATAGTAATTTTCATTACAAGTATATCTCCCTAAAAACAATAAAATTCTGAAGATATAACTTCTTCAGTTCTTTTTTCCTCACTTGAAACTAAACTACATAGTTGACAAAAATTATTAGCATTCAATTACCTGATTCTGTTTCAAACCATGTTCAAATATCTGAATTAAGCAATCAGTAAGTGTAGTTAAGCCTCCATGAACATAAAAGATATTGGTTGATTGCAAGCTCAGTATTTTTTCAACAGTTTCTTTTAACTGAAAGAAAATCCTGCTTCGTTGGGCACTGCAAATTTTGAGTAAAAAAGAAAATTATTTTATGCTTAATTGAAATAATTATTATATCACTGTTTATGTATCATGTTGAAGCAATGAAAGAAACTTTTTCATCAATTTCTTAATGAAATTTGCTTTGAAACCTGATGACATAATTACGCCATTTGGACAATGAAATCATAACATCATTGCATACATATAACTGAGATACACCTTATCACATTGCTTCTAAACTAACAAATCTACTTCAAAAATAGCTCTGTTAGGAAAAACATGCAGCGCTGAAATGCCTTGATTGAGAGTTGAGGATTTGGTTAATTAATTATTTTACAATGTAAACATGGGAAATCCTTAGAGGATTAATTAATTATCTTTGTTCGGCCATAACTTGTCAACTGCTAATGCTAGATGACCAATCAAGGGCTCTAAAGATGCAGATTTTCACCCGGTTTGTTTTCAAAAGAAAAAATGGGCAAATTGCCACTTGAACTTCTTTCTCAGGTCCTGATGACATCATCTAAAAATCCCTTGACCTCAGTTGTTATGTCACGCAAAAAAAGTTCAAACTCAAGTGTCCAGATTTTTTTAATTGAAGCTAGGAGACCTTCTGCTTCTTTAGAGGGTTTGAACAGCTCTCTAGCTCTATCAGTTGGGAAGTTATGACTGGACAAAGACCAAGCTACTGTAGGGTTAAATAACAAAGCATCAAACCACATACCCATGATCCATTTGAGATTGTTTGCATGCTGAATACAAAAACAAAAGCAACTGGATGGCCAGCAGTTCACATGAAGCAAAACCACAGTAGTTTAATAATCAGGATGTTGTGGAAGCAGTAATTAATGCTAGTAATGACAAAATGTCTCTCAAAACACCTGAAAAATAGCACAGCATCAAGCAACACTATCATCACCACACCAAATTTATCTATGTGATTGGTTAAGGTACTGGAAATTACTGCACCATGTACAAGTCAACATTTCTGGACAAATTTCTGTTCTGAGTATTGGGTGTAATCCTTTTCTCTTGTAAGTACACAGATCCATGCATGTAGACTGCTAAGAGAAAAAAGCAGATTGTGGAAGTGAATTCCCGTTCTTGTGAATATGGCTGACTTGTCACAATTGTAGCCAGCCTAGTACCTGGCACATTTTTCTCTGGGCAAACTATCCAGTAACAGAAGTGCTAAGGCAAGACAGTCTATACCACTTGTCTAACCTGCAGTCCACAGGGCTACACAGCCCAGTCAAAGGTTTTATGCAGCTCAATGTAGGTTTATAAAAAGGGCACCTACATTTCCCAACAACTGGACCATTGAGCTGTGTTATGAGGGCAATGTAAATAGTTTATTCAGCTTGAGTAAAAGCCAACAAAAAGATGAAACTACTGCACTTAGAGTAATGTGTTTCAAAAAAATGTTTGCTTGATAAGTATCATTTATTCAAGATCCCAAAAGCAATACTAAGTGGGCCATGCCATTTTTGTTTATAAACCATTGAGGCCATTCCAAAAGGAGGACTGAGAAGGAGGGTCTTAGACCATGAGCACAGACCTTACTCAAAACAAATATTGAACTATAGCACACACACACACATATATATATATATATATATACATATATATCATCCAGCTAGAAATGCGCATTTAAATCATTTTAAATAAAAATGAATTTGTTGGTAAGGCTTTACTGCCTTCAGGCATTAAAAACATTTTGGGGATCTTAGATTGTTGGCAAGGGTAAGACATTGTGCATCTTATGATGTATTGTACATTTTGCACATGTGTGAAGTCACTGTATGATTTTCAGAGGAAAACCACAACGATATCATAACAGGGTAACTCAAATATTGCAAGAGGTAGGTATCTAAAAGTGTATCAAAATCTTCAATCCAATGATATTTTTGATGTCCCTTTACCGCAAACAGTTAATGAGGTGTTATTCTAAGACATTGTGGGCTAAACATAACACTAGTAACATGACTTGCTGGTGGTAGACTATTTCAAGAAGGTCAAATATCACTGGTTTAAAGTTTTCATAACTTTTAAATATCATTCCTTAATTTCTTTATATCTTCAATCCTTTTCTTGTGCCCAAAAGATAGCTTACGATTTTGTCGCATGTAATTCAAATACCATACAGCTGCATATATTATGACAGCAAATAAAACCACTGCCACTTGGTTACCTCTACCAAACTTGTATGAGCCATACATTTTCATATAGTCATTCTTTTGCTTGTAATGGTATGAATCCTCATACCAATGTTTAGGATATGAGTGCCTAGCTACAGGTTTCCTAAAATGTTTGCGAGGATGCTTGAACATTCTCAATGACTCATCATACTGCCTCCTTGTCACAGGGTTATTCAGGACTTGATATGCTTCATTAATCTTTATAAATTGTTTGTGCATATCATCATTTCCATGGTGTTTATCAGGATGAAACTCTTTGCATTTCCGAAAATAAGCATGTTTAACTTCTTCATCAGTTGCATCCTTCTTAGTGCCAAGCACATCATAATAATCATAGTCTTTGGATGAAAAAGCAGAAAATGGTGCAATTTGTAGCCAACTACCAATGCTATGTTTCAACAAAAGACAAGCACTTTGATGAAAACTACGCCACATGCTCAAATGTACAGAAGCATGGTTGGTTAAAAAACCATGTCTTATGACTTCATGAATCAACCAACTATTTGGTAAGAACAGCCAGATTTTCAGACGTTAATTTACAGTTATCAAAAACAGTTTTAAATACTACATCATTTATTTAATATTCATTTACCTGAATACATGAAAAACATTTACAATTTCATATAGTACAGTTTAACAAGAAACCTTTAAGGCCCACAGAGGGCACAACTGTGCCTTTTAAAGTAATGATCGGCCGTAAGTCGTCTTCACTGACGCTCTAATGTGATCCACTTGCATGTTATGGTCAATAATAACTTCAAAAGGCACGACCGTGCCCTCTGTGGGCCTTAAAGGGTTGCAATGTTATGCATAAGAATACTATCAATGAAGCTGACTATTTTATTGCTCACATAACAAACAAAAAGCTAATGCCAAAATCATATAAAATGAGATACCATTCCCAGGTTTTAGTTGGTCTGAATAAATGTAAACAAAAGCACATGGTACCACTTATGGACTAATCAGCACAGTGGGATGGTGCCTGAAAAAACCAAGGGCTTAAACTTAGGAAAAACAAAAAATATCATCAGTGAACACAGGCAGAAAGCATCATCACCCAAAAAAAGCTAGATAGCAGTTTTAAGACATACACACAGAAAGCATGCATTCCCACATTTTCTTTTTGAAACATGTTAATATGTAAGATGAAAGCCAAAAAATGCATGCAAAAGTAACAAAAGTCACAAGTAACATTAGCACATTTTCAGAAGTTTGTCAGGTGTACACTTAATAAAAGTAATTTTCAGGTTTCTTTCATATCTCGTTAGCTCTAGAGTCTAGACTCAGAAAATCTCCAAGTGCTGTTTGCTACAGCATACTGACAATGCTCCTTAAATATTCCTGCTGCTTTCTACTTCTTTTCTTGACTCTTTTCCCGTGTTAAATGCAAGGACACATTCTGAAGCTTCATTTACAACATTTAGGTTCTTCACAAAGTTATGAGCAGTAACATAACCACTATTTTGTTGCATGGTCTGCATTCAACAGCTGAAGTAGTGTCCAGGAATCTTTTCCAACAAGATCAACAAGTGAAACATATTGTCAGTCAGAAGAGGTATCTGTTGCAGAACAATTTTATTACTTTGCTTAGGGTGATGCAGGAATGCCTTAACCATTGCTTGCTTTTCACTCAAAGGAACAGAGTCATTAAAAAATGACAAAGCAATCAAGCAAAAAAGAACGATTATGCGCAAATTAGTACAACATGAAAAGGCAATAAAAAATTAGCAAAAATTGTATAAAAGATTGGCAAATGCAGGATGTTAGTCAGTGACTATCGAAAGAGCTGCCACGAGCAGTCAGATTACATTTGATTTAGTAGCAATGGGAAAGAAAAGATTTTTAAAATGCAAAATTATACCGTGTTGTGGCATAAAAAGTTTGCAAGTTCGTAAATAGCTTGAATGCGTTGTCGTCACATGGCATGGCTTGATAATGGCAAAAATGCCAGCGGGGCATGGGTTTCTTTGCTTTGAAAAATTGAAACTGTCTTACTTGGTAGTCAGCAAGCAATCCAACCTTGCAGTGCTACATCAGCAAAAGTTGAGGAGACTTGTAAAAATAGTCAACAGTGTGATCAATCCAGAAACGTCTCGAGATAGTCGAAAAAATGAATGCAAGATGTGGCAAACACAAGCCAAGTAGTCTGACACCATGCAGGAAAGTGGATATTCTTTTTCAATTGACGTCGATGAAAGTGAAGTACACCAAGGAAAGGGATGCAGGTGCAAAACATAATGTCCGCTTGAAATTTCTACTTGTAGAATCTTGCTTATGAAAAGCAAAGAACAGTGTAGGAACCAATGTAGCTTTTCCAGTGCCAAAACAGATCAGCACCAAACGGGTAGATGAATTTTCAGATGAAAATGGAGCCATTTTTAATGTGTTTGGTAGTTATAAAATGATTATTTGAAATTTAAATCACTGTAATAATGTAATGTGGTCTTACTTCACATCAACAGTATCAATAAGTCTTGGTAGTGGCTACGGAACCAACCATGGATCTTCCTGTTTCATAACTTATTCAACCATACCATACTGCCTCGCATGATGCAGTTCGAATAAAGCGGTCAGTTTGTCATTCGACTGGCATCGATCTGGTAGCCCAATGGGCAGATTCCAAGTCTGCCGTGCTAATGGTGTATCGGTTCGCCTCTCACCTTGGCGACTTTGGTTTTGGTAATGGTTGCAAGTGAAGTTTCAAATCATTAGACTAGTTTTTCTTACTTAAAAAAAAAAATTTCAAACTTTAGATTTAGGGATTAGGTTTTCGGGGTTACATTTAGGGGTTAGGTTTAGAGACTAAATTTAGGGATTAAGTTTAGGGATTAGATTTAGGGATTAGATTTAGGGATTAAGTTTAGCGATTAAGTTTATGGGTTGGGTTTAGTGGTTAGGTTAGTGTTAGCATTAGGTCAGCATTCGGGTTAGGGCTGCAGTGAGTGTTAAGGTGGGAGAAAAATAATTTCACCACTTTGTTTCTAGCCCTCCTACAAAAATTTCAAAAAGGGAAGTGTCTAGCTGTACGGCACCGTATGGCTAGCTTCTGGGGCTAGCCGTACGGCACTCTCATCAGGGCGCACTGTGATTGGTGGAAGCCGTGGTGCGCAGCAGTGCAACACGGTTGTCGTTGAGAAGAGCGGTGAAGAACATCTTTGCCATGATGCACATCGTTGCAGAATAATGCAGGCTCACTTATCGGTGTACACTGGAGTGCAGCGCTGAGCAGAAACCCAAAGTGCACAGTGCACATAATTGTATAACAGCCATACCAGGTTTTAGGGTTTGCCTCATAACTCTTAACCGTGTCGCACCACTGCTTCCACCAATCACAGTGCACCATGATGAGAGTGCCGTACGGTTAGCCCCAGAAGCTAGCCATATGGTGCCATACGGCTAGACACTGCCTTCAACAAATTACCCTAGTCACCCGCCTTGGAAAAAATCCTTAGACACCCATGGTTAGGTTTAGGTTATAGGGTTTACCTTTTACGTTTTGGTATATTTCTACCAAGCCTACTTCATTCTCGTCATGTGTTACTGTCACATTACTTACATTGGAGATGGTCGAATCTCAATAAGGTTTTAAATTTGAAGATCCATCGATGGTTCTGTAGCCACTGCGGCTGCCATAAGTCTTTCATTATCTGTGTAAGTGTTTTTGCATCCAGCTGTTCAACCTGAGATCCTTTCTCACTTTTTCCAATTAGGCTTATCGCTTGTCATCACTTCGCCCATTTATACCCAAAGCTTTCCATAATCCATGCATGTACATTAATACCTTCATCAAACTTTGACTTGTACACTGCTGTGCTCTTTAACTGAATTAACAATAACAGTATGTATTACACACTGCCATCTGCAACAGAAACATAGGCTAAATTTGGCACCAACAAAAAACATCACCTGAATTCAGTGCATCCAGATCCACACCCACATCGGATCACAACCTTATTTAATCTCTACCTTTGGCAAATCATTTCAACACACCTAGGACACCTGCAAACACCACAAGATCACCAAGATTGCTAAGATCATAAGATTGCTAAGAATAAGATCGCCCTGATATTAAGATCATCAAGCATGCGAAATAAAAATTAATATTCAAAACATGATCCTCCCATGCGTAAGACAATCATTTTGTTTCCCTGCCGCTGAACGCTGATGTATATCAATTCTACAGACCGTTGTTGCGTTTCAGTTTTCGCGGCCAGTGTGCAGGTGTTTTTGTTCATGTCAGTCAGAGCTTTTCCATCGTGCCCGCAGAACCTTGGTTGCTACAACGACAAAAATGCACATTGACTGATTCATAACGCTTGCTGTTTAGTGTTTCAAGCCGACTTTGGAAGCCTTGCTCTGCGGATAGTTACTTTTATCAGAAAGCGACTTTTTCTTTGGTGTTAATAGTTAGCTCATAGCTGGCGTTGATTTTTGGTAGTGTCTAAAGTTCATGGCTCAGTGTTTGGAATTAGGGCATACCCTACAGTTTACTTAATGCAAACATGAAGCTGCAAACTGCTTGCTAGCGCCAAAACCATCACAACCATCATCCGTGCATGGGACTGAGCTGTTACATGATATGTCATGTGACTACTTCAACGAATTGTGTTCAGCTAAATGCAACATAGCTTCAGCAATTATTCTGCCTCACAAGGCAAAATAGAAACAGCACAAAATGTGTATGTTGTGCATCACAATATACACAATATACGCAACGACTAGTAAGAAAATCAGTAAAGCTAAATCATTCTCACTGTAATCATTCAATTGTGGTAAAAACTGGACAAGAGGTTGTCTCAAGTATCTTGTCTTCACTTGTGCAGAACATTTTCAAAAAATCCACGCGCTTAGCCCAGTTTTGGGGTAAAGAATATGGGTTGTCATTAAAATCACTCATGCGTGACATAAATTTTGAATGGTGATAACTCGACGAGCACACATCGTCCCGCAAAGTTTTTGTCTAAGTTTTCCATGTAATAACACTTTAAGTACTACACCATGGTCGTTGCCAGCAGAGATGAGTGGACTGTGAAATTTTTCAGTCCGAGTGCAATCCTGATCCCCAAAAATTAAATCCGATCCAGTCCTGATCAGCAAAATTTTTGAAAATCATCAGTATGATCCAGTCCTGACCTGCCCTTGTAAAACCATGTTTTTTATTTTGCCTCATGAGGCAAAATATACACAGCCTTTTGGCTTTTCCAAACTTTAACAAGACAGTGTCTATTTTGCCATCAGGCGTGCAAAAGCACTCCTGGAGTTATTTTGCCATTAATTGAAACCAATTGGTTAAATTGGTCAATCGACAAGGACGATACACTTGGATTAACATAGTGTTTTTCACATGACCTAAAACTCTAAACCCATAACATATAACACAAAACCTAACCCCAAAACCTAAACTCAAAACCTAACCACAAAATCTAAACCCAAAAACTAAACCCAAAACCGAAACCTAAAAAACCTAAACCCAAAACCGAAACTCAAAACCTAAACCCAAAACCTAAACCCAAAACCTAAGCCCAAAACCTAAACCCAAAACCTAAACCCACAACCTAATCCCAAAACCTAAACCCAAAATTAGACCCAAAAGTTAAACCTAAACCCTAAAACTAAGCCCAAAACCTGAACTCAAACCCTAAAACTAAATGTAAACCCTAAGTCGAAATCTTAACCTACACCCTATACCAGCTATATCCAACCTGCGGGCTGCATGCGGCCTAGTCAAAGGTTTTCTGCTGCCTTGTAAGCTTTTTATTATTGTGTATGCACCAGAGATGATCACTATCCGGTTTGCTGGTTGGATATCCGGCAGGATAGTGAGTTTGCATCCATATACGGATATCCAAAAACTGCTTTCAAACGGGAACCGGATACGGAGCCGGATATCTGAAACGCTTTTAGCGATATTTTTAGGATTCAGACTTTTGGACAAGTTGCGCATTGCATAATCATTCATTTATTATCTTCAGAAGCATCTTTTCAGCATTCTGTGCTATGACTTCCAGTTTGTCTATGGTGTAATCTCTTCAGCGTAGTGTAATCCCATTCCCCTCTGCTAATTGGAAACTCCAAGTTTGTCAGCATGAATCTGCTCCTGGTGTGGCAAGGTAGGGCTCTTTCAGTATAGATTTTAAGGACGCTGTTTGCAGCGTACCTGGACTAAGGCTAGCGAGTGTAGACGTACTGTGATCTGTAGTCAAGACTAGCTGGAGCACTGTAGCTCTTTTACTGTCGTCTGTAGTCTACACCAGGCCTTGCAGTCTGGTCTTCACACCCATTCTATGTGAGCCTCCATTGACTGGTTGTTGGATGATACCAGGCCAGACAGCATTTTTCTTTCTTAAACATGATATGCAAAATTGTATTTGGTGGTACTGACTTGTCCGACTGAATTTTTAGTCAGTGATGTCAATATAAATGGCATATTTTAAGCCAGTGTATTGGTTTGAATGCTGTATTAATGTTTAGGTTTAAAGATTAGAATTGCTATGTAGTTAGGTATGGTTAAAGTGCAACAAGGGGCGGATTAATAAATGAAATTATGAATGTGAACTCATGGATGGCGTTAAAATCTAGCCACTGTTACCAAAGGGAGGGCTGATGAAAAGCTTGGTGTGGCAACAGAACCGTCACCAGAAAGTCCTCTGTAGTGAGGCTTCACATTAGTGCAGTGGGGCTTGACATTCTCTGAAATTTGAACAAATAATACTGTTTTATAGTACGGCTTGGAGCTTTGTTTCGGAGGGGCTAAGCCCACCAAAGCCCCCCTTGTGGCCATGGGACTGTGTGGCAAAACTCCAGCTTGCTTTTTAATGCAGTTGACTCGGAAAAGTACTTAGGTTACGCAATAGGTCAAGTTTGCAAGATATGTCAAACTTTCCGTTTATAAGCATGACAGGGCCCAAAATGCATTCAGGTAGTGTCTATTCTGCTTCATGAGCCAAAACCTATACTGGGACT
>JGI24159J19872_10008547_pt1 | contig 13410 bp, 10 predicted proteins | sample Ectturendosymbi4_FD_19872 | JGI IMG/M metagenome (IMG submission 19872) | reverse complement strand
AAATGTGAAATTCAAAATTATCAAAATAAGGACAGGTTGTCAGTATATAGGATACGTTTACTACAGCGAAAACCTAAACTGGGNCGCATGCGGCCCACGGGCCGCGTGTTGGACATAGCTGGTTTAAAACATCTCATTTTACGGCGTCCTCTTTCCTCAGGGAAAGGTCTAACAAACCATTTTTCTTTTTTCCTCAAAATATTAAAGATCTTAAACTTTATTCACAAAGAAGATGAAATTGTCCTCTCTAGTGTAAACCTTTTTAAAGAACTGCTCTTTTCCTATTTCTCTGTACTCAAATTTCACACATGAAACATGCGTAGACAGGACACATGTCCTACGGCATGGTTGTGCATGCGACCTAGAAACATATTGTAGATGTATATACATGTAGGCTAGCTTTATTGCGTTTGCTCTTGTGGAAGTGCAGATGAGAAAACGAATCTACTCTTGTTCCGAACAATACGCGTCATCTTACTATGTAGTTTCAAAGGTATTTTTAACAGTCGCAATAGCTGTTCCCGGCTTCGGGCCAAGTTGCCAAAAATTTATCTGATCTTGGTATCGTTGCGAAACGTCTGATGTTATTTTTGACCTCTGAAACCTTGGTTTCGATTGCATCATTAATTTTAATGCATGTGTCGCAAGCCAGTCTAAATTCCAAATGTTTTTATTGCAGTTTTATTGATCTTCTGCTGCAAAACTACTATTTTTCTTGATGTTAGAAAATAACAGTCAAACAGATCTTGTTTCAACCTACACAAAGTTAGAACCTCCGCTACCAGATCGACAGCGACTGCCCTCACCACTAAGTCACCGAGACCGTCAATTCACATCAGATCAACTAATGGTCCCAAAATTTTAACTGTTGAACAACGTAAGTCCCACTTGGAGAAACATGGCTAATAGCAATTTTCTCATATACGGGCGTGACATCATGAAGGTTGCACAAAAGTTTTCGACGCAATCAAGTAGGTTTGATTTTCCGGGACGAGATCACTTCTCCATCAAAATCTAGTAAATTTCTAATCAAGATATGTAGATGTTTTTTCATAATAATTGATCAGAAGTATCCACTGAGGTATTACATTTCTATTTTTCGTTGCTCGAAGCCATAAAGGTTTAGGCACACTTTCATTATTTAGATGCAAGGTGATATACTTAGAGTGACCCAAACGTGATCAGTAAGTGCAACTCGGATGACAACAAAAAATAACATGCTGACAACGTGACATGCACAAAATGTTTTCTTCATACAAACCTATTTGGTTCGCAAAGGAAAGCAGAAGGTCTCATTTGGGATAAGACTTGATGATAAGAAATGTTTCAAAAAATCTGTCCGTTAGGAGTAAAAGTTGAAAAAATTTGCGTTTCGAAACTCTATTAGCAAGACTGCATAAAATTTCATTTGTGACATCTTGCATAATGCACGAGTTCGGAAGCAGCCAAAAACTACAAACAATTTTCACATGCATAATGAAAGATGTGGAAAAGATTCGTGCGACAGAAAAGTCACTATTCATCAAGAGATCTATTTGTTTCATTTACAAGAGGTAATGCAGTGAAAGGGTTGCAAAAATTATTTGCAATAGAAATATATGATCAGGGAACAATATGCCCAATTCTTGCTGACCAAATTTTACAATATCTTGGCCATACACGAAAAGGCATGTTGCACATTGCGCAATCATTCCACAAGCTTTGGATTTCATGGAGAAATGGATATCGGTCAATAGGCAGGGACGCCGGAGAGAGAGAGCATTGCCCCCTTGCCCTTTCAAAAGTGGGGCAACGGGGGCGGAGGTGCCTCTTTATAACAGTATCATACTGCAGGTAGTTTCATGGTTTTTCAAGATCGACTTGAAACAAATTTATTGCAGCTATTCGCGCACCTAGAAAATTAAGAGTCGTTTTCTGAAATTTCTGTTATTATTTTTGAGGTCACATTGTTTCTGAATACAAACAAGCATAATTCGCAACGTTTTTTTGTATTTTGTAAGTCTCCGTTGCCCTCAACTTTTTACTGCCTCCCTTGCCTTACCGCTGCTCCGACGTCGCTGTCGATAGGAATATATACCGATTCCTTAGAACTTCAATGTTGATGAGTCTTACCAAAGATTTAAAAAATATGTAACAAACGTAAGATTGTTTTTTTTGTTACTGCATTTTTGCTTACTCGAGTATATCTCACTGACTTCTTACATTAAAGCAGCAAAAAAATGCTATTGACAACCTCTGCTTTAACCACATTTACGCTTCGGCTACAGGCGCGTAGCCAGGGTGGAAATTACCACACCCCCCATTTCCAGAAAGTTGCACCAAAATTTTTCAGGTTCAGCAAGCCTTTGTGTAAGCCAAGAAATACTTCAGTGCAAATCAACCAAAGTGCTTTAACCCTGGATTACTATCACTCAATTTTTGTCACGTTAATGCAGTGGCGTAGCCAGCCCAGAAATTTGGGGGGCCAAAATGTTTGAATTTAGGCGAATAACACTATTTTGTTTGGAAAAACGCCTATCAAAGCACAAAATGACTATATTTTCTAAAAATTTGGGGGGGCATGGCCCCTTTGGCCCCCTCCTGGCTACGCCTATGCGTTAATGCTATTGTCGGGTGTGCCAGACCCGGCTTTCAAAAATAAAAAAAAGATACTTTCCTTCAACTGAAGTTTATCACAAAAACTACACTAAAAATATAACTCTCACTAAGCAGTTTGAGCACTAACAAAGTTGCTTTGTACTCTAATATCATACGATTTTTGATGAAAAGATAAGTAGACCATAGCGAAGGTGTCATATATGCCTGAACGGAACTGCCCGTAAACAAAAAATTGTGGGCGTGAAGAACTTCCGTTGTATACTGCTAACAGCACCGTAGAAGCATGCGCTGAGTGAGTTGCAGCTCTTTACAGCCACCTGGTGCTTAGCCCCCCTCTAGCCATAACGTCGGGTCAGCGTGCGTAAGTCACCTCACACTAACCATAACGTCGGGTCTGCTGCAGAGGTGTACAGGAGCCGGAGTGTCGGAGTAGACTCCGGCCGGAGTCTTAACGATTTTCGAAAATAGGAATGGAGCCGGAGTTGATTTTTTTAAGGAAGGGCCGGAGTCAGTTTTTTAATATGAGGTTACATAGTTTATTATTCATTATTATCATTGCAGATTGTTTTTTACAAGCATGTTATAACATAACCTTCAAATCTGCAAAACTACTTCACAGGAAGTCTTAAAATTTTAATACAACTTAAATGTAAGTAAGGTTAGGTTGGTGAGTTTCATGTGTGTAAAGATTTGGACAATTCCTTGTTAATGGTGATATGTTAAAAATCTGTTGGCTAATAAAATTTAACTCACATAAAAAATTTAGGCAGTGTCACAACAACCAGCATTTCCAGTTTCGAAGGACAAAAATACCGTATCCTGCATCCAGTTTTCTGCCAGATATAAAACTAAGTTGGAGAAAATCTCACTACTGTCAACATGGTCGAGTGGGAAGTGACAAGACCATCCTCAGTTCGAATGACTCCTTTGTTGTATTTAGATTTTCTTTTGATGTACTTACACAATATTGTAAGTCAAAATCTTTGGACCCCTTGTGATGTACATTTCGAAAAGCAGACAAGTGTTTGTAATCAAATTAAGCTTTTGGACTAGGGTTAGGTTTAGCATTTAGGATTAGGGTTTTATGTTAATGTTTAAAATTAGGGTTATAGTTAGCGTTTAGAGTTAGGGTTCAGTGTTAGTGTCTAAGGTTAGGGTTTAGGATTGGCGTTTAGTTTAGGGTTAGGATAAGATTAGAATTAGGTTGTAGGGTTATCTTTTAGTTACATTTACTTCATTTCTACCAAGACTTTTTGCTTTTTCTGCTGCCATCTTGTCGGCAAAATAGACACTGCCTAAAAAAAATTATGGCCACCTTAATCCTTTATCTGAGAAGCAACCGACATGTATTGCAGTGATCAGAAAATTCGTTTGATAGGGTTTTTCAGTCTTTTTAATGCGAAAACCAGATACGGTCGTTCAGACATTGCTAAAAGTTTAGATAATTCACTTTGGAGTTTGAGCAGGAGTCGGAGCCCAAAATTTTAAAATGTTTCGGAGCGGAGTCGGAGTCAAAAATTTCAGACTCCGTACACCTCTGGTCTGCTGGACCCGAAACCACTACCTTTGCAAAATCGAAAAGAGCGAGGACAACAGCACGCGCACCTATTTGTAGGGTGCACAAAAAAAAGAACCTATGAGGCGTGGAAAGCGCTGCGACGCGTGCTTACATAGGTTTCACGTGGTCACCGCATTTGACTCGGGTCTGTCAAACCCACGATAGTAATCCAGGAGAAACCTATCCTGCTTCAGCTTTTAGTCGAACTTGATCAAAGCAGTATGGTCTACTGGTTGAAACTTCCATTAATGAGACGAGAACTTTATTTAGAAAAACAACGAAAACCCTTGTTAGCGTCGGCGTCCACGGTAAAGGAATTCAGGAGTGGGATCGATTATTTCTTGACGTGGAATAAAGCCAGTTTTCTATCGAAAGGGTTTGTGTACAATTACAATTCTTCATACAAACGAATCGCGCGGTAATCAGGGTTTAAGGTTACAACCTGCAGGAGTACTGGTGTATAAAAACGTTTTCGGTTCTTCTAGTACTTCTGCTAAGTTTTATGTCTATCAATCTTATCTATAGTGTGTGCGTGTTATATAACACTGAGAGTTTTCTTTTTAGGTGGAAGGATGACCGGTTGGCTTTCCAAACTAGGAATCGCAAGATCAAGGAGCTAGTGCTTAACAACAAAATGGTCCAAAAGTTGTGGACTCCAGACAGCTTTTTTCGAAACGGCAAGAAATCGATCGCTCATTTTATCACTGTGCCAAATAGTCTTTTGCGCATACAACCTGATGGTGAAATACTCTACACAATGAGGTGAGGACTGTTTTGATGTATTTAGAGAAAATCGTTTCGCACAGAATCTTGCTTCTAGCCTTGCTTCACACGATTCTGAGTTCCAGTGCGCCAGGAAACTGTCATAGAGTTGCTGGACCTCCTGACTCTTAATTTAGTACAACCTGAAACTTGTATCAAGTTAAGAAAGCAGCCTAACTTTTTCACCAAGATCGAAGAATTCAACAAATTTGATCGAAAGTTCTTCAGTTAAGCAAACCATGTTGACTTTGATTCTGAACTATTACGGAAATATTTTCTAAAAACTGGCAATCCTTTACCGTAAAAAGACAATGCAAAATTTTGTGTTTTAAATATAAATGAAATAAGGTATTTTACTCTTGAGGCATCAACTTTTTACAGTGCTGCAAGATCTCAACCATATTACGCACTTGTATCCCACCCATCAATTGTCTTTGGCTACACAGAAACTGTTTAAATACAGCTTGTTTTCAACAAACGAAATGGGACAAAGTTATTTATTTCTGGGGGTCAAGATTTTGATCTGTTTGCAAACATATTTTCCCTGCCAGCGCGCACCTGTTTCATCAACCTCCGTTGTAGAACACCCACCGATGTCTCAAAACATCAAGGGATCAACGTTGCGACCAACGCCCTTTTTCAAAGCCCACACGGCGTGCACTCGACATTCAAAACCACCCGGAATGTTTAACATTGGAATTCGCCCATAGCAAGCCATTTTATCTATAACTTGGCATCGTTCTTTGACTTTATAAAGTCTTTTGATATTTTCGAGAGTTTGTTTGTGTTCATAAGCGTAATGAAACGAAATATTTGCAAATAACCTACACCGAATTGATTCCAACCATGAAAGACCTTACCATGACAGTAATCAGCCGTTATTCTTTCACACGCACATGCTCAAAGCATGTACGTGTGAAAGATAGGAAGTTGTAATAAGTTTTAAAGTTTCATATTTGTATTTCTGCAAAATTTTCTTTGTGCGCGTTCACGTGGGAAACGCCCTTGGAGACGTTCTTCGAAACGGTGAAATGTGCAGGAGTGGACAAAATATATTGCCATGTACTGATAACAAAGCAAAAATCTATAAAATGTTTTCATTTTATTTTAATACAGTATGTAGCTTTCTTCATTTTAACGGTTCTCAAGGTGATGACGTGGTGGTCTATATGCAAATTTTCAAATACGCAACGTACGTGACTTCCAGAACCTGCAAGATGCTTTGCTCGTGTCGTGCTGCCGTATTTGGGACGAGATGATTTCTTTGAGATTTTGTTTGTTTACACCGAAATCTTTTTATTACCAGATTAACAATCAAAGCCAAGTGTCCAATGACTTTAATTGATTTCCCCATGGATGTTCATACCTGCCATTTGGTATATGGAAGCTACGGGTACACTAAGGTTAGTATCAGAGCAGGAACACGATTAGCGCACACTGATTTTTGAAAAGTCGGCATGGAGTAAATGCTGTAACATTTAAGATGGTCTTAATATTGTTGTAACAGCTTTTTGATGACACTGGATTTGTAAAATAGTTAGTTGACCTTATGTCGCGCAGCTTAACAATATGTCAAGTTTTTATGGGTGAGGTTCAACCATTTTTGCTGAAAACTTCAGTAGGTTGCGATGCAGTGGACAAAAAGATTTTGGTGTCAACAACGAAATCAGCCACCGTTATTCAATACATCTATGGGGCGCCGTTCGTAAAAAATTATACTGGACACATTTAGCACAAAAACTGCTATATCGGGCAGATGTAGCTAAATCAAGCCGTTCAACTATATAACAGTCATGCATAGATAGCGCTGAAGCGTGTCGGTTCAGACGACTAGTGTTTTACTATGTCAGCAAGACTGACAGAAGCTACTGTGATGTTTTAAGACCCTAGTCACAAGTTAATAACAGTAACTGATAAATGGTACGTGTCACAAAAATTAACAAAGACCATCACTTTTTACTCAAACTTCTCGAAAAATCTTCAAAATTGCGCTTAGAGAACTGTTTAAAACCGCTTGTAACCTTAAATCTTGGCAACTTCTTAATGTCGAGATCTCTTTGCTTGCAGATTCTGTTGACACACTGCAAACCATCAAACTATGACCACCAAGTTTTTCTATTTATAACTAAAAGTCTGTAGATCGTCATTACTATCTTTAACACAGAAATCGTGGCATAGATAGTGTGTTGAACCTTTCAAATCGGCTGAGATGTTTTTCAGCATGTAGCCACAACTGATAAATGGCTTCACGGTTCGGTATGCTCCCATTTCCAAACTTGTCACAAGGTGGCCACAGCAGAAAAACAAGAGCACCAGTGGTACTACACACCTTACGATATTAGCCGCGCAGCAATGCTATTTTGCAACATTGTTCTTTCAAGAAAACGGGGTAAAGCAATTTTCTCAAGAAGACTGAGCTTTTTCACTACAGCAACGACATTTTCGCATTGATTACTTTTGTGCTGCCAGTAACACTTGGTCTAAACACAACTGCTGTGGTTAGGAGAACTAGAATTGATTTCGTTTTCAGTATTATTTTCGGATGATAATTTGGTGCGTTCCACTACTTCCTCTTTGCACTTTTCCGTTAATCCCAGATTTGTTTGCAGAGTGATGTGAAATTTGAGTGGTTTGAAAACAACGATACGAAACCCGTGGATGTCCCAGCAAAATCATCTCGCCTCAATCAGTTCCAGCTAATAAACTACACCTGGAGAACCGACAATAGTCTTAGTATTTCAGGTACAAAACTTGTCGCATCATATAGCATTAGAAAAAATAAGTCACATAGTGTGGTTGTTGTCATTTGCTACATTTACTTTCGCAAAGCCTTGGTTTGTGCCTTGTGAACACAGAGTCATCGGCATACTTCAAGTTATTCTTGTTTAACTTGAATAATGTTCAGTTCTTCTTTTGCATACACAATACAGAGCGAGTTGTCGAAAGTCAATGTTCAGGTGATATTCTACAGTAGTAGATCGTCGCTGTTCAAATCGGAGATGCTCCAAGGAGGTCTAAGTATCGGGCATTCGTGCAAGATGTGTTCTGCCGTCTGGGCAGAGCCGCATTCACATTTGTTGAATGTTGCCAGGCCCATCTTTACCATGTTCGCTTGAATGCGACCGACTCCAGCACGGAGTCGGCTTAGTTGTATCCAACCTTTTCTGGGGTACTGATATCCAGCTGGTTGTGAAGTCAGTTCGTTATTGTATAGTTTTAGGGGTGACGAGACCGGTGGCAAAGCAATGCCTTCTCTTTCGAAATGCTCCACATACGGTCGTAGCTGCCGCTGTAATTTTGAACGAGTTGGATGTATGTACAGCGTGTGATGTAATAAATGGTCAACAAGTTTAGCTTTGGTGTAGAGTAGTGTTTCCCAACCATTTTAGGTTTGCAGCACCCTACAGGAAATATATAAAATTTGCGGCATCCACTGGCGAACCCATAGCAATATGCTTTAAGATTTAATGACATTTTGAAAATGAATTTTTAATGATATACTGAAAAACGTCTTTTCTCGCGGCACCCATGAGTATTGTAAATGGCACCATGGCATCCCGGTTGGGAACCACTGGTGTAGAGGTTCAGACATGAAGTGCCACGTCTCTGGTTTGGAAGACTGATCCCAGCCAGAAAGGGTAGATGAGTTACTGGGGTACTTTTCAGGCATCCTGTAATTGTTTAGCGTGGTTTCATTTAGTTACACACTACTGGCGATTATACAAAACTACACACCATACCTGGCGATTATATTCAGTGGTCATTTAACTTCACTATATTTAAAAAATTTTAAACAGAAGCAGGTGCGTTTCAAGTTATAGGCAGTGGCATGACTGAAGAGGGCCAGGAGGGCAAGCCTCCTCCCCTGGCAAGCTAAATATAAAAACTGGGTCCGTTCAACATACATTCTGATATTTTGCATTCTTTTGGTTTTTCAGCACGTTGTTTTTTTTGTGTTTTTCGGGGTGTCTTGTTTTTTTAGCTGGTAGAGTCATCCACGATATCCGGATTTACTGTCATTTCTTAACTTTTTTTCGGAGTGTTGGTTAGTGATCCCCTTCAGCTAAGCTTGACCCCTCTGGTACAAACCTGTAGTTACGCCACTGGTTGTAGGACTTATGCTAGGAATGCTTTTAACACGCGGTTTAGGAGAAAATATGAGCACCTATTCCAATGGGCCAATAGACATCGAGACAGCAAGAAACAAAGATCACCAATAATTTATGAAATGCATGTTCTAATCATTGTGTGCTATTCTTATAACAATACAATAATGCGGAAGTACAACTCTGAAAATCACGTAAGTGTTCAACTTGTGATGTAACACCTGCAACAGGTTGACAAAGATATCAAGTTACATAAAAGTAAAATTACTTTAAAAGAGAAAATTAATTCTGCTTGAACAAGTAGATATCCCAAAATACAGTATTACTCTCTACTTTCGTTGAAAAGACTTGGGTTTCTGAAAAGACAAAGTGCTGTACTTCGTTTCTTTCACTGCTAATTTTCATTCCAGCTTGGTCGCACGCAGCTGGAAACCGAATAAGTCACATGTTGAAAACCCTGTTCAGAGAATGCACTATCAAATCGTCCGCGAAAAGCATGTGGTCGATTCTGCAGCTTCCAACAGTGAGATCCACGTTTACTTGGCTATGTGACTGTCTATCCACTTCATACATACAGGACGGCCAGTAACAGGGGGCCGTCAAAACCACACTATCGCAACACCCCCCGATTCTTATAACGAGGGACCCGGTCGTATGCTTTCTTGAGGTCGACAAAACATATGTAGACATCTTTGGCATACTGCTAAAATATATTTATCGAAAATTTGTTGGAGAGTAAAACTTTGGTCTGTAGTTCTACGGCCAGAACGAAATCCACACTGGGTATCCTCCAGCTTTGATTCAATTATTTCGAGGCATTTTTTCAAGGCACTTGCATACACTTTTCCAGGGAGGAAAATGAGAGAGATGCCCTGGTGGTTAATGCATTCTTTCCTGTCTCCCTTCTTATGTACGGGGATGATCATACCAGTTTAAAACTTTTCGATGCCCTTCCAGAACACAAGGAATAACCTTGATACACACGAGTCAACCAAAGAACTCCTTAATTGCTCAAGGCTTTGAGCATTTCAGGTCTGATTTCATCGCAAGAACTTTTACTGCTCAAGGCTTTGAGCATTACAGGTTGGATTTCATCGCAGTCTGCAGCCTTCCCAGTTTTCAGTATGTTGACAGCTAAGGCGACTTCGGATGCAGTAATGGTATTTTTCATCCCCAAACATACATGTACATCCTGTATTTCCGATGGTGTGAGAGTGATTGGGTTCAAAAGATCTTCGAAATACTCTCTCCATCTGCCAAGGATGTCCTCCTCGTTGCTAAGTAAAACACCATTTAGGTCTTTGGTGGATCTAGCAATGTATTTTTGCCGTGGAAACGCCGAGTGGTTTGCCTTAATACTTTGTTGGTGTGGTTGGAGCGTAGTTTATGACTGAAATTATCGCAAGATTGGATTTTGGTCTTTTTCACCGTGAAGGCTGTGGACTTTCACGCCTCAGTGTATCGTGCAAGCAAAGAAGATTCGGCTTTGTTATGAAGTCATACCTTGTAGGTTATACTTTCTTTGCTCGAACAGAGCCTTTCACCTCCTGATTCCACGAGGTTACTTTTGGCCATTATTCGTCACACCAAACGGCCGCGTAATCGAGAAGCAGATGAAGCCACAGCTGCTTTGTACAGTTGCCACTCCAGCTTCGCGTCCGCTGTGCATTCAGCAAGCTCTCCTAACAAGTGCAATGCGATGTCTGCAATGGTCCTTCTTACCTGTTTGTTCGCCAGGGCCTCCCACTTTATTAGGTGGAACCTCTTAGTCTTACACGTTGGTGAATGCGCTGTTGGGCTTTCAAGATGTAAGTTGCAGACAACCAAGTGGTGATCGGTCGATAGTTGTACCCTTTTGACACGGATGTTCAACACATTAATTGGAACAGGTCACCTGAACCTATGCAATGTGGTGGTCGTACGATGGCGCCAATTGTTCAAAATTTGCCACCAGTAGATTTGTACTCAAGAGCAAACGTCACTATGACAGTCACCACAAGCTCAAGGTCTAAATTTATATAATCCTATATAAACGTTCAACCTGGTATTAGCAGGGGAAATATGGTATATGATATCTACTGTTGTTGTTTGCTTTACCCTGTTAGTAAGCCCCGTACTTGCGATTCTCTCTTTTGTTGGCCCCAGTAGCTCAAAGCGATACGGGAAACTGCAAGAGCAGAAATCAATGAATGACCGTTGACACAACGACCAGGTGTACTTGTGCAAATTTCTGTGTTGGAAGAAAGTGTTCATGATGCACAGTGCGTTGCTACAGAACAGTTGCAGCAGAAGCATTCTGTTATCATTACGTCAGTATCACCCTGCTGGCCAATTACACCCCTCCATACACCAGCATCGTTTCTAGCGTGTACATTGGAGTCTCACTAAAGGATCGTGTATTGGTTAGCTTTAACCCTACTTGCCACTAGTTTCTTCCACGAACTTCGTGTACAGTGCAGTTGATTTTGGGGTGTATACTTGTATGAAACACAGGGAGGGGTCTAGCAACTTCAACCTCAACATGCTCACCCTTTTATCTTAGAGGGATACATTCATCATCACAACTTGCCAACTGAGGGATTATAGGTATCCCCACCACAGTTTGGGCAAATTTTGATGGCTCAACGCCAGAGTAGAAGTTTCCGCCCATCGTCCAGCTCTACAGTGTTAGAACAACGACGCTTATTTGAAGAGATACGAACAAAATCCGGGGAATATCGTTTGGCCTCCTCGACTATTTGGTGGTCTTTGCCTGTGATTGAAGTGATGTTCCAACTTTTAATCACTAGCTAAGGGCAAGATTGCCGTTATCGCGTCATTTTCAAGTCTCGCAGAGTACAAGCACTCTACGCGGTCTCATTTTGCCTCCCAAGACGCATAGCAGGCGCAACGTGAGGCCGCCACGTTTGGATAGCTGATGAGGGCGACTGTCGTAAATTTTTGCAATGGGTCCCTTGTCCTAAATCCCCATCGCGGTCCTTGGTCACGCGCTCGACGGCCGATGCGCAGGGCTGGCCTTAAGCCGATGCAACCGATGCGGCTGCATTGGGCCCCGCGCCATGGTGTTTCGGCAGGTTGTTCAATTTTGCCAGATACTCTTTGCGCTGCGAGTATTGAAAAACGCCTTATAAATTTGATTGTTAGCAAACAACTATCTCGTTTGAACGAACGATGAATTTCCTCAAATTATCCACCGTGTTCAGCGTTATATCTGCGCTCCGCCATGTCCCATTTTTTATGGATGGAACTTGGTTTTTAGTAGTGCCAGTTAAGACTGCAATATAGATCTACAGCTGTTGCAAACAAGGTGTGTAGTGATTCAACTCGCAATGTACAGGTCAAGACGTGTGTCCGTCGCATTAACTTTGAGGGCAGTTCAGCCAACGTAACGTTGTTCAATTCTCGAAAGATCCTTCTGTTTTGCAAAGCTCTTGGTTGGTTCCGGCCGCGGGTCATCATCATTTTGACAAAGGCCTGCATTTTTGCTCCATGGCAGATTTAAACATAGGTTACATACTATCAAAAAAAATTAGCTCTACCTCATTGAAACAAATGCCAAAGATGAGAGGTTAAACCCGTTGAAGCCAGAAATTTCATGCAAACCAACCCAAAACTTTGTGAGGTGTTCACACTTATATTTGCCTCCTTTCCTTTGTCCACAAAATTGTTCCGCATTATTTGTCGGTCGTGCAAGTGCTTTTATCATTTGCAGCTCCACCAAACTTTCATTGTGTTTTGCTTGCTCGTGAGCGTAAATAGGTAGAAAAAAACACTACTTCTAAGTTCAGGCTCATAAGCGTAAAGGACACTTAAATTTGCCCTGCAGCTTGACTAGTGAAGGCAAAAATTGTAAATGTCATTCGCCACACTAGTTCCAGTTTATCATCATATTGGGCGGCTACATGCTTCTCTTTCATCAATCAACCATGCGCACTATATATTGCGCTTGATAAGTGTTTGTACACCTGTGACCAGTGGCGTAACTAAAGGTTGGAGTCAGGGTAGAAAACTTACCTCAAAGGGCCCACTAGCCAACACTCAGAAAAATACTTGAGAAATCATAGTGAATTCGGATGTGGATGTCTATATATTAAACCTGTAATCACCGGAAAACTCTGCGAAAAACGTAAAAAACACAACCAACTGAAAACCAAAATAATACTAAATACGCTAAGTGGGGGCCCAGTTTTTACATTGAGCTTCCCGGGTGCGGCGGTTCGCACCTCTGCCCCCTGTCAGTGGCGCTATTGCCTGTGACGTGGTAGTTGTAAAATCGTTGTGCATTGCCTTATAATAAATACTACGGCCAAAGCAAACGATACAGCTGACATCTTGCAAACGTTTCGATAACAACTGTTATCATCTTCTGTGCATAGCAATAGAACT
>JGI24159J19872_10008545_pt1 | contig 13410 bp, 6 predicted proteins | sample Ectturendosymbi4_FD_19872 | JGI IMG/M metagenome (IMG submission 19872) | reverse complement strand
GGGGTTGCAGGAGCCAAGGAAAAAGTAGGGGGGGCAAACAGTTGCAGGAGCCAAGGAAAAAGTAGGGGGGGCAACATAAATGTCTCTTCTGCAAGGTGATTTTCCGTTGTAATGAAGATTGATTTGCTATGATTAACCCTATCAAACCCAACATAGGCTTGTGAATATCGTCAGAACCGCCGCCAGAAAGTCTTCAAATCATTTAAAATTGTGCTGGCTGAAAGTTATCTGCTGTATATGTCAACCAAACGAACTTGAACATGAAATTAAGCACAAAACTGGAAGGCCAATCAGAGGAACAGCCAAAAATATGGGGCCCATGGATCGCCCAGCCCCTCCCCTTAGAACCTCCGCTGTTTCCAGCGCCATGTCTTCTAGAACCGCAATCTGCGGATTGCCCGTCACTGATTACTTCAACATAAAACAGTATGTCGAAGTAATCCTAACATCCTAACTGATAATTGAGACGCTCAAGAAAATTCCTAACACCAATAAACTTCACTGCTTTCCACAACAACAGGGGCCGTATAAGTGAATACACGCATCAGGAAACTACATCACTTGGGATGATATGAAGGTCCAGGCTCATTCATGAGTTGTTTTTCAATATTTCCTACTTTCAATCAGTTTATCTCGTGCAAAGTAACCTTTTGTAATCCTTCTTCGAATGAAAAGAGGTGTAAATCACTTAATTGTTTTGGAATCTACTTTTTGTGACTACGTTGCAATAAGCAAGCAACCTTCGCACATTCCAGACTCCGCGTTAGTAACTCACTGCTACAGCTTGTGCCCTCGTAAGTGATATACAAAGTTATCCCCCGTACGGCGGGGGTCAAGTTTGTAAATATGCGATTATTTATTTTAATAGCACTGATTGCTTACAGCTGGTCTGGTACAATTGTCATCTTTGCACTCGGACATACTGTACATGTATTGGGACTCGCTTGATTTTCTTTCTGTCTTTCTTCAATCTAATACCAGATTTTGGAACTAATCTTTATTTATCAAAGATTACGACGAACTGCATATTGTGATGTTCACTAAGCTGCTTTAGCAAATACACACACAAATTTTTACAAATGACTTGGCTCGTTTTTCGAATTTAGACTGGGGATAAAAATTAGATTAGTGAAAATACTCCGTTATTTCATGTGGAAAGCTCGCTTCAAATAAGTCATAATAATACTTCAACTTTCCCTACTTGAACCACGTTTCCAACATATACCATTTGCTCCAGACACACCGGAATACAAATTTAAAATTCTACATTCTTCTCCAGACGTTTTTCAAATGGTTCACCCTCCAAAAAGTTTATTTTCATTTTTTCCTGCCTTGTTGAATAACAGATAACTTGTCACAGGCTTGTTGAGTAATGCTACGTTTCCAGCTCTTATTGGCATTTATTATGAGTTACATTATTTAGCTTGTTAGGTTCCACTGGAAATCCTACGTGTCAGGAACACTTTTTGTATACTCTAAATTGACGCACCAGGTACACCTGGGTTTCGTTCAGTATTCTTGTGGCCGGAAACACCCGTTTCAGATTCGTTTCGCAAGCAATAAAATCAATGTCACAACCGACACTTGCAAGGCTCTTTAAAAAATGTATGCCCTTCTACGTTGCAAAGATCAAGTTTCGCATAAAGGTATTACGTAAAAAATTAAGTTTGACAGTCGGACATTTTTATTCAGCAGCAGAAACTTTTTAAAATTGTCGTTAAATGTCAACAATGGCAAATAAGCTGTTTTGCCATCTCTGTCTATCCAGTGCTTTCAGCGTACTGCCTGTATCTTTCACAGGCTTTTCAACTCCTGTTGCAGAGTGAATAATGTGCTTTTAAAACTGACTGCAACTCATCATGCGTAACGATATCATCTTTACAGCTGAAAGTTGTTTTTATCAGCTGAAACACATATTCCAGTTAGCGTTTAGTTTCCACTCTTACTAAATGCAGTTTTTCGCTTTAGTAAGCCGTTCGTCAGCAACCTTACTGACATAAGAAAAACATACGATTACAGCAGACGTTGCCAACGATATCAAAGTTGCGAAGAATCCTGTGGTCCACCAGAGCAGTGATAACTCCACCTAAAGGCGCAGAGATTGACGTAAATCCAATGTCTAGACTCTCAGACCAGCTATGTCCAACCCGCTGCCCGCATGCGGCCCAGTCGAAGGTTTCGTGCGGCCCAGTTTAGGTTTTCTCTGAAGTAAAACATCCGATGTACTGACAACATGTCCTTATTTTAAAAGTCTTGAAGTTGACACTTTTTATGACCTTCAGGGCCACTGTATCACGTCTATTGCCATTGCAGTTAGGATTAGAACCCTTGCAGTACATTAGCTTAAGCTAAATTTAGTTTGCTAAGATCAACGTAAGCCGTTTATTGTGCGGCCCTCATTAATATGTCATTCAATGTGCGACCGTGGGTAAGACAATGACATAATGTTTGGCTCAGTAAGCCAATTGGGTTGGACGTAGCTGCTCTAGACCACGGATAACAGACGAAACTCTTTCACACTTTGCGCCTAACATTTTTCATTTGTTGACTGTAGGTAAGATTGAATTCTCTCTTTGATTTTCGATTTTTTTTGCGCAAAAGTCGCTACTATCGGTACCCATTTTAAGCAAAATGTTTCACAGCAACCCGAAAATACGAAGGCTTTTAAACGGATTCTCCATTGAGCATGACGCAGTTGATCGTCTTGGGTCAAGTACAACTCGTCTTTGACGTCTTTGAAACTCCGAAACGAAATGCTCCGCTAAGACTTCAAATATGCAAACCACGTTTGTTATCTTCGATTTTACAAACACCAAATCCTCGCTTATGTCGTAAACCTGCTGGTGTCTAATCTTAAGCCATGTCATTACAGAGATTCACAGTGACCAGCGGNAGGGCAGGGGGCAATGGAAACTTTAAAAATATCGTTACCAATTTTGTTTGTTTTTTGTTTATCTGCAATATTGACCTCAAAAATAATANCGTTAACTTAAAACCATTCTGAATTTTTGGGGTGCGCGAATAGCTGCAGTAAATTTGTGTCAAGTCGATTTTGATAAACCATGAAATTATCTATGATACTGTTATGTTATCAAAAGGCGCCTCCACTCCCCTTGTCTCCCTTTTTAATGGACAGAGGGGCAAAGCCCTCGTTCTCCGGCGTCCCTGGAGATTCACGCCCGATATTTGTTTTTGATGTTGACAAGCAATCCATCCATCAAATGCAAGTACAGCACAACAGATGTTTGCTGTCGAAAGGTCAATCTTGTCGAGTATGCGTTCGAAAACACTTTTGCATGAGCTTGGTGATAACCGGACGGCGGCAACATGCGAGTCGCAATTATTTAAATAAGAACTTGCACTAAACAAAGAATAAATGTTACACAAAAAACACGAATGGGAAATGCTGAAAAAACTACCTATTTCTTCTCTGAAGCTACCTCAAGTGAAAAGTAACAAATCTNAAGGTTTTTGCCACTGTAATAAGCCACGACATTTAGAGAATTNACAAGGTATAGTAAAGTAGACCCCGAAATATTTTCTTCGGCTATTTGCTCTGATTGCTGCTGAGTCTTTGAGANTAAAGACCCGTGAAATGTAAGTCTCCACAACAAATACAGGCTCGTTAAAAGCACTGACTTAGATACAAACTAGGACATTTTCTTCTCTTTGTTCTGCTGGTAAATTAAAAGAGCAATCAGTTACATAAAGTACTACAGAGACCGAACTGTCATAAAGCGATATGCAATATTTACATTTCTGAAAAGCTGTTAATTTTTGTTAAGTAAAAATTTTGTATAAAACTATTTTATAAAACTATATGCAATACCTACAGTCAAAAAAGTTTAACATTATAAGCAACTGAAAAAACGCTACAGATCTAAAGACCAGTTGCTGCTGTCGAATGACTAAAGCTCAGTTGGTTGAAGCAATCATACAGAAACAAAACGTTCCCACATTCTATGACTTCGTTGAAGCGTTTCAATGATGAGTTTCTCTTGTCTGGTTCCGAAGGTGAATCGTTCTTGACCCTGAACGGTATTGTTTTCAAAGTAGCGAAATTCGAAGGAAATTTGTACGAGATCTTCGAACGCAAGCTAAGTTAAGAAATAAAGACAAGGCGTATCTGTGTCATGATTAAAAAGTGACGTCGCAACTGGAGACGAAACTTTGCAATGCGCAACTCTGACGTGTAACGCAAGGTTGTCGGTGATTTTTACGCTCGAATGATAAAGCGAGTGGTTGAGAACATTTTTTCAAAGGCAGGTTGATGAGCGGCAGTTCGGACGGTTTCATGCCGTTTCTTCGGGTTAACTCTGTCTATTACAAACCTCCAGGCGCTTGTATGTTTAGATAAGCAAAAAACTACATGTCAAGAAAGCGATTATCATTTGAAAACGGTGTTTAAAATGGTTTTGTAACCTTTAAATCTTGCCAAAAAAAGATGTAGGTCACGTGACGAGATTACTGTGTCAACAGTCAGAGCCAGGGGCGGAAAAGTGCGGTCTATTCGAGAAGTTTGTGGCGCCTTCTAAACATTTGGTGCGAGTCTCGGGAAGAGTTCTCTTTTCTTGGTAGGGGTTGGCGACCCTGGAATCGGTTTGACGGGAGTTAGGGACCTGGATCCCATAACGCATCACGTCTCTTGCGGTGTCCGGTGAGCTCGCGTCGGCCCGTGAAAATCCGAGGGAGGTGATGTAAGTTCCGCGCGAGGTCGTACCCATATCCGCAGCAGGTCTCCAAGTGAATAGCCTCTAGCCGATAGAACAATGTAGGTAAGAGAAGTCGACAAATTACATCCGTAACTTCGGGAAAAGGATTGGCTCAAGGGCCTGGGCTTGTCAGGCTGAGGTACGAAGCGGGCGTGTCGGGACTGTACCGGACTGGGCAAACCCTGCTTCGCGGGGATGTGAGCCTGGACCTGTGTCGGCCTCTGATCGTGAACTGCCGCAGCCACGCGTGCCCTTGTGATGCGCTTCGGCTGGCGTCGTACAGGCAACTTTGAACTGGTGCGACCAAGGGAATCCGACTGTTTAATTAAAACAAAGCATCGCGATGGCCGTCATTTGGTGTTGACGTGATGTGATTTCTGCCCAGTGCTTTGAATGTCAAAGTGAAGAAATTCAACCAAGCGCGGGTAAACGGCGGGAGTAACTATGACTCCCTTTCCGTGGTGCCGATATTGCCGTCGTACGGGGGCCGGCCGCTCAGGCGGTGGAGGCTAAGGCAGCTTTTGATGCAGCAGAATCCGAGGTTGTTGTGGCTTATGATGCTGGTAGGGTGGTCGCTGGCAGGCACCACATGTATGTGATAGAGGGAGAGAATTCCCTGGACCTAATTTTAATGACAAGGAGCGATTGCTGCCTGGTTGGAACGAATCGCTGTTTGACTCACCTGGGTGTATGCCTGGGGCTTTGCAACACTTGACCTGTTCAAGTGGAGTCAAAACCTGGCATTTGAGGTTGAAGACGTGAGAATTGCTGAAACTACTGTACGAGACTTGTACTACTTATAATGCAGGAATCGCTGTCCCTGTACGCGTCTACTGCTGGAGTCGGGGAAGTTCCACTTGGGCTCTATTTTGCAAGGAGGACTTGGTGAGATGTAGCCCTCGCCAAAGAATATGACTGAACACCACCCTCGTCAAACGATCAACGATAAGATCATGCGTTGAACGAGTGAGGCTCGCAGACGGTTCCAACCAAAATGAGCCAAGTTAATGACGCCCCGTGACGGGGCTGACCTACAGTAGTTGACCTGTCGTTGACGCTAAGGCAGTCTCATTGTGGAGGCTGATAACGGAACTGACTCCAGTATTGGAAAGATAGATGGTAAAGCTGGACTGATTCGGTTGCAGCACTTACTGCATGGTGCTCCTGATTACTGGCTTGTGGAGCCATACTATCATAATGGCCCATAGGGGCCGAGACCACTCTGGAATGTTCCCACTGTAAGTTGTTTGCCTGCAGTTTGCGGCGTTTTCAACTCCATTAAAACTGGAGTAAATGGCGGAGGGTGGATATTCTGAAATAGTCAAATACCTCGTCATCTAATTAGAGACGCGCATGCATGCATTAATCTAATTAGTGACGCGCATGCATGGAATTAAAGATTCCCGCTGTCCCTATCTGCTATCTAGCGAAGCCACAGCCAAGGGAACGAGCTTGGCAGAATTAGCGGGGAAAGAAGACCCTGTTGAGCTTGACTCCAGTCCAACATGGTCAGGAGACGAGATGTGTAGGATAAGTGGGAGGCTTCCGCCGCCGGTGAAATACCACTACTCGCATCGTTTTTTTGCATCGTTTTTATACTTATTCAGTAAAGCGAAAAGCGGCCTTCCGGCCACGGTTCTAGCATTAAGCGCAGCCGGCTTCAGTCGGCGCGCGATCCGCTCTGAAGACCGTGTCAGGCGGGGGTTTGATTAGGGCGGTACATTTGTCAAAGTAACGCAGGTGTCCTAAGGCGAGCTCAGCGAGGACGGAAACCTCGCGTACAGCAAAAGGGCAAAAGCTCGCTTGATTTTGATTTTCAATATGAATGCAGACCGCGAAATCGTGGCCTATCGATCCTTTTAAACTTGGGAGTTTCAAGCAAGAGGGGTCAGAAAAGTCACCACAGGTAAACTGGCTTGTGGCTGCCAAGCGTTCATAGCGACGTTGCTTTTTTATCCTTCGATGGCGGCTCTTCCTATCAATGTGAGAATTCACCAAGCGTTAGATTGTTCACCAACTAATAGGGAACGTGAGCTTGTGAAAGGGGGAAGCTCTATTGCTGTTACGCCTGGGTTCGACTCTCCATTCAGGTGGCTCAGGGCGATGCAGCATTGTGGCTGCAACAAATGGCTCCCGACGTGTTGTTGGCTTGAATCCCTCGTCCAAGGTCGTCTTGAGCTTGTGAAAGGAGGAAGTAATGTGACGTGGTGATTCGCCACACTAAACCACGGTAATGTGCCAATGTTTTACGAGCTGCTAGTCCCTCAGTGATAAGAAAAGTCTCATTTCTACCTCAGTGTCAAGTTGAACCCTTGATCCTGAAAATCTAGCATAACACCACTAGGAAACACAGTCACAACAGAAAATTTGCGCCAGAATGAATTATGCGTCAGTGAAGCAAAAGAAATTCATTTATTTGTGTGCAAACTAAGCGTGTTTGTCAATACGACGTTTGGAGATTTTGTAAAAATAACTCTGACTCGAGTCTCGAGTCATTCATTGTGACTCGAGTGGAGTTAATCGGTAAAAAACGTGATTCGAGTCGAGTCATCACAACATCGTTTCTCAATGTGACTCGAGTCGAGTCATTGGCTCGAGTCACGCCATCGCTGTATTCTTGTCACAGTTCTTTCAGACAGGAACGCAGTTCCCTCTTCACAAAAGTAGTCGGGACCAAGTTTCTCCAGATTGCTGTAGCAGCTGCAGCTTACTGGAACAGCTTGAGCTACTTAACGGCAGCACCAACAATCGGAAAACATTTTGGAATGATAAGCCATATTTCTTCAGTTAACTAAATACGTTTTAGAAACTTCGGTCACGTTTTCTCAAACCAATTCTATCACACCTAAATCTAGGAAATATCTCGCGAATATTGATCTAAGATTTTCTAGCATTCCAAAATTTCGTTGAATCAGCCCTTGTGATAATCTGTTATTTATTGCACAATAGTAATGTGGTAATTATTGAGTTAAGAAGAAGTTGACTCATGATTCTAAATTAACCTATCTAACAGTTTTCAGATTGCAATAGTATACTTAATTAACCAAGAGTAATTGTAGCAGCCAAGGTTGATCTCTTCAAACTAGTTCATTTCTTACATTGGAGATACACAAAAACGTACCCAAGCAATTAACAAAACAATGACTCAAAATTTTAAACAAAACTTTGAAGTCACTACACATACTTGCTGTAACTGTGATAAAGGCCCACCGCAGACACGTTTTTAAACAAACGCGAACAACTACAAAGAGAAAGCCGCACATTTTTGACACCATGCTGCTAGAATGCAATGCCTATGAGGTTACTCAGCAACGTGTCAATCACTTGCAACCGACTGTTCATAACAAAAAACATATGAATCACTCAAACACATTTGGCATCAGCATAATTTCTCAACAAAGGTTTCAAATCTCCAACTCTGGTTGACTGGAGCCCCCAGCCAAATCAATCCTTCTGAACCACTGCGTAAGTAGCCTACATTGTTTGTGGCTCACAGCGCGATTTGAACTTGAACATTCAATCAAGATCGCCACAGGCTATCTTAAAGCAGGAGTGGAAGTTACATTGTAGCACCAAAAAAGTGCAGTCGTCGGAAACCGTCAATACGTTTTGCTTAGCCCGACAATTTCATCAGCGGCCTGTAGAACATTAAACATATGGCAGACTCATGAACAATTTAATTAGACAATGCTTTTTGTAAACCAAATTCGCGCCTTAAACTTACGACTTACAAATATGTGTCAGATTTAGAAAGATAAACAAGTGAAGGAAGCGAATTGAAAACAAACCAGAACGTCCAGCGGGTTTCAGCTGTATTGTTATTGTAAAACTCTGCTAACTTCCCGCTTTCTCTAGCCACTGATTTCTCAATATTCTACTATCTACAGCAGGGGTTCCCAACCTTTCTCTGACCATGTACTCCTTCAGCGTTTACGCAGATAAGCACTGAACCCTAGAATTTCTTATGACAAAAAGGCTTAGCACAATAACAAAAATCCACTGAAGGTTTAATAGAACTTTTAGATTTTTATAAATGTAAAGGTAATGGCTTTGAAAATAAAATGCACTGATATGTGTATAAATAGTTGAAAATAAATAATATGTACGGTAAACATATTTTCCCTACTATTGCTAACCTTAAAGTACAAAAGTATTGAGCACGGCGTCAACTGTAACGCATTTTCTGCATTTTGCTTTTGAACCAGGAATGCCAGGAAAGGTGATGTGAAACGGCGCATATCAACTACGCAATGTGGTCGCGTCCGTTGGATAACGACGCAAGATTTCTTCAGAAACGACGTCCACAATGAGAAAGATGGGGATACGAACTGTGTGACCCCGTTTAGCTTTGATACCGCAGGAAATCGCAGGGCGTGTGATGAAAGAAAAGGAAAGATGTAACTCAGTCGTAACGTCACGTGCGAAAGCGTCACGCGGAGTTGGTAGGCTCTTACACTTTAAAAAGGTTTCCCCGCTGCATGATAATGAAAGCTTGTTTAAAGCATTAATTTCGACATTAATTCGATGCTGTGTAACTCAACTTGATACTAATGTTGTGGCTGTCATCTGACAATGGTGTAGACTGACTTAAAAAAAATAACTAAATCTTGCAAAAGCCTACAAATAATTGTATGAGGGTATCGTCTGCTTCCAATTTACATGACAAAGGTGGAGCAAGCTTCCAATTGCTTGAAAGCGTGTAGAACAGTGGTTCATAACCTGGGGGTAATTACCCACAGGTCGCCATACATATGCGTTCGAGTTACGTTGTTTTGCAAAGCAGACGTTGACTGCTCAGTGTACGACTTCTACATTAAAAGCTTGAATCGAAACATTTTGAAAAAAATGTTTTATTTCATTTTAGGTATTTACATACTTAGCTCAGACACACGGTTCATGCCACAGGACAGGAGTTCGCAAAACAACGGAAAAATACAGAAGTCCTAATACGTAGAAAACTAATGTTAAATGTTATCTGATGTACGCAGGAAATACTGGAGGAGCAAACACTGAAACAACGCACCAGCAACTAACTGCATACGGCTGAGGTGAGCAACTGATTTGGCTCGGGGGGCACTTGAGAAGGTCGCATGTAGCGGAGGTCCGTACCTTCCAGTTTGATCGCAAAACAATTAAATTAAACAAAAACAGTAATGGCACACAGAAAAGGTTTTATTAAAATTGTTCTTGTGCAATACACTTCATCCATCACAAGCGATTCCATGAGACAAATGTAACCTCATACTTTTCAACTAGTTTTTTAAATTAGGAATGAGGTTGTTTGTTGAAATTTTCATCAATGCCTGCAAGTTTGTGTCAGATTTGAAGATTTGGTGAATGCTTCCTAGGGCCACTGAAAACGCTGTGGCGGGCCACATATGGTCCGCGAGTTACTGATTGCCCACCCCTGGCATACGTCATACAGAAGCGTTACGTAGCGGAAAAAATTGACGATTAGTAAAAAGCATCAAACATTTGAAGTGAACCCAGAATGAGTTTGTTCAACAAAAGCATAGAGATTGTTTTTAATAAAGGCGCCAAAGGTTCTAACGAAATGGTAACTTGATGCGGGCGAACATTTACGTTCCTGGGGATGTAGGCTAATGGAAAATTCTTAGGCGTTGCTGCAGGCAATCACTGTCACTATGAACTTCGCGATTGCTCAAGCTTTGTTTTACTCCTTCAGTGAATATAGTGAAAATATAGCCGAGTCATGTTTTTTACCGAATGACTCGAGGCACAATGGATGACTCGAGGCAGAGTCTTTTTTACAAAATCTCCAAACGGCATATTGACAAACACAGTTGTTTTTCACACAAATAAATGAACCTTTTAAGTATTTTTTTCGTGAAAGCTATTTGGAACAACTTGTTGTGAACATTTAGTAATTTAGAAATGAAACAATACAGTGAAGATGGTTAATATTACCTGAATCGGCATTGACTCGAGCTTACAAACCAATGATTCGACAGTTTTTGTGACTCGATCAAGTCATGGCTCGACTCTAACTCTGCACGAAAAAATTTTAGATGACTCTAACTCGAAGAGCTTGTGACTCGACAAATATGACTCGGACATATCACTGCCGTTTACAACTCTAAGTTAATTTTTTATTTTAAATATTTACAAGGGCATAGATTATTACTCTTCGTTTATCTTTTCTGTTTAAAATGCTTACAGTTTACTTTACTTGCATCGTTACACTGCGTCGAGTGTTTTATGCTTGCATGTAGTGGGACTTTTAAAATTCAATGTTGCAAAGAATTCCAGAATGAAAAACCTTAAATAAACCTTCTTGTTGAAGTTTAAGCCTGGCTGTTTCATAAATAACTTTGTGATTTTGCTCTGGTGCTGTCAACAATGTTCAGGTATAAAAGTTATAATGTATTCATTTATGAGACACTGCCTTTGTATCAGGTTTGTCTCTTCAGGTTTTGAAACAGACTAGATAGACAGTTAACAGAAATCCTGCAACAATCAGAGGGTCTTTCTTGTAGGAATCTGACAGATTGGGTGATTCATTGTATCTGTTGACTTTACCTTAAGCCAACAAGACTGGCAGAAGCAACCTGAAAAATTTTTATCGCCCGCTGACTACAGCCATGGGCATCGGAAAGGTGGCCTTCCCTCCTGGACTTTGAAATTTTTAGCACAGAAAGGTTGTTTTCTCAGTTTTGAGTGAGAAGAAACAAATTTCACCAATTTTTCCCCTCCTGGAAAAGTATCCTTCAGACGCCCATGACTACAGCATAGCTGTGCAACACCACCAAGATGACGTGATAAAAAAACAAACGGCTTGCAGTAACGGTCCACGAACCTCCCACGGAATGTAGGCGTCGTGAAGCCATCGGCTGAACAGCGCCGATGAGAAGGGATACAAGAGGCAGGCCTACATCGAACGAGGCAGTATGAAAGTACGCACGCTAAGTTTTTCTGTAATCAAGCCCAAAGTTACTGGTGGAAGCCAGTTTCCAGTATAACAATTAATCTATTTCTAAATCTTACCATGGCAGCTGTTTTGTCTCTACTCTGATTACTGTAAACAAGCTATATAAGTTTTGGTGAAGGCCCCAGATACGAGGGGGGTGCGGTATCGGTCTTCGCACCCCTGGTAAAATTTATCTCAGAGGCTCCACGCCATGCATGTGCGACTGACAGGCGCAAAGTCGTAAAAAGCGCTCTGCTGCATCGCATTTCAAGCGCTCGCGCCAGCCGTAGAAGAAACGTCCACGAATGACAAGTTGAAACTTAATGAATAACAGTCTGACATTTTTTTACCGAAGCAGGCAGCTGACGAGGTTTTCTGAATCACTGGTAAAAAGCGAACGTCCTCATTTATCTTCATGGGTTCAAGCAGTGGCGTACGCAGAAAATTTTCATACGGGGGGGGGTTCATTCAGTGGCACAAGGTGGTCATTTGTTTTCAGTGTGCGCTGCTTGTGACGTCACAATTTGACGGCATATTCATGTTTTAAGACCAACGTTTTGGCGGTGTTTGTTGACATAATATGCATGTTCTTGTACACTCACTCCCCTTATTTTATGGGTCATTGCACTGACTATAAACAATCAGCGCTCCAAGTTCAGATATCGGAGGAAAATAAACTCAACGCTACGACACAGCAGTTCATAACTGCAAAAATATCAAGCTGCGCGTTAAAACAGCGGAGTAAAACACACTCATCACTGCGTCAGAGCAATTTACAACTGCAAAATGAGGCTGTTGCTAATGCTAATGTCTTGCCGCATACTAATGTTAATGTCTTGTCGCATACGAGCGGTCATAGAANGTGTGCGGCTGGACTGGCTCGAGCACACCNCGGTTTGCGAGATGGAATTTTGCTAAACTACACAAGAATTGAGAATGCGCATAAAGTACGCAAGAAAACTATCAATTTTTNGTTATGTAAANAAGTCCAGCAAACTTTTAGTTTTCCTTTNTGCCTGCTCAGACATTTTCAAATGCCTGAATGCTTCTGTATTAAAAACAGCTGTTTTTGAGCTCGTGCAACAGATCTACAGAGATTGACTTAAAAGCACTAGTGTTTCTGCATAATTTCGAGGAACCAGTCGACTGCGCTCTGTTTTCATCTTTTCGCGATGATTCAAACTTGCACATATCTTTATTCAAGTATGTACTTTCCACGATGGGTGTAAACAAGGAAGCGATCAGCAAATTTTTAATAAGAAATCGATTTTCACGTAAAATTACGCATCCTCAGTCCTATTTCAAATAAATCTATTTGATAACCTAGACTCCCACCAAAAGCTAATCATTGCTTTTTGGCCCATTTTCACAAAGAAGAAAATGAAATAGAGGTGAAAGCGTTTGCACTGGCACAGGAGACAGAGCGAGAATAAGCGACATCGAATACAAAGGGTATCGGCAATATGGGCGCATGCAACGACAGCACAGAGGGTTTGATTCGAAGGAACCGTGTTCTACTCGAAACCCAGTCTTAGGACTTTTCGGTCTAAGCACATTTCGTTCACGACATTTTTGTACATAAACAACTGATTACATTTGTTTGTTTAAATGATCATATCAGCAGACGAAATGTCATGCTTAGGTGATGTTATACTGTCTTTTGAGGAGTCAATTCTTATTACGACTTTGAAGTATTCATATTTAATTGCAAAATCTCGACAATGATTTAATTTGCTTGCTGGTGATAATGACAATCATATGTTGATGCTG
>JGI24159J19872_10008544_pt1 | contig 13410 bp, 12 predicted proteins | sample Ectturendosymbi4_FD_19872 | JGI IMG/M metagenome (IMG submission 19872) | reverse complement strand
TACAAACAATCTGACTGCATCAAAGCACGTAACCATAAGTTGTTAGATTTTCTGCATCTTTCGAGAAACAGGTACTTGTATTTATGTAACAGTGCCTAGGGGTTCTCAAACTTTCTTTGGCCATGTACCCCTTCAGCATTTCGACAGATGAGCTTGTACCTCCAAAAAAGTGTTTCTCAAGCTTTTTATTCCATCGCCCACCTCACACTCTCGACATGTCGTTTGCGCCCCCAAGCCTGATAAAGCACACGCAAGGTAGTAAATTTGAAGGATTTTATTTAATGGAAATATTAAATAGCTGAACCAAGCTATTAAATAACTCAACTAAGCAATTGTATTACGACGCTAATATTACGTTTAGGATTCTTGTGAAAACAATCCACGCTATAGCCGGACACACTGACGATCCTGAGTAAAAATTTAACGGTTAAATGGCATTAACAACAAGCTCCAACGAATATCCTAGTAAGTTAAAATTTGCAAGAAAATAACATGTAATAACAGTAGGCTATTGAAGTTNACCCAACGATTGATCAGTGGTTGAGCGTTTTTGCCAGCTTTGTGTTGTTTCCCTCTATCTCCCCCTTTGGTTTTATCGCCCCCGTGCCCCTCAAAATCGCCCCCAAGGTGGTGATTCCGCTCACTATGAGAATCACTGATCTAAAATGTCTTATGACAAAAAGGCTGAGGAAGATAATACAAATATGTTTACCAACAAACACATACAACAATTACAGGCTCTAGCTTTGCAGCAGGCTGTTTGAGGAATCTCCTGCCTGATTCTGCTACCATCTTCTTGCAATGATTCAAGCTTGTAGCTTGCACTCATCATTCAGCAATAATAGTGAAATCACAACAGTGACCCACACCGAGCGAATCAGTCGCAATTTATTGCGTTAGGAAATTAGTTTCTTGTGTGGCACATCGTACACCGATTATTTTTACAGCTGGTGCAGGATTACGCACGTTTGCAGCCAATCCATTCAACACTTGGATTGCAGTTTCAAAAGCCAGAATCTTAACAAAGCGGTGGTTGGCCGATTTGCTCTCGATATCTAAATAGGCTATCTTTACACGCAGGCTAAATAAACTACGCCTATTCAAAGCCGTTGTTGTGAATAAGCCGAAACATGGAGAAACAAGGAGCTCAGTTTGCAATACAAGTAGTCAATAGTTTGTTCATGGGCTTTCATTAAAACCAAAGATCAACATCACCTTTTATATAAAATCTAAAATGATGCCTGAAAACTTTGTGGCGGATGGAAATGCCCGGTTTTCCCCCACTCTGGTTGTGGACCTGATTCGACTTACATGCTCATAAAACCTTGTTAAAAAGAATTTTTGACCTTTTTATTGCTTGATTATTATCTTTAGTTGTATATTCCACTCCAGCGAGAAAGCAGGTATAAAGGCCATTGATAAACCTACAGCAATGCACTTACAAAAGTAAATGCACTCTATGTTTGTCTGCAGTCTAAGTTCCATTTATGTGCATTTGCTGTAAAATGAACATTTCTTAATCATGACTGCTCAATGACTTTTGTTTTCAGATCCTGGTTGTTCAATAAATCGGCACCCAACAAAATTGATAGCTTAAAAAAACATTTCAAGGTGAAACTGTAAAATTAACCCTACTTCTGCAAAACAGCACAAATTTTCAAAGTTCACCAAAAATAGCGGTAGCGAATAGCGATAACTCGCTACTATTTTTCATCAGTAACGGGAGGGGTAGCGCCGCTATTATTTTCAGCAAATAGCGATAGCGACGCTATTTTCACAGTAGCGGTTGCCCATTTGTGAATAAAATACATAAGAAAAGTTTGCCTGAGGCACTGAAAATTCGGATAGGGGTTCGTTTTAACAGGTTTTAAACCATAGAACATTTTGACAGCATGTTGTTATAATTTAAAAACTATCGTAATAAGTCTGGGATTTATAAACTCAAGCGGGAACAATTTTTTCTAACCAGTAGCCCTATGCTATGGGGGAAAAGACTCCAAGGGAGCCAGCCCTGGGAATGGACAGGTAATATCCTCCTAGAAGGAACACCACTGGGAGTCTTTCCTGTCAATGTCCAGCCCAGGTGATATCTTTTCTGACTCGCATGAGAAAATTCACCGGTTTTTATAGCTTCTAAAACCCCTCAGAACTCCACCTGTTTCTTGATTCAGCCTCCTGCTATTTCTTCATATTAGCAAGCTCTGATTGGTTAAACAATAAAATAACGTGTGTAGGGAAATTCCCAAATTGGCACTGGTAACTCTTATTACAAATCTTTAACGTGGGAAAGTAACACAAAATTATGACGCAGCAGCGTAGAAGAGGTATGCATGGACTGGATTTCGGATTTTTTGGATCCGGACTCCGGCTGCTTCCAACAGGATCAGGAGTGAGGCTTTCTTTCCTATCTAGCAACTGCAACGTTTGTACTTGAAATTAAACGTAAGTTTTGTTTGATTTTCATTGAANAGAAAACCAAATTAANACATATACGCTGAGAAACAAGTACAAAATTATGTTGCAAATGAAACGGAAAAAGAGCGACACTAGCCGAGAATTGCTCGCAGGACAATTCGTGAAACTGAAAACTTCGAGATAAAGAATATCGTTTTGCCATAACTATGACTACTAGAGCGCTGAGGGAGATCAAACGGTGCCATTAGAAGTATTGCAAAGGCTTGCTGATTTGCAAAATTTTCCGTTAGATAGCGCACTTGCGTTTCGATTTGAAAACGGAAGTTGTATGATTTCCATTAATGCTTTTAGTCTTTGCACTTGAGCAGGAGCTATGCAAAGAACGCTATTAATGCAGTATACCACCATGCGCTTCTCGCAGAATCAATGTGTAACAAGTGTTACGTTTTCGCTAACAATAGTGTTAAGAATGTGACTGTAACCCTATGGTTCTGTCTTCAATGCAGTTGCAAAGTGTCTGTAACCCTGTGATTTCGCCGGCTTCAATGTCTTGTACTACGTTCTGTATTGTCTGTTTTATCAACCTGCGTTATGCAGAGTGTGTGTGTTCATACTATGGACTTCGTGTCTGCTATAAACAAATAAATTAAATTTTCAAAACAACCCATCTTATATAGCATATTGGCTTGGCGAAATTTTTCAGAATGACAAGTAATGGACCTTATCTCTACGACAAACATTCCGAACAGAGAATTAAGTCTCATATTCATACCTGGATGCACTTGTAGAGAGCGGGGTTGTGATCGATTTGTGACATGAAAATCCACGATTGCTTCAAATGCTTACCAGTTGTTGTTGATAGTCACGGTGGCATGTTTAAGGGGCGGCGAACAAGGCACTTGCCTCGGGGAGTTTCGCGCGTAAATTTTGGTAAAAAACGTATTATCCACTCTTATAAAACACTCCGAAGTAGATCAGAAGTATGCTTTCAAAGGGGCCCCCAACAGCCACTGTAATGCGTAAGTACTCTGCTAACTGCAATGTGTGAGTAGGCGGCTCCACCCCAACAGGAACTATATTGTGGTGCTGCTTTCAAAGGGCTCCCAACAGCCATTGTAATGAGTAAGTATTTAGACTTGCTTTTGAAGGGGCCCCAGCAGAAACTGTAATGTGTTAAGTACTCTGCTTTCAAAAGGGCCTTCAACAACTGCAATGTTTATGTATTCTGCTTTCAAAGGGGCCAGCAGTAACAGCTGTAAAACTAAAGTGAGGGGCGATGCAGCTTACTATCGTTTAACTTTTATGTATTGCTAGCTTTGTTTTCCCAACTTTCAGTGTCTTTAAAGTTGTGCATCTAATACCTCTGCATTTTCTGCTGTGTCAGTCATGCTGTAGTCTCCAGAACGTATCCTTGGGTGGTCCGCATTTCCCCTTCCTAGGCTTGATCAAAAGGGCATTTCACGGTTGACTGAGTATGATGATGTCATCAGAGGGCTCCCTATCAGCCTTGCCTCGGACCCCTGACCGGAAGTCCACCAATGGTGGCAATGTAACTCCTAGTCGCAAGTTTTTGCCAAAATTTTGTGAGGAACGGCGCACGTTTATGGATATGCCAAAGCATGATATACAACTGTGCGATGACAGTTTTGAGACACTGCAATTGATATAAAGTAGGCATACATTTTTCTCCGCTATGTTGTTGTCCACACCTGCAAGCGTGGTTTTCGTTAAGGAAATGTGTTTTTTGTTAGATTCTCGCCTCGGCGATTATTTCATTCCCTCTTGCAAACATACAGTGCAGCAACTGGTGAATTTTTTCCCGCAAAGCTATCCATTACAGGGTTGCCGAAAATATAATTTATTATGGTCACCGAGTGTTTGCGCTGAACATGCCCTGACGTGACTTACGACAAAAACATCGTCGAAGCGGTTGTTGCTGCTTCGACCTTTCAGTCACTTCGGTTGTTTGACACAAGGCGACGCACTATGATGTCAATGACGGTCTTCCACCCACCTTGCAGGCCAGGGTTGGGTACAAAGTCTACTTTCACGCTGCAGCAGAACTCTGAGAGTCAGAAACGATGTAAATCTATATCTAACGATTGTTGTTGCTCATTCTTTCAAACCGCTTGCTGTGTATTTGCTTGGCATGGGGTAAGACACCTGACGCTTTCAACTGCTCTGCCCGATCGCATCGTGCTTTTGTTATGTAACATTATCTGAACAATACATAGACATGAGTACGCTGTACAAATGATTGAAAATAAACATTAAAAACGTTTGGAAACAAAAGACTATATACCACTCCCCCGTGGGAGTTGGTTCAAACGGTCACAACACTTTTACGAACGCTGCACGAGAGCGCGATGGGTAACCGAAGCTTACTCATTAAGGACTACGCGCACTTTCCTCCTATTGTGAGAACGCTTGGAGAATATTTTTGATCTGTATTTGAGCAAGAACCAGATACTAATCGAAAACAAAACGCAACGTTACAGCCACAAAAAGAAGCTCACAGTGCTTTACTTGACAGCGCGAGAGAGCTTGACAAATCCGAGTAACGTCAGAATCAGCTGTGTATACAACTTCAACACACATGATTTGCAACCATGTACATTGTACAACTTGTTAAACTAACGTAACAATATTCATTGCAGGCCTAGAGCAAAAACACTTCGAAAAGGGCAAGGGGCTTTCCAGGAAATGGCTATTATTGATTCGTCGGAACTTGAACGGCACCGTGTGTCGTGACGTCGGTGGTGCAGATTCGTACCGTTCCTTGACAATACATCGGATTGGTGAATGCTGAGACCCACAACTGGGGCAGTATGAGTCAAAAAGACGAACGAAGCGGAAATCGGTGCAACAATTTGAAAAGTGGCGTAATGCGAACTGTTTGTGCAGCCGGTCGCAACAGCACGCTGTCCAACAAGCTNTGGAGCGCGGTTTGGCACGAAGAAATACAGTGCGGGAGCGTACCAGAGGCGCGCACACAAGAACANCGAATTATTGCACACTAGTGTGTCACCAAGGATTGCCGGGAACAAGGCAAACNTTGGAAACGTCTCGCACACTAGCGAAATGCAGAAAAGTCAGAAACAGCTCAGTCGTAACGCGTGAAGCAAAAGCTAAAAAATAACCCTACAAATAAACCTCCCAAGAACCAAGACAAACGTTGAGAAACAAACAAGAGCGACACCGCAACTCGAAAGTAGCCGGAGAAGGGTTTGTGGCCCTCCGTACCGAAACTTGGTGTGAGGTAGTGCTGTCACAAGACCAATACGTCATGCATTGCACGCGCTAAGCACGTCATGCATTGCACGCGCTGAGCGAATGACAGGTGAACCACAGAAAATTTTCCAAATGAACCGAAATGCTCTTCGACGCGCCCGTCATAGACTAATTTCCAAACATATGGAAAGTCCTGATGCATGTTGATCACTGTTACGTCGGCAGGCAGCAGAAATCCTTTATTTTCAGCCCTCATCATGAGTCATCGGCAAGTGAAAAATCTCAGCTCAGAAAAAAATAGCCTACGCGAAATAGTTTCGTAGCGGAAAAAGAAAATAAGTTAATAAATAAATAAATAGAAATATGAAAGTGAACAGTTGAGGTCGCTGATCGGAAAGCGAACAGTACGACTCCCAGTGGTTTATTCATCGTACGACTCCCAGCGGTTTACTCGGTATTCCCAACTTCTACGGCCAGTTGTGGGTGGGAGTCAAGCCCCACAGGCAGCTTAGCACAAGCCATGTTCGTTCACGATGCGCAATCATCATACCGGTCGGCGACCGAACAACTTCTTCAGCACAGATCGCTTCGACCGACTATGCGATGAAGTTTCAGCCGTTTCTTCCGACGAGACAGGAACAATCGGCGGCAGAACGACATTGCCTCTTCGTCTGGAGCCCCGANGATTTAAGGGTTTCGGAGCGAGTTCAAAAGGTTTATTGGGNAGGACTTCACGCAGCTGCGAACGCCCGTGCATGTTCGGTTGTGAAGGGTAGAACGTGGTCCTGTAAAGGAATCGAGCAATGCTCGTATTACTTATCGTTTGGACTGCTGCCTCTCACAACTGGATGGTGGACGATGAAAACACATGGTCACGGAGGTAGAAGTATCAGTGACGTACATGCAGATCAAATAGTAAGCTTTTCGCACGGCAAGTTATTTGCTTACGTCACAGGAAAGCAACGCGTGGGTGTAATGCGTGCCGGACATTCTTCTATCTTGCACTAGGATTTCGTGGCACGAACTGGGGGATAATTTTTTATGAAGGTTTTGAGGGGCAAGCAAAGCCAATGACGTTTACTTTTCTTTATTACGAAACAACGACGCGTTGGTCTTACGTGCACTGGGGAATGAAAACAACCACAAGCAGGAAAATGCTCCTTGAAGCGACAGGTTTCAAAATAAGATTTCGGTGGCATCTGAACAACAAAGTATTATCTGCACTTACCGCTTCTGAGCGGCAGCGTCAAATATTTTCACTCTTTTCAGACGAATATTCTCCCGGTGACAGTTGAAAAAGAGGTTCCAGCAGGAAGGTTCCTCCCATCTGAACGTTACTCTCTGAATCGGTCCTACGTCTTGTTCCGTGTCCAGAGGCATAAGGAACCGGCTGGTTTTGCCGGCGACCACGTGAAAAGTTTTTCCGCTGTACAAATAAATATACACGATAAATAAGCGCTAGAAAAGTACAAAATACTCAAAGCCTTTTTGTTTAAAGGATATCATAACATATCAAGTTCGGCAATCTACACCAGGGTGGAGAACCTGCGGCCCGCGACAACGTTTGATATGGCCCGCATCAGAATTTTCGTTACCCAATTCGAAACACATCGCGTCAAAATGGAACATAGCGATAAGCAGGTACTTTAGGTAGGATGTAATAAGCCTCCATCCCTCATAGTAAGATGGAGAGAATTTTAAACCAGTTATTATTTCGGCCCGACAGGAATAATCCACAATTTATGCGGCCCGTGATAGTAAACAGGTTCCCCACGCCTGGATCTACACCATCTTAATTTAGTAGTCATATGAAAAATGATTTAGAAAGATTAAAGAACATACTCATTTAGCGCATGTTCAGGTGTGCTGTTGGTGGCTCCATGCAGAGTAAGAAACAGCTTCGCCTTGAACCCGTATGGAGAAGCACTGCTGTGATTGAACCAGTGCATGTGGATCTGGTAATGTTTTGCTGAAATCAAAAACAGTATCGTTTGGGTAAACGAAAACATACGGTTTACAACGTTTTGTTTCAACCAGAAATCAAATCAGATGCTACAGTCCAAAAGGAGATACGCTGCGGGAGAGAAGGCAAAACAGCTTGTACATAGGAAGTGACGTTGTTGTGCTTTCCTCCAGTTCTTCCATTGTTGCAGCGCAGTAAACACGGATTCACTGGTAATTAATCTAAATCAGCCGACACTGAATGACGTGCGTTGAAATGCCCCGCCCAACTGATTTTGCGTATGGAAGCCCGACGTGCGCCTAGTGGTTGAAAACTAATGTTTAAATAGGTAAATGCAATTTTTATGACACACTGAGAAAACAGTTCATGTACCTGTAAAAGGTGCATGACCAGTAGTAGTTAAGTAATATTGAGCCTGGTTCTTCCTTCCAAAAAGTGGAGTGGCCCAGTAGCCCATCCGTCTGCATCGATTTCGGCCGCGACGGAGTCCTTTTCGTCCTTTGCAGCGCAAACACATTCCACGCTGCGGATAAAAATAGTGAAATAGTGTCAATTGCTTGTTGTCGTTCAGATGAGCACAATGTATGGTAATTTCCACAACATGCATTTTTTACACGTGACCATTAGCAATCTTGTTTTCTCTGGATGGAGCCTGAACTCACCTGAAACTTGTCCCAGCTTTCACATTTGTAGGCGTTGAAAGAGTGCTCAGTAGCTTTGATGCTGTACTTGAACAACTCCGTTGCGCGAAGGTGGTCACAGACAGTCGAGTCGGTAACGGCTGCAATGGAAAATCGGCGAGGATTAGCGACAGAAACCATCAACCAGCAGCATGATTGTTTGCCTGCGCCAGTGTTTTTTTTAACCTTTTTGTTGCAGCAGAACCTTCCGCAAATGTTTGCGTTGCTCATGGAACCCTAAGCAATGATTCAACTGTCTATATTGCTACAACGGCATAGAACAGTAGTTGCAAATTTCGGTCTGTTTGGCGGAACCCCTGGCAGCCACTCGCGGAACCCCGGTTGAAAAACACTGGCCAACGCCATAAGAGTACTTCGGTCAGCCCTGAGTAACTGCTAAGTTTTAAGTTTTTGTGAGGTCAAGCGAAGGTAAACATTTGAGATGTTCAGCTCGGTAATTAAACAATTGAAATGGTGTACGTAATTGGAAATCGCGCATTGGAGTCACAAAAGAGCCATAAACCAATGCATGAAAATAAGCTGGCAGATGCAGTTAAGTGAACTCAACTTTTCATTAAACAACAACGCTACGGCGTAAATATACCACCATGACTCAAACCACGAGCATTGTTGGACTGCAGTTTGGCAACGGCGCATATTTTCGCCCGAGGGATCAAATTGCTTAAACTATTTCCGAACCTGGGCGTTTCACCGTCAGACGCCAATCTGCTCGAACAACTTCAAAGCTTTCCCCGCACAAATCAAGTGCCCACATAGTATCAGCCAGGCATCGTCGTATGACATTTTCATAACAAAATGTATAGCGGTAACTAATCAAGCGTGCTATTTGCATAATTTTATAACAAAACAACAAAGTGCATGGCGCAAACTTAACAAGAGTGCTATTTGCATAATTTTCCGGTAGCATCTGCGCTTGACTATTCTCCCTTATTTAACAAAGTGATGAATTCATACTAAAATATCTATAAAATGCAGGGTACAAGCTCTTTCCAACAACACAGAAATGTTAATCGCTTTGATACCTGCTTCCAAAAACACGCAAAATAGAGTGAGCCGCTGTACTGCCTGCGGCTATTCACAAAAATGCAATGAAAAGCAACAACGCAATGCTGCGGTTTATGTTGATCAACGACTGATGCCCTGTGCACTGCAGTTACCTTCAGGATCACAACGACCCAAAATTATGACGAAAGCGAGGTGCATAAGCACAATGTATTCCACACTTGCTATTAAGAACTCTGCACAGGTTTAACAAAAAAAACGCACGGTGTAATAGTTCAAAAATTCAGAGTTAAGACGAAAGCCATAAATTGCATCATTCCAAACTGGAGTCGCCAGGTGAGAAATGGCCCAGTATTGTAGTATATCAAGCGGAGAACTTCGAGGTTACTCTTGGCCAACGACTACGCAAGAGTAACTTAGACATGGCGTGATCGCCGGTGCTAGTAACCTATTCAAACCTTTCAAGAACGCTCCATAGTTCTTACATAATGATTCCGCAGAAGACAAACAGGCCTTTTAGCGCGGGGCTTCCAAGATAATAGGAAGTACTTTCTCCATTAACGCTAACTTATTCATAGACAGAGGGAGGCAAACAAAGTTGGTTTTCATTGCGACGCTGAAAAGAGAACTGAAAGTGAGTGAAAAACATTGAGGAAAATGGCGTTCATATGACTTGATGTCGATATGTCAAAAATCAATGGCGTTCATATGACTTGATGTCGACAAGTAAAAAAATCGATGAAAGGTGCCTTATTTACCGAAATATTAAAAATGTGTAGCGCTGTGGTTTACTGAATTTTTTTAAAGAATTGTTTGCCAATGCACAAGGTCGGGATGGTGATGGACTACTTAAATTTTGTAGCACAAGGTTTACATTTTTTGAAGTACATCAGTGCAAATTCATGCTTTTACGAACTATTTTATTTTAAGATACCATAAACCCATTCAGTTTGATATTTGATACTTTTGGGAAACACATCTGAAAAAATATTGATATTGAAACTCGCCAAAAATGCCAAGTGAGAATTTTCTTAATCTCCCACCTCGCAGAACTTTATTTAAAATTGCAGTGGTAGATTCCACTGACCTTGAGAAGACACACGTTCCATAGATATTGACTGCTTCGTTCCGACACCGAATCACTCAAAACGAGCACCGGTAAAACAACGCCATTAACTTTGTTTGTTTAATGAGAAGTTGAATGAACACGCAAAGCACCGGCTGTTTGCTGAGAATGTCACGCGTACCCCACGCATATAAGCACAAGTCAACCAAGGCCCGGCAGGCCAAGCCATATGCCTGATGATTGCTAACACTAAACTGCTTCCTTTTTACAGGACGTGGTGTGACAAACGAACAATCTAACGAAAAATGAACAGCCCAGTGAGCTGAGGTGCTTTTCTTCCGCCTTTTCGATTACTACGAACCGAACATCAGACGGCCAAAAGCTAAAACGAATTGGGATCTTTTGTAACCAATGACGCCAAAGCGTAAATTTGTCATCGATGTCGCATGATTTGAAGACCAGGTAACTATAGGTCAAACGGTAGCCACGCGTCGTTTCACGCCCCTTTCCTAGTCCATTCGACTGTACGGCTTTGTGATGTTTGCTCCTTACGCCAACACCACTGAGCGACGTTAATTCACTATGCGCAGCTACTACCAGTCACATGCCTGGTCAAGGTCATACACGCAAAGCGAGGACGTTACCGTACATCTTTACGAATCATGCTAACGGAAACGCTCGACTTCCATCAATGGAATACGAGTGCAACTTATGCAGCAAGGGCTCACTACTGACAAAACTTTAAAGACTTTTTACATAGATACGGAAACGCTAGGAGGAGCTGTGTCGATATTACTCAGGGTAAAAACAGACCCGCGCTACAGACAATGCGCCCGTACAGCGTTAAGGTTTTAAACTGATCCGCAAGCAACGGTCTTTAGACGAGATCTTGAGGATTCGTGCTCATTTCAGTTTTCACATATGTCAACGTCGAAGCAATAACTACTAAGTGACATTTCAACAAAGCATTTCTCGCTTGAAAACCACGCGCAGCATCAATTGGGAATAGCTAACCTGCACAAATCCAAACCTTGGGAAGCAACGCTCTGCGGAAAAAACCAGTTAGATGCAGCCAATCAGAGGTACGAAAATTCAAAAGTACCTTTATACCAGCTTGAAGATGACCACGAGGAATGACAGCCTTTCTGGAACTCTCCACCATTTGGATAAAAGTCTATGTGACCCAGGTTGCGGTTTAAGCCAGATGCTGAAACATAAACCCACTATCAGCAACAAATCGAAAGCATTTGGAATCTTCCAAATTAGCCGTTCCATATTCCAAGTTTTTCAATGCGAAATGAAAAAATACCAACGCTATCTTAATTTTTCCAAAATTTCACGTCTGCAAAAACTGTCATTGGTAATGGTAAAGAACAAAATTTGAATAAATAACTTGGCTGGATTTGGAATTTCCATACTTTATGTACATTTTGGCCAATTTCAATACTTTTACGGACTTGAAAACGGATTTCACAATTCANTACGTTTTCAATACCGCATGGGAACCCTGTAAAAGTTTCACATCGCAATTTTCATGCTCACCTATTCCTAGCAAGGTGTTTGTATCCGTGTGTATGACATCCACAAACTTGGCATCTGTTTTGTCCAATCGCACGTCAGGACTGTCGAAATCAAATCCAGGGCTGGCAGGGTCTAATCCTGTAATGCGACCTACTTTAAGTTGCTTCCCACTTTCCTGCACTTTTTTGCCAGCAAACCCAGCAACATGTGCACCAAGACTAAATCCGATCAAGTGGAAATCTGCAGCAGATGCATTCTTCACGGCCTGAAAAATGAAGTTCTCAATGCGTATGTCGTACTCTTTGCGTAACGATGGTTATATTTAGGAATAGCTTACCATCAGCATTTTAATGAGATAGGCAACTTGGGCTCCCACAACTCGGGTGTTTGCCGCAGCGTTATCGTACGCTACTCGTGCTCCTTTTACCCAATCGATCTGAATTACGTTAACATCCTCTGCTTTCAGGATTTCTTCCGTTACTTCTGGAACCCATTTCGCGAGATCGGATCCAATCAACTGAAATGAAATCACAACGCCAGTTCGCACCACGATCTTGTGCACAAGCAACATTATCTACAGTAATGTGCGTTTGGTAGTGGCTGACCTTAAATCCGTGTATAACGATTTTTGTGGGCTTAGATGCATTGAAATCACATTGGGTCAAGTTCTGCCTTGTCGGTTCGATGGGCTGGTCAAACGTAGAGTTGATTCGGGTCCGCAAGTAATAAGCAGTTTGAATCTTCTTCGGCGGCATAGGCAGAGGCATTTTTGGTGAAAATGGGGGAAGAACTGAGAAGCAACCCAAATGCCTATAACATGCTTTTTGTTTGTTTTCGTGGTTGGGACGCAAGGCTGCAAACAAACAAAAGATTTAGTTTCAAGTTTTTCACAAGTATCTAGCAAAGTACAATGCGTGTACTCACCCGAAACTTCAAGAATGTCCACGGTGACCAAGATGCAAATCAGCAACAACTTCCTGAAGATTGGGAACGTTGAAGGATTTTTCATGATAAACATATTTTTTCTTTCAATTAGGTGTTGATTGCTTCACAGTAGTTAACGCGACCAAAATCACCAAGCTTCCTAAACAAACGAAATCTAAGTCCCAAACCTGTGAAAATACGATGGTGAACGTTTGATTTAAATTCGAAAGTCCGTTTCATGCATATAACGATCGGCAAGTCTACTAAATTAGCTTTCACCAGTTATCGGCGTCTTTGACTTTACTTGCACAAGCACCTAAACGGGCTTTCTAACTCATTGTGCAGCCAGCAGCCACTGTCAACCATCAATATAATTCGCCATACCGCAGGCTATTCAACTCAAAGGTACATATTTTTTTAAATTTATTTGTTTATAGCAGACACGAAGTCCATAGTATGAACACACACACTCTGCAGAACGCAGGTTGATAAAACAGACAATACAGAACGCAGTACAAGACATTGAAGCCGGCGAAATCACAGGGTTACAGACACTTTTTGCAACTGCATTGAAGACAGAACCATAG
>JGI24159J19872_10008543_pt1 | contig 13410 bp, 7 predicted proteins | sample Ectturendosymbi4_FD_19872 | JGI IMG/M metagenome (IMG submission 19872) | reverse complement strand
AAAAACGTTAACCCAAAGATTGCTTACACACCATGCGGTTGCTAATAACAACAATGATAGCGATAAGCAACCGCCAGAGCAAGATAACTCATGCCGATAGTACACGCCTGTGATGCCAGCACGCCTCGGAGCTGTGTATGATCCTTATCATTTAGTCGCTACAATAGCGACTGCAGAATGTTGGAGAAGTTGGTCAAGACCAAAGTCAAAATGCTATGGCCGCAGTCCGCAAGTTCGTTAGTGAAAAGAAACTATCACTGCGATGGACTCACCAACGTACCAACAGATAATCCAGTCCCGTCGCCCCGGTGGGCTTAGCCTCCCCGAACAAAGCTGTAACCCCCAAACTGAAACATGAAACACAGTGGAGTTTTTGTCAATTTTTAGAATGTCTAAATCAGTGGAGTTTTTGTCAATTTTTAGAATGTCAAGCCTCCTCGCACAAACGCAAAGCCCCTTTTAAAAACTTTCTGGCGACGGTTNTAAGTTAACCGGATTATTTAGACTCAAGGCATGATTTCAGATGCTTTAAAAGCATTATGAACCTTTAAAAATACGTTGACATAGAAGCAGGTAGTATCGTCTTAAGTATTCGTGTACTAAACCGTTACTTTTTCGAACACAAATGCAGTATCCTTTTCCGTGCAATGATGAGGATGAACTGCTTCTCAAACTGTATGGCACTGTGTTTCATAACGTAAAAGGAAGGGTGTGATCTTCCAATCACACAAAAGGGCTCGAAACTACAGCAAAAAAGTACAAAACGTTGTCATAAAAAAGATTACAACAGGAAATGCTTCACACCAACTTGGAAAAATTAGTTTTGCTAAAATTTGGGCGAGCCGACACTGCGCCACTTTCAAACCAGCTTTACCTGCTTGCGGTTGTAATGTGGTAACAACTGTTTTACATTGAACAAGAAAGTGCTATAACTGAAAACAAGTTCTTTTGCTGTAACGTTTCGATTAAAGGTCATCTACAAGAAAAAGACGGCAGCAGATTGTCACTGTCGCGATAGATGTCCTCATTCGCACGGGATTATTAAACCAGGCGCACTTGGCCGGAAATCTGTGTTTGCTGCTCTTAGCGTTTTATTTCCAAAACAATATTATGCCTATACGCGTTGCCCACATACTTTAAATCGCTAAGCAAGTGTGTGGAATGCCAGTGATGGCAATGTGAGCCACGAGCATACCAGCATATCAATGCCATGCAAAAGCAAACTTTCTGGTTTGCGAAAATTACAATGCTGTTTCTTAGTCTGTAAATTTAAGCATCAGGCGGTATTCTTTTTAAGCTAATCAATCAGACGAAAAAATTCACCTGGTTTGAAAAGCGTTGAGAAAAGAAGAGCTAAAAATAATGCAATTACGCACGCGAACGGTGTTTGACTTTAATGCAGCTCCCACAAAACAACGAGGCGATTTCCCGTAAACGAGTCTATGTGCAAATCGCTTTACTGATCTCAGTATAAAACTTGTGGAGCAACATTCGAATTCGCGTCATCGTTCAGAGGTCACTGTGCACTGCGTTAAGTGCACGCGGACCACTGGAAGAAGCACACTTCAAATCAGCTGATGAAGAGGTTTTTCGAAAAACGATGATACGAGTTTGAATTAAACCACGACATCCAATGGTAAATGCATTGCGCACCAAGCAAAAGTGAACGCTGACACGAAATTAAGAGGTAGGGTAGTGATCGCGTAGCGACTGGAATATCCAATATATTCAGGGACCACGGATAGAGAGGAACTGTACAAATTCGTTTAACAGAAAAACATGGGTTGGTTAAAGAAAACAAGACATGCTTACAGCGCTTGAAAACAGAACAAGAATGAAGCAGAATCTGTGAAGGACTTTAAAACCGTTTTCCGAAGATCAAAAATTAAATCACTCCAAAATTACAAATGATGGAACAAAAAAACTGAGCATGCTTAACCTAGCAATCAGCGTTGGTCCACACTTGGACTTGTTTCATTAAACTATAAACACTTAGATACACCAATCTTTTCACGTAATTTGGAGAAAAAAATGACTGATACACGGGCTACAATGCATTGGTGTAATTTACGTACCGGTAAAGATGCAAAATTGTAACATTGTAATTAAACATAAAAGAAATGGGTCTCGCAAAAGTGACGCAGTCAAATCATTCAACAATTGGAGATCTGCTCAACTGAAGCCTAGGAACTGAAAAGCAAAGGCTCGCGTTGTACATTATGGCGGCAGATGTGAAAGCACGGGCAGAGACACACGAAAGCTCTTGGATGTGCCCTAGAGAAGCATTCCATCTTCAACACCAAGGCCCGCACAATAATTGTCGAACTGAACAAAATTTTCCTTAACAACGTTGTCACCATACATGGCAACCAGTTATATGTCAAAAAAGGCATCGGTGATAATCACTCTGTTACATTGACAAACATTACTTTGCATTACACCCTACAGCTGAACGTTTCACCAAGCCAACACAGCTGGCCAGACAGGTGAAGTAGAATTCCAAGATGCTCATCACTGCACACTGAAGATGATTTTGGATTTGTAACTAAAGACTTTGTAAAACCTACAGCCGAAGTGAACAAATTCATTAACGGTAAATCACAGCACCCATACACGACATTTAAACCAATCTTATTCGGAGAAGCATTAAGACGGAGGCGACCCAACCGATCGGGAGAAGATTACCTCACCAGCCTAAACCGACTTTAAGAAAAAACAATCCGCTTAAACCTTCCTTTGGACATGACCAATGGCATCGAATTGGGAAGACTGCACACCCCAAAATGTGACATGAAAAATGACCCGTAAGTTTAGGCTGCATGTCCCCGCCTTTTACCACTATAAATGGCGTAGCAAACTAAACGCACAAATTAATATTCAAAGTATGATCTTCTTCGTGTGAAATAAATTCTTGTCCGCCTTTTGTCAACTTGCGATATTAATTTATACATATTTTTCGATATTCCGTTTTTCCACTTGTTTTATTACCTTGCTTACCGCACACGTAGTTTTTATTTACCGATTTTTGTGCCTCTCTTTCCAGCGTTCACCCTGGTACATATTCGACCACAAGACGATCGTCTTTTTGCTTACGCATCTGACCGCCGGCTTTGTGTTGAGTCACCGCCGCGTTGCTCCTGGATGTGATTTCATAGCTGTAGTTTTGTTGCTCTGTAATTGGCGTCAGACGCAATTACATGAGAACGGCCTATTTTCTAGATGTTACTTGTTGAAGCTTGTGCTCTTGTTTCATTAATTTTTGTCTTGAGTCTGCTTGCTTTCTCTACCCTTGCTTTAGTCCTTCAGCATTTCATCTGTTAGCAATTGCTTGCAAATTTCACGACTGAGGTGATGTAGAATTACGTGAAATCGACTTTCTTCTAAAAATTTTTCTTGACTACGTCACCTCTGCGTTTACTTACTGCGTACAAACATTACCGCTGCAAATTTTTACAGTGTAGCCTACGACCAAAAGTCATGTGCACTCGAAATACAGAGTCATGTATGATTTCCGTGTTGATAGCGCTGGACTTCGCAAGTTAGTTTGTTTGTTTGTTTCTTTCATGCGAATGCGGTGGGGGCTGGGCCACGAGCGGTGTTCGTTCCGCATTCGTGTTTCGCTTTCAAAACGAAAATGACATTGAAAAGCAAACTGGCAACGAAAATGAAATGAAATTCAAATTTAACCGAAATCGAAAATGAAATTAAAAATTTTTCACAATCCTTACAAATCCTTAACGTTTCACAATCCTTAACGTGCTGTCCACAGCTCTTTTTATCTTCCTTGATCAGGACAGCCTCACCCGGTCGATGGACTTGTCGCTTTCATCGCTAACCCAAACATCTTGTGATCTGATTAAAGGATCCTAGCACCTTTTTCGTCAACCCTCCGTACCTTCTTTGGGTGTGTGAGATACAGACCCGCACGCTTCCTGTTTCAACGTCTTGCGCTTCATTCACTAATTGCAGCTGACCCTTGGACAGTTGTTCTTTTTTTCGAAACGCAACTTTATTTTCAAGTAAAACCGAGCTTTTCCCCGTTGTTGCTTCTGATGCGTTTTCGCAAGACTTCCCCGAAACTTTTACTTCTAATTTTTGATTGTGATAGTAAATAGTCCAGTCTCTACTAGCAAGACTGAAAATGTTGCCATTCAAAACAAATACCATTGAAAATGTGTCCTGAACCACTGCACCTCCTACTAAATAGAATTCACTGGAATTTGATATGCTTTCTTGGACAACATTTGTAGCACAAAGTGNTTTTGAACGCAACATTACTTCGTGAACAGGTTTGACAAACACCGTACTTCTTTCAGCGACTTTTAATTCTACAATTCTGCAGGCTTCACACAAAGACTCGACCAAGGCAGGTCCGAGGTGTAATGACGTCATATGGTCTTTGGCTCGCCTCTTGGTCGCTTTCCCGCGGGTGTAGCCAACAGGACTCGCCTCCACAACCTTGAGACATTCTGGTCACGTGGCGGATCCGTACGTGAAAAGGTCGACTCAAACGACACGACGAGGCTGACCCACAGTGGCTGGGATCTTGTCATTAGCCAAGATTCAAGATCATAGGTCAGGATGGAACAAAGACCAATTAAAAATGAAAGCTAGTGTTTGAAAGGTCCCGTTTTTGAGCACTGAACGATAAACCTCGCCCACTGCTGCGTTTGCTTTAACAATCTGGGTATCAATCTCCTTGTGCTTGTCGTCGTTCGTGAAGAAACCCCTCATGATACTTGAACTGGACCTGCTGCAATGCATTGCCGCTTATTTGCAGCGTACTCTGACTTGCGTTTCTGCATACAAATTATGCCTCGGTTTCCTTAGTGCTCATTTTCATTCCAGATCGGTTGGCGCAGCTGAAAGCCGATCAAGTGCATGTTAAAGAACCTGTTCAAAGATTGCAAGCAGCACCAAATCGTCCGCTATAAGCAAACGGTTCATTCTGCGGCTTCCAACAGTGAGACTCTTGTCGACTTGGCTGTGATGTGACTAGTATAAGTAAAATAGCCATTATTCAATGAAAACTGAACATTTATATGACAGTAATACTTATTTTGCGTCCGACTCATGGTCGATATCACAAGGTTATATTCGAATAACATCAGAACATAAAAATGGTTAGCCACAGCGCATTACAGAGTAGGTGTTAGTTGATAAACTCAGTCAACACAGAGTTGCCGACACTGAAACAGCGCACCAGCTATAACTGCATTCATTCATCATCAGACAGGAATCTAGCAGTGGGAGAAAAATTTTGAAGAATTAGTCACCGTCATACAGGAGCGGTAAATAGTGGAGGAAACAGGGTTCTCACAAATGCAACTCCAAAAATCCCTAGAACAGTACCAAAAAATCCCTATTTTACATAAACAATCCCTAAATATGTGGTGGTGCAGCATAAGATCGGAGCGCCATGATAAGTGTTAAAAATAGAACCAAATATGATTTGCAAAATAAACTGAAATGATCCATTTTACACATTTTCAAACTTTTCTGAAAATCCTTGAAAAGGGTCAAAAGTTCCAATCTAGGGCAAAATCTCCACAAGTGAGAGCACTGGGAGGAAACATGAAGATTTGTAAAAAGCATCAAGACCTTTGAAGTGATCGGATAAAAAAACTACATGAAGATTCACATCGTTCAACAAAGCCACCATCGAGATTGTTTCTAAACAAGGCATCAAAGATCCTGACATAATGGTTAACATCGATTTTAATACGTCGATTTTTTCGATGCACCACACTTCGGAAACAAGCGGAAAAGGAGGGTTTATAAAATACCGATTTTCGTTAACCTATTACGGAAAAAGAATTTGTAATTTAAAAGTGTAAAGGACAAGAAACCACATGAAGTACTGCCATAGTCTGTCCGCAACTTATCATTTTTTTCAAATGCCAAGTGCAACTGTTACGTGTTAACACAGTAACAAGGCAGTTCCGTGATTTCGGGTGAGGTGGATAAAGTTGTTNTCTATTGTAAGCTTTAAATCCATTGCGATAAGACTGTCGCTTGAGAAATGTCACGCAGCGTAAGCCGAAAATGAGTGCTTTTTGTTTCTTGTTTAATCACGTGCATTCTTCCTTCGATCGCTTTGAAACTTTACCACCCGTGCCGCTGGCGGTCAAGCAACGGTTTCAGCTCAAATACACCAGCCCGCCGAAATGTTGAATGACACGTAGCGCTCGTTGTTGACGCTTCAGCCCGGAGGTAACTTGCGGTCACGCTGCGGTCTGGGTTACGTGCGGTGACCGCATGGCGTGAGTAGTTTAATCGGAAACACACTTCGGAATGATGCACCAAAGAGCGGGTTAGGATCATTTGGAGACGGTCACCCGAAAACCAACAAGAGTCTCGATTAAGAATAAGCGATGAACAATACCCTACATTTAAGCCTACACTGAACTGGGTCAGGAAACACCTTAAATAAAACGTAAGGTTCGGGGCTCCTAGTAAATATTGCACTAGAAGGGCTTGGGGATAGTTAAAAAATCGAGTTTCTGCATTTGTTGACATGGTAACCTCGGCTTTATCGCTTGTTGCTGAAGCAACAAGAAAATTTATTACCTGATCTTAAATACAAACGTAAAGCAACTGCAAACAGCTTAATGTAAACTTCAACTTCAGGAGCAGAAAGCGACAGGAGGAATATAACCTGTTTCAATTTCTTGAGAGCATTACAACTTACAACTCCTACTGTTACTGCTTCGAAGGAGCAAGCAATTTACAATTGAAGGCAAGCATTAGCTTTAGCGGCAAACGACATCAGCACGAAAGCCACAGATGACAGTTTCTTAACAAAGACCATTCGCCGTCAGCGCAATTGCAGATGCAGACTAGACAAACTCAACCAAGAGCAAAGGTCAACTTTCGATGGTTACGCAGAGAGAGAGGCTTAACAAGCACCCCATCAAACAGAATAAAAGATTCTGAAGAAATGCACAGTTGCAGGTGTTTTCCTTGTCTCCGTCAATATGATGGTCAACTTCACGACATGGAGCACAGCACATGCGTCTTCTTGACACGTATAAGAAAAGTTAATGCGAAGTAAATAAGTCTGCACTTCCCGCATAAAATGTAGAGTTAGAAATTACCCGACACATGAAACCAGATGGCTATGTGCAGACCATCTGTTTTTTTTCGGTAATTGCCCCAACTTTTTCGGAATGACCGAAAAAAAGCAAGTCAATTCGGTCATAGTGCCTTTTTCAGTCATACGCAAATGTCCTAGAAACGAAAAAATGACGGAAAGTCTTTAAGGTATTTCGGAAAAATGACGGAAATGCCTCGGTGAAAAAAACAGGCAGACAACATTCGAGAGTATTTCAAGTTATGGATGCTTTAACTCTTGATCTCATGCGACCGCAAAGAGGGTAAACACACCCGACCCCGTACCTTATCTCAATACTTTTCTTCGAAGACAACATTACCGTGACTGTTTCCTAGCTGAAACTCCTCTTCTTTTTTCAGTGACAAGATATTGGATAAAAACACTTCCAAGGCGTTTCAGAAAACAAGCGAGAAAACGTTTAAAAACTACTGCTTTAAATGTTCTATCGATACAACATACTTTTCAGTGAATGATTTGAGCTTGACCGTTTTTGTTCGGCCCTCTTAATCATTTACCAAGCGAATTTACTACGAACGTACAAAAACTTTAAAAGGCATTGATACGATCACTGCCAGCAACCAGATCATGTGCGTATCCTGAAAACTTCACCAAGAGTGAACATAACGACGTCGTGTTCAAAAACCGCTTCTCACAAGTACAAGCGCAAAAATTCCTTCAACAGCTACACATTACTTACCAGTTTAATTCAGGTAACAAGGTTCAACGATCAGACTTTCGAAGAAAACGACTAAGAACCATCCTTAGTTGCAGCGAACACTTGTAGTTCGCCGGTAATAATAAGGGATGTTATAACTGGTTAGTGAAGGCACGTAGATTTAATTTGCAAGGTCTGTTTCAGAATTGTCAGGTGAACCTGAACGGAAGTTACAGACACGCTGAACATCGCATGAAACTTCTCCGGGGGAAACACTTTCTGTTTCGTAAAAATTCAACTCAGCAACGTGTATGGNAGACGTTTAATTGGATTTCTAAATCAATCCTATAGCGCAGCGAATCAACATAACTTTACTAAATTCATTCTATTAACTGCACACGAAATTTTGAAGATCTGTCTTGATTCTAATATTCGAAGATGCTATCTCAATCGACTTCAATTCACGGCCAACTCCAGGCACACAAGATTTTGAAAAAACGTAATCGAGTTTACGCCGGAAACGATAAAGTTCCTCATTTTCGGTTCCTGACATATCTTCCCTTCTCAGAGTTGTGAAGTCAACCATCTTGGCTAAAGACATGCACGTTTGTGAAAACAGCTCGATAGAAATTCAAATTCTCAGACCTGGGTTTGATTTTTCGGTCATAGACCGTATTTTTTTTAATGACCGAAAAAAATTAGGTCAGTTAGGTCATAATATCCGAAAATATATATTAGTGAATACGGTTACAGCGAGTTTTAATACTATTGGGACAAATGACCGAAATGTCTCCGCAAAAAAAAACAGTCCCAGACTTTCGTCAAGTTAAGACAACTGGTCCAAACTGCTGTCAAGATCTAAATGTTTTTTTCAAGAAATACGAGGGCTTAGTGCAACCAAGCAGACAATTTTGCAATCGCGAACGTTTGATTAACCGCGGTTGTGACGAGTTTTGTAGCCCACGAGTTTTGCACCGCTGAAGGTACTAACGATTTCCGAATTACGCACAATATTGAAGTAAGTGCTAAGACATAGCATGGTTTGCACCGCAAACGCGGTACCCCGATAAACATCTCCGACTCCAAATCAGTAACAGCTGTTTCTAAGTTCGCGAGCTGCTCCAACCTGGTCGCGGATTAATCATTTTAGCGAAGCACGCTATCGCGCGCCAGATGTTGATCGCTCCGCTGAACCTTCCTATACGAAGCAAGGTATCTTGAAAGTGGTCTTCAATGAACGATTTCTTGCGGCACTTGCCGAGGCCAAGATACCGCATCAAGCCGCACAGCGCTTGTTGGTGGCACAAACACAGCAAACGACAAGATGCGCTCAGAGCAGGAGCATAGAGAAGCTTGCTGCAGGGCAGAAGAAAGCAGACGTGAGCAAAGAGTTTCTTGCTATAGGTGAAGGAAGTGCAGTACGTACACGGAAACACGGGGCTCTGGCTTTTGTGAGTTTCAAAGCACCAGTGGCGTTCAGAGCGAAACATGCCATGGTCGGGCTTCAAGACGAACAACGTCGAACCCCTCACTTCACGAACATCAGTTTTCCCAACATGATGCTGAATAACAAACACTTTGAATCAGGGGTTCTTAACCTGGGGTCTGTGAACCCTGTAGGGATCCATGAATGTATTTTAGGGGGTCTGTAAACCAAAATCCAATCAAGAAAATCAGCTAGCTTTTATCCACCCATTTGGGCTCTTATTGAGCTTAACACACCACAACTGTGGTCTGCTAGGTAATTCCAGTACTACCTTTATGATGTAGTAGTCTACATTGTCCACGGAATTTTCTGTAGAACTTCGCACATGCATCGGCTTGAATAAAACATTTGTATATTTCGTTCATGTGTAGGCCATCTGTTGTTCTATTCTTAGAGTGGTTGATAAACTTTTCTCTACCACTCCCACCTAAGTAATCATCCTTTCTTTCAAGTCCCTTCACATTTAATATGTTGTAAAAACACATGCACTTAATGGTAAATTTAATGATCAAACTTTCCATGTTGTAGAGAGCGTAAAGGCTTGCGTCTTCCTAGAAATTTATTGATGTCCCCTGGGGAAGTGAGACCCTGGTTTGGTTTAGAGCAGGGGTTTGCAACCCGTGGCCTAGAAGCTGAAGTTTTGTGGCCCGCAGAAAGTTCCAGATTTTAAAGTGAGCTTTATGTTTTTGAAGGGTATTGTCAATGTTCCCTCGGTGGCCAGCAAGTTTTCTAAACCGCAGAGCTTGACACATGCAGCTGTGGCCCAGCAGTTCTGCATGGTTGCACACCCCTGGTTCAGAGTACTCACGGGTCCATAAAAATAAATATATGCCTTGGGGTCCATCAGATGGAAAAGTTTGAGAAACACTGCTTTAGATGATAGTTACTCTAAAAACATTTGCGTCTAAACACTGCCCTAAAATCTGTAACTATTTTCAAATGCCATAATTATCAACAATTTGTCCAAATATTTACAGAAACATAAACTGGCTTTAAAACTTTGAAGATTCAAGTGTTTCACTTGATGGTTGAACTAATAAAATATGCCTTTCAGAATCACTTCACAGGTATATGCAAAAAAAACTTCAACAACCAAAATGTCAATACAAAAAACTCAACTGTGACTTAGTAGTCAGTTCAAAATTTGATTGTATAGCCTGCTTTCAGATGTGTCCTTCCAGTAACACTATTCACACAATCTTTGGAATCACAGCAAGGATTCTTATGCTTCATTATTGTACTTATAGCTGATATTTTAAAAGCAAATGTATTGACTTTCTCAGGCAGCTAAATATCAACACAAGAGGTAAAACTGACATAATGAAAAGATAATGACACATTTTAAAACTAACTGTAGCTTTCAAAAGAGCTCTTATAAACACATAGCATTATTTATTGTGAAAAGCAGGCTGTGGCAACAGTCATCAAAGCTTTTCACTAGCATTGAAATTTTTTCCTCCATCTCAAAACACCTCCACAGCAAAATTGTGTACTTCATGTCAGCAGAAGTTAACAAACTTTAGAGACCTGTAGTTGATAGTTGTTAATGAAGATCAGGTAAATCTCAAATAGCAGGGCAAAACTAGCAAGTGTTTGCTGGCCGTTGTGAGGTGTTACGTTGGTTAGCAGTTGAGTTTTGCAAGGCTCTATTACAGTCAGCAATACAAAAGCTAATTTCCACTCTTGCTTCGTGTTCCTAAAAGCAGTTCGTGTGTCCATTTTTTCAATTCTTGTTCAGTGTCAAGATTTCGCTCGTAAGGTTTCTTACTGCTTGCAGGACTGAAGATGTGTTAAATACACAAAACCAGTTTCCCTGCGAAATAAATTACAATGTATTCACTTGCGTATGTCACTACTGTGGCTTCCAACTATTGAAAGACAAATATGAGCAAGTTTGAACCATCGCAAAAGGATGAAAGTGGAGCCAAGCAGACAGATTCCTCACAAGCTGTCCATGAAGCTATCAGCGTGTTTTATTATTGCATGCATACCATATACAATTTCGCCTGATTGCACAAAATGCAACACATCTACATGGCAAGGAAAAGGATACATAATGCAGGAAAATAAAAAATATTACCTGAAAAAAAAGCACATAATATACACATAACAAATTAGAATACTAACCTTCACTGCTTGCTACTACACCATGTTCATCACTATCTTCACTGCTAGTATCACCACCATTTGCATTTGGCTTTGGTGGTGATGTGTGACAATCCTGGCTCATTCCAAGGCAGTTGATCAATGCAAGCAGATTAAATGGTGTCAAATTAGCAATCCAAAAACAAGACTTCAATATTACAAACCTTTGTAAAGGTTTGATCTGATAAGCACGTGGCTCTGCGATTCCTGGTTTGAAAAGTAACCAGTTAAGCTGATTTATTTTTAAGGATATCCAAACTTAATGATTTTTACTCATACACTACAAAGTTTCTAAATTGTAACATTACATATCAGCAGATGCCTAGAACTTTACCACATGTCTATGCTCAAGCCATACCTTTTGTAAGAGTCAATACAGCAATTAAGGCCAACCTTAGTTATACCACACATTGATAGTTGGTATTATCACCAATTGAACTGCTCGCATGATCTTGTCAGAATATCAGCAATCGCTCTTGCTTAATTTCAGTCAACAACAAAAGGTTTCTATTTTAAATGTTGGACACTAGAGCAAAACCCTTTAAACTCATAGGAATGATGATGATTGGATACACTTACAACAGTATATTCAGTTGTCCAACTTCCTACATGGGCCCAGCCATAAAGAAATTAACTCAAAAGAAACCTTTTTCAAAAGTTACATGACAACTGCATATGACAATGGTGGGCAAACTGNGGCTTGCCAACATGCTTTGTGCAGTTCTTTCAGCTGAATAGAAATATCTTCAATTGATAACAAGTTGTCACCTCATATTTAACATTTCTTCAATTTTCATTCATCAATGTGTTACACAAGTTCAGAAATTTAGTTACCAGGGAGTCCACATGAGTCTACAAAGACACTGAACCTAAAGCTCACGTTAGGCTACTAAGTTTCCAGAAAATGTTTCAATGAGACATATTGTCAAAAAAATTATCATTTTCTGAATGTCAGAATGAGAACAAATGCTTTTTGTTAAGAGGCAGTAGCAGACCACAGAGTGGAGGAATACAAAAATATTCTGCAAGACTGCTGGAAGATTTCCAAGCCAGATTTGGCCATTTCCAAGAGGAAAAACAAGAGTTATCGACATCAAGGAATCATTATTTAATACCCTTGCTTTCACAACAAGTGGTGGGATGGCACCAGAATGCACCGAGGTCAACAAAAGATTAGCTGAAAAGATAGCCAAAAACACAAGGAGCCTTATGCATCTGTCATGAAATGCATTAGAACAAAGCTTAGATTTGCACTAACACCTTTTCTGCCAGGACAGTTCGCATGAACCTTGGTTTCTACTAGTGTCTCTTAGCAACTCCCTAACTCACCAGGCGATCAAGCTAGAGAGACCAACTAGCAATATTCCCTCTGACCACAGCCAGGGATAGGCATTGGTGGAAACACTGCCGTATCCTAGGATCACCAGACATATCAACAAGTTTCTTTGCAAGGCTGCTCAAAAAAGAGGCAGTGCACTTGCTATTCACCCCAGTGGTTTCAATAGTGACTGGTTGAAAGTAGTAGTTTTTAAGGTCATTAAAATTTTGGCATTTTGCAGTCTTAGCCTGTTGCTGCAATGTCTGCCTAAATGGCACTGTTTTTGTACTGGAACTGAGCAAAGGTGTCCACAACTGTTGCATCCCATGCCAGGCTTAGACCTATGTACCAAGGGCACAAAGTCAATTCATCAGGCCACCTACTAGAAATGTCAACCGCGCACCGCGCGTACGCGGTGCGGTTTTGGAATATTTTGCCGCGTCCGAACCGCGCCACGTGGGTTATTAGTTTTTGCCCCCACGTCAGCGCCGCGTACCGCGTGGAAATATAACATCTTAAAATGAGTTTTTGCAATACCAAAAGATTTTTTGGAAAAATTCTTGATGCTCACAATTTTTGTTTCTGCGATTTAGCACTGCTGGTGGTCGAAGATATGCAAATAGGATTTGTTGATATGGGAAAGAGTGTTTTCATGTGCTGGTAGAGTTTTTGAAGAAAGACGTACAAGGCTC
>JGI24159J19872_10008542_pt1 | contig 13410 bp, 9 predicted proteins | sample Ectturendosymbi4_FD_19872 | JGI IMG/M metagenome (IMG submission 19872) | reverse complement strand
CGTGAAGAACAACACCATACATATATGTGGCGCGAACAAGCAATAATAGAGTGATCATGGCATGTGAACTCTATTGTTGCTTGCTACCACAGTGCGAAGATTTGCGAACATGACGCTCGGGATTTCTGATCGCAGCAGTGTTCTAGCATTTCTGGTTCAAAAGTTATGGCCAGAAAACAACAAATTAATTATGTAATCCTCTAATTAATTATCAATTTTTGTTGTTTTTAAATCTTAAGTTTAGAACCAGAACTGCTGGAAAGCCAATCAAAGTCTCAAAAGACTCAGATTTTAGCCTAGTTTCCAATAAAAGCTGGAGTCAAAAAATTTCCTCTAGCGGTTGGTGCCATGGGCAAAATGGCGTAAAACCTATCCCACTTATGAGGTCACCTACAAAAAAAGAAATACAAAATTTTCCAATTGTTTTAATGCAAACTAAAAGACGTGCCGCATCTTGAGATTTTCAACAGCTCCCTAGCTCAATCATGTGGCAAGTAATGGAATTGCAAAGTGATGTGAAAATAGTAGATAATGTGTGATTTCAAAGTATGAATATTTCATACACTGGCAACAGAGGTGTGAAGTGGCAACCTTGTAACCGATTATGAACAGTGGAACTTGATCACAGTCACGGTGCCTGACAAACTATGAATCAAATTTGATTAATAAGTAACTGGTGTGTTGCTGGCAGTAAGGCCTGTTTTACCTGAATTCCAACTATAAACATGGGCTTATGCTTCTCTTCTCATATGCAGCTGTATCTGTTCTGCTTTTTTGATTCTATGAATAATTCAATCTTTTTTGCCTTTTGATATTTTTGATATGCGAGTTTTTATATTGATTATGAATTTTAGAATGATAAATGTGGCTTTAGAAGCACAAGGAACTTTTGTCTGAGCACTTCGGTGTGTTTATCCATTCAATCTGAATTAGTGTCTTATTACTTTTGACATGGTGAAACTTGATATGTTTATCTGAATGATTGGTTAAAAATAAGCATTCACAGCTTTGTGCAATTATAAATCATTTGACTTGTCATGCAAACCATTGCAGGAAAATTTATTTTTAACACCTTTGTTCTTAAGCCACTTGATTTGAAGTGGAAACTTCTTAAACACAGGGCACCAGCCTTTCCTAGAATTAACATCAATGATAAAATGCTAACCTGTTCAGTGTCAATGGTAAACACTTGCTATTGGTATCCTAAAGCCATTTGAACTTCTACTCTGATAAAAGTTATTTTAATTGTTATTTGGTAACATTGTATTTGCAGAAAACACCAAACCTACCTAGCACATGGATAAGAGATGTGTGCAATTAAAACAACAATGCTTTCTGCAATCTGTTTGTTCAAATTACATTTTTCTTTTGTTAAGCGGTAAAAAACATGCCAAAACTGCTTGGCACCAGATGTGTGGCTGGAAATGGTGTGGTCAGCAAAAACAATCAATGCTTTCTGCAATCTGTTCAAATTGTACGTTAGTTGTTTTGATAGGTGTTGAGAAAACAAGCAAAAACTGCCTAAAACAGCTTGGTTTCAAAGGCCTGGTTTTGTACAAAATGCTAGGTAGTGGAGGTGTTAAGATATAGAACTTCAAGCAAAATCTTGTTTGACTGTGTTTACACCTGGCTCTGTTGGAAAGCAAACAAGTTTTATAATTTGAGTGCAGAAGTATAACAAGGTTATGAATGATTAGAAGTAGCATGGCAAATCTGTTGTGTGAAAAAACATCTGACCAGATTTGACCTAGGTTTACGTATATGCTTCAAGGATGTGACCACCTTAAAAGAATTGGTATGGCTATGCATGTGATGCTTAGCTGTGTGATCTGCATAAATGTACTGTATTCATCCAATTTGTTGGTGAAATGCAACTCCGCTTGTATAAACTTTTCTAGGTACTTGAATTGCTTTGAGCGTACTAGTACTTGCATGTAAAATGTGGAAAATACTGCATCAATCCTTATCTCAATGTGCTGTCCGTAGTCCCATTCTTGTGGCACGTGAAGTACTGCCAGCGACTTCATCTGCTTTAAGTTTGTTTCGTGAAAAAAGTACTGATGTATCTGAATCAAAATCATTTGTTATGAATTTGTTTCGTGGAAAGCTTGTACCTGATCAGATATTTCCGTTTCCAAAAGCGATAAATGATGAGGAATTAGAATTTGTTCAGTCTCTTGTCGATCCTGTGAACAAGTTTATGGTGGAAGTGAATGATGCTGCAAAAAACGATGACCTAGCAAAAGTGGAAGACCATACGTTAGATGGGTTAAAAGAAATGGGAGCATTCGGTTTGCAAGTACCTGTGGATTACAATGGTCTTGGCTTAACTAACACTCAATATGCAAGATTGGTTGAGGTGGTAGGACGTTATGATTTAGGTGTCGGGATAGCTCTGGGCGCTCACCAGTCTATTGGTTTCAAAGGGATTTTACTTTTTGGCAATGACGAGCAGAAAGCCAAATATCTGCCGACGTTGGCTGTGGGCAAGAAATTCGCTGCTTACTGTTTGACGGAACCATCGAGCGGCTCAGATGCGGCTTCCATTCAGACAAAGGCAGTGAAAAGCGATTGTGGTAAATTTTACGTCATGAACGGAGGCAAAATATGGATAAGCAACGGTGGCATTGCTGACGTTTTTACTGTGTTTGCAAAAACGCCTGTCAAGCAAGGGGATGGTTCGCTCAAAGACAAAATTTCAGCGTTTGTTGTAGAGCGCGCGTTTGGTGGCGTCACGACCGGGCCGCCAGAAAATAAAATGGGCATTAAAGCATCGAACACAGCCGAGGTGCACTTCGACAACGTCAAAATTCCTGTCGAGAACTTGCTGGGACAGGAAGGCGATGGCTTCAAGATAGCAATGCAAATTTTGAACAACGGCAGGTTCGGGATGGCCGGCGCCCTGTCTGGTAACATGAAAGGAATGATCGAAAAGGCAGTGGATCACGCGTCGAACCGAGTCCAGTTCGGCTCAAAACTTGCCACGTTTGGTTCAGTCAAGGAGAAAATCGCCCGCATGTCCATACTCCAGTACGTCACGGAATCGATGGCTTACGTCATCTGCGCCAACATGGACGCCGGCTACACGGATTTTCAGTTGGAAGCGGCGATCAGCAAAGTTTTTGCTTCCGAAGCCGCGTGGTACGTCGCAGACGAATGCATACAGATCCTGGGAGGCATGGGCTATATGAAGGACTGCGGGGCCGAGCGCGTCTTGCGCGATCTTCGAATCTTTAGAATTTTCGAAGGCACGAACGATATCCTTCGGCTGTTTGTCGCGCTGACCGGAATGCAGTATGCGGGCAAGTTTCTCGGTCCCGTGTCGAACGCCATGAAGTCCCCATTCACTAACGTGGGCACTTTGGCCAGCTTTGGCTCGACGTACGTGAGCAAGCGAATCAGCAGGCGCCTGAACGTCGCTGCCGGACCGCCCGTGCAGCAGTACGCGCATCCACAGTTGTTCCATTCGGCGAAACTGGCCTCGAAAGCGATGCTAGACTTCGGAATGACGGTCGAAGACCTCGCGATCAAATACGGAAAGAAGTTCGTGGAGAAGCAGTTCTTGCAAAGTCGCGTGGCGAACGCGACGATCGACATATTCGCCATGATCGCTGTTCTAAGCAGAGCGTCCAATTCGTTGAATCACAACGTTGCCAGTGCAAACGAAGAAGCGATGATGTGCGACGTTTGGTGTAATGGCGCTGCGGCGAGAGTGCAGCAATACCTTCAACAGGTTTCGGAAAAAGCGTCTCTTGAAGACTTCAACAAAATGTCTGCTTTGTCCGATGCTGTGGTCGAAAAGCAAGGCATTTGTCAGGTGCATCCTCTGGGATTTTAGCTTCCTTGTATTTTATTTTGTACGCAGTGTTTAGTTTACAGCTATCGCAGTTCTGTCTTGTGCACCGTATACTCCCTGTCTCGCTCACTTCTTCGTTTGCCGTTTCGTTCGTTCGCGTGAAAACCTTGCACAGCAAACATCTTAACATCCACCGGTAGTTATTGAAGCAAGTGGTGATGGTGACAAAATGCGAACCTATACAATCTAATTTCCAGCAACATTTTGTAAAGTCTGTTCTTGTGTCTGTTGAAAGCGTTTTTTTGAGATCTTAGCTTGGTTGAATTTGCTTGCATTCCCTTGTGTAAGTCGTCATTATTTTCAAAGCAATGACTACGAGACAAATGCGTTGCAGATCGATACAAATACCGGTACCAAGTTACTACACTCACAGTGCTTCTTTTTTCAACACGTGATTTTTGTTTTTCTCGAACTTACGCCCATTTGTCCCGTTTACTTCCTTGTTGCCACTGCATGTTGTCTTCGATGGAGCGAATAAACGCGGTAATTATACCTCAAACGAAGCTGTTTGTGGAACCGGGTGAGGGCTTGTAACCGTCACCAGCTGTTCAGATGGAGCGTATTTTATGCTGTTCGTTTTTTGAATCTGATCTAAAGACCAGTTTTGTGGCACTACTTGCACTATTTAAGTCAAGGAACGTTAGGCCTGAAGTCTTAACGTTGATTATTATTTAAGTCACTGTTGGATTATGCATGCTGTCGACTATGCGAAAATTACAGCGAAAGTTATATGTACAACGTTAATGTCGCAGTTACATTTCTTCGTATATTTTTTTAGGAGTTCAGTGTATTCTCGTTTCAAGCTTTGACCTGGGCGTGCCTGCTGTATTAACTAAACTGGCGTAACCGATCTCCAGAATGCTGTGATTTGCAACTACGTTGACAAAGCAGTTGTTTGTGACTCGATGCAACTGGAAAAAAATACCGAAATGTTGAGATTGTTGGCTTTACATGGAGAATGACGAAGGTGCGAAAGAAATAGGCAGTTAGTGAGGCGCCATTAAAAACAGGGCCGGGTTTAACCAGGAAGGTTAGGGGGGGGCGGATTTCAGGAATATTTGGTAATCAAGTCTTATCACGGGTTCACTACTGTAAGAGCGATGAAGTATACTTCACAAAACTGCTGTGACAAAACAATTGACGGCAAAATGGCCTTGTATCATGAATGCTGTTTTCCCAGTTGTAGAGAATTATGGTGAATAATTTCACTTTCGTCGTTTTTCGGGGGCGATCGCCCCCCCCCCTGTGGATCCGCCCCTGATTGAAACGCATTTAGTGCCGGCCGTGTGCAAAGTAAACGTAAGGAGCGTGCTTAAAGGTCGACCAGGAGGAAGCACTCGCTGCTGAAGCATTAAGTGATTGTGACGCGGAAACAGTCAAGACTGAGGGTATCTAAATTATCTCAGCAACTTTCAGCGTTGCTGTGAAGGTCGTGGTGCTTAAGGTCTGTGAATAGCAAAAATACTTGAATTCGTCGGCATTATAAACAATTACTTGCGAACTGCTCATGAGCACCAGTTGCTGCAAGTCGAGTATCATAATCTGAGCGGACCAACCTAAATGTTTGTTGGAGAGTATATGCTGAGTAGGCTTTCTATTGTTGCCGAGTTCGAGTGATGTACAAGTCGAAGCACCAAATATGCAATTTTGAGCAGCGTAACATTTTTGTCATAGGTCAAACTGTAGAAACTTAAGGTCTGTTGAGTTTGCGTCCAGTTGATTTCCCACCTGTATGCCAACCGTTGCGGTGACCAATTTCAATATGTAAGCTTAAGCAAGAGCATTACAAACAATTGTAACTTTGACTTTCGAAGCGCCATGCTTGCAAGACTGCTTGACCTCTTGTCACGGCGTGGAAGACTCAGTATTTCTTCGGTTTATGTGCGTTATCATGCCTGGATAAAGGTGTTACGACCATTTGTCATCCACAACACAGCCTGGATTGCATTCACTTGGCAAACACTAGTTTAGTGTCGATTGCGATCTTTTCAGTAATCTATAAAATGTTAAGAACTCTTGTAAAATGTTAGTTTAAGAAATTGTGTCAAGGATTCTGTTGCTTCAGAATCCATGATTTATATCCGGAATCCGGTTGTCAGCACGGGTATCAATGAGGCCGCAGCGGGCGTGATTCGCATTGCACTGTCAGTAGAACCAACGAACGAAGCCTGATAAAACCCACTCACAGAAGCTCTACGAAAACAATTTCACCCGGGCAAACGTACGCTGGTTACCACAGGGCTGCTACAATGTTGTGCACGCTGTCAGCGCTTCCCATGCAAAATTACTGGTAATTAGGTGCCACACATGCAAAAGAAAACCGTTTTCTGTGTAAGCGTAAAATGTCATTCCGCACTCGGTTTTACTCAGTAGGACGTGACGCATTCAGTTCTGAAACTTTTTGCTCGTTGAAACATTCGCGGTTTTGAACTGGAGGAGGAAACAAAAGGTTTCGCGATTGTATGCCTCTAGTTTCCACTACGTCAAGAAACTTTTAACCCTGAAGCAACCATCATACTCTTGCAAGCGGCGTTCACATAATACACAAGCGATTATTTCACCTTTATTTAACACCCTTCCCCATCTGTAAGCACAAAGCAATCCCCGTGATCACGTACGCATTTGTTGACCTTTGCAAATGCGCTGTTCAATGGCCTCGGACTTGAGATCCGACGAGACCTTTAAAGCAAAACGTCAACCTTACTGAGCTGTGTGAAGCCACTGTGCTGTGTTGTTACTCGGTCACAAACAAAAAACAACACGGCCAAAATATGACAATTCTACTATGCAGTCATCTTAGCAACCCCTCTTAGTAAAAATCAACCCCCCTCATGTGTGAATGATCCATAAACAAAATTAACTGCAAGCGTTTTCAACCAATCAGGTTGGGTGGAAGAATTTCAATATATTTGCAGTACATTTACACTAAGGGTGAATAACATTGCGCCTTTTGTTTCATCGTAATCACAGCACAATGCCACGATGGCGTTATGATCGTTCGCCAACACATTATTCCATGTTTACAATTAGTATGTAGACTCCACATTTGCATGGTGCTCTTTCTTGAACAAATATGTACATAAAGTATGTCCTCGATCCCAACCCCCTTTTTGCGAACATACCACTTGCCTTCAAACAGTTTAGCAAATAAAGTTTGACCTCATTCCGGGCGAGCGCTGTTGCGTAAACCAAACTTTCAGGTTGTTGCTACTTCGAACCTAAGAGCGCCACTAAAACTGATAATAACAACAGAAACTTTGCTACGAAGTTTATTTTCGCCCAAAGTATGAAACGAATTAAAGGGCAAAACAATGGTGAGACAGTGTGCGTCTTGCTTCGATTGTTGCAAGACGATCAGACACTCGAGAAGGTAAAAGTCGTTGATCAGGCAAGTGTGTAACAGCAGTTCATGCGATTCTGACGACACTCCAAATTAAACGTCACAGCTACGTCATAATCAATTATTAATGGACGGCAGAAGCGTAATTGTTACCAGGAGGTTATAAGCGAGTACGTTTTGAAAGGCAATAGTCAACATGTTGGCAAAAATGAATAGGCATGTTGTTCGAAGGGCTGGCACCGAAGCTGAATCGAAGGCGTGTCACGTGACAAGTCAAGATCAGATCCAACCAATCACCGGGCGATCTACGAGCAAGGGTTGGCAGGGAGCACCTTCCCTTCGCAAGTGCCAAACCCAACCCGGTAACCATCTCCTTGGCAGTAACCTGGCGTAAAGAAAACGGTTAAAAATGTCAGAACATAGCAGTGGATGCTGGCGTGACGTGGCAGCGCTTTCCAGAAAATCTCACTTGCAATTTTAATTGCTTTATTTGAAAATTGAAAATATTCGCCAAGAACTGGTTGCTACGCAATGGATGACAACTAATTAAGCAGACAATATTTTTTCGCTATTTTCACTAAAGATGAAGTCATCGTACATGGTGGGAAAGCAGACTGCACTGCTTTCACCAGTGTTAGTTATCATTGGCAGGATTCCGCGACGCCCAAAGACCTTAGCAGTCCTGGCAATTTTTTTGCAATTTCTCGAGCATCCCCAATCCACCAGCAGCTAAAACCCTTTCTCCATTGCTAAGTTCAGTCTGGAAGATCGCGCTAGAACTTGGTGCATCTTATTCTGATGCGGCCCGCCCGCCCGACTTGTCATAGCTTTTGCAACATTTTCTCCCGTTTAGAAAAGCTCCGAGGGTCGCATGGTGTGCAGACCTGATACGAGGCTTCAGCGCGAAAGCAGAGGTCGGAAACACGAAACACAAGGTCGTGAAGCAAGTAAGCTGAAACTTCTCTCATTACGCAAGACCGAAGAGTCACGTCTGTTTGCCCTCGTGTCACGTGACAGGCAAGATCAGATGCAACCAATCACCGGGCAGGTCTTACACAGCTCAAAACGACAGACGATGCTCAACTGTGTTCAAAGTAACAACGATAGACATCTGGACAAATAGCGCAGTGTTAATAATTAACAAGTTCGCCCACTAGTGTGCGCTTGTACTTGGCAACAGAAAGAAATGGAAACGACTTCAGTTTTTTGAGACACCGCGACAGTTAACCGACAAAAAGAAAACAAACGCACCGGATATGATGACGTTGTCGCCATCTTTAAGAAACTTCCTGGTGTTTCCGTTTCCAAGATCTACTTCCTTTGTGCCTCTCCAGCACAACTCAAGCATGCTGCCAAAGGTGGACGGGTCCTGACAAAAACAAGATGACCGCGATGTTTGTTAGAGAAGCTTTTTCTACACGTTTTTTACGTGACAAACAATAGAGCATCACGGGACAACTATTACGTCATTATCAAGTAGATTTACACCAACTAAAGCCATACCAACTATACACCAACTATATCCCCTCCCCGCATCAACAGTACATTTGAACGTGAAATTTCCACAGATGCCACAAGCTTGCATTCCACAACGAGATGTGGAGTACCAGGACCACTCCTCTTGGCCATGGCTACATTGAGGCAAATGAAGCGCTTGCCTCGGTAAACGTTCTGGAATGCTGCCACAAAACATTTTCGTAACGCTAAATCGGATCACATTATTAATGTGTAACTGTTTTGAAAAGAGCAACACTGCAGCTACACTGTATTACAACCATCAGAGATACTACCGTTGCAACCTCTGCGCTGGAATGCGCGGTTCACCACGAACGGGATGTGCGCGCAGAAAAACACTATATATGCGTAGCGCGAACAAGCAAAAACAGAGTGATCGTGGCGCGTAAGCATTGATGATACTAGCGTGTGAACGGTTGAACGTGATGACGAGCGTACGCGAAGAGTGATCGCGGCGCGTGATCTCTATTCTTGCTTGCTGCCACAGTGCGAAGCTTTGCGCACATGCCGCTCTGGCTTTCCGATCGCAACACTACCAGCCTAGATTAAATAAGGGCAGGATGTTAGGTTTCCACAAAGTACATTTAACAATATTCCAAACCGGTGACGTAATTGACATATTTGCCTCGGTAAAAATTTGGCCCTGACCGCAGCTATGCTCCTGGTACTTTAACGCCCGTGATCTCTAGTGGACGCATAAGGAGGCCCGCCCCACCGTAACCGGCGAGATCAAACTTTCTTGAAAGCAATGCTGATTTGTTTACTGGAGGGAACCGGACACTTTTGCAAAAATTTGAGCAGATTTTTGTTTTTCTGACCAGGAATTTTTCGAAAAAAATGCAAGAAGTCAGACAAAATCTGCTCTTCGTCCTGTGGCCGTAACAACACAACTCGTGGTTTCCAACCAGTGCGCAGAGTTGCTGGAGGAGGAAGCTATTGCGACGCTCACGGGCGTCGGAAGGGGGGTCGGGGAGGACCTTGACCTCCCTGGATTTTGAAAATCTTAGAAAAAAGGTGCTGTCTTATTCGTTTTGAGTGGGGAGAAAACAAATTTCACCACTTTTGGCTCCCCCCCAGAAAAACAGTGCCCCCGTCCCTGGAAAAATCCTTCCAACGCCCATGGCGATGCTTTGCCAGCCATGGTAAACACACTGCTATTCGTCAAGAACATGATCAGTTGTTTGATCTTTAACCAGCGGGTATGGGAACGTCACGTGATCGTCAAGGTGTTTGAAAAGCAACAGAGATGGTACCCGCCGTTAACAACATCACTGCAGCATAGTTATAGTCAGAATAAAGCATCTGCTTAGTTTTCGTCACCTCGCCACTGATCGTTCCTGACGCATACAAATCACCGGTCTGTGTGTTGCAGCCATTGACTGAGTGGTGAGCTAGCTGCTGCTTCATTGTCCAGTACATGTACTGTAGAAAAGAAGAAAAATTTACTGTGATAACGAGGACGCCAAGTACAACGAACAAGGAACTTGCACACGACGTAGTGTTGGCAACATTCGTCGTTACTGCAAGACACAAGCAGCATGACAGACACAGGCAAAGATATCTCTTCAGTTCTAGGCAGCGGTTACTTCACTTACTTTGAAGTTGGACTGTGCGACAATCCCAGGCTCCTTCATTGTCTCTCCTGAAACGCAAAAACGCTTTTTTTTCTGCGTGGTCTCGAAGAAAGAGAAGTATAGGTTGATTTTTTACATAAGCAAATTTCCAGCTGACAAGTTATTTTATTGAAAGTAAAACTTGGCAGTTTTTCCTTTTCTGACCCGGGCAGCGATTGTTGAATCACGCAGTGCTAGAAGGACACCACAAAAAGTTAAATCCCCATCTTTTGAATGACGGTGGCGGTGGAGGGAAATTGGTGTTTGCAACCGGCGTGGCGTACAGGGATAAAATCATATTTAGCGCTTCCCAAATGATGCCAGCGAGAGCGATATCTTGTTGGGAGAAATACTGAAACGAAAAATTGGACAAAACTTCCGCAACACTGCAAAAGTTTTACATTTTCGCAAAATTTGAAAAATTCCATTGGTGACTTGTTCTTTTGGTTGTTCCAGAACTTCTGCACCTTATTGCTATTAAAGTCACAAAATCCTGCAGGTAAACAAATACAATCTTCCCTTCGCGTCGCATTTGCGCTCCGCTAGGAAAATTTTTACGCCCGGGGCACGTGTTTGCCTCTGACCCCCCCTCGTCACGCCACTGGTGCGAAAAAAAATAACGGAAGGGACCCTAGTCGCTGACGTCATGGGCGCTTATACGGCGCCTGGAACATTTTGTGGCAGACGGAGGAACTGAATGGGGTTTGCAACAATGGCAGGTGCTGACCTCAGCGTTGACATTCGGTTTTAGGTATTCATACAGCAAAGAAACTCCACTTTGTGTCGCTAAAAAGAACACATTTCTGCGCTTGATTCTTGATGAACTGCTACAGTCTTCAGGCTCGACGATTATTATTCAAGCATCAGCTGCCATTAAAGCGATACAAAAATCACTGTGGTTTCACAATCATTGTATATCTCACCGACAATACATATTATTACATGGGAGCTTGGGAGTTTTTCAATTGCCAAGATCTCAAACCACCGCAATTCACTTTGCGTTCAGTGTCAGTCAACGGAAAAAATGCATGTAGCAGAGTTTAAGCTAAACCTGGAAGTGCATTGCAGACATAATTTTACAAAATTCTTCCGCTTTTCAAAGCCAAGTTTACGTGAGTTGCCAAATATCAAAACGTTTTATAAGGTAAGCGTGAGAAAAGCTTGCTTGAAAACCTGTCCTTGATTTTCGCTAAACTTCAGTAAAGAGAAGTCGCTTCAGGATACATTGCTCGAGAGCACACCATCGATTGTGAGCGTTTTGCCTCCTCGGGAAAGACCTGTCTGCACATTTCGCTTCTGATTCAAACTGTTTGAAACGTAGTGATCCTACTCTTGTTTGAAAGCTTTTAGTCCAGGAAGCACTTTCCGCAACTTAAAATTGCTGTAGGACAAGAAGATCGAACTAAAGTGAGATCAAGATTTGATAACGCTTAGCTCAGTGCTATGAAACACTATGTTTCCATAATTAGTCGGATTCATGGTCCACATTTATCCTACAAAATAGTGATGTACATACATAGACATGGATTCATTTGTAAATTCCTACGCCAATATACACCCGAATCGGGCCAAAAACAAGCAAAATACCTTGTATAGCAACAGACAGCTTAATATCGAAGTTGTATTTGTCATCGTGCTTCAGATAAGGTAGAACTAGCACATCTTGTTTCATGTTTTCCACTGCGAAAGGAGCCAATGCTTCCATGGTAACAATCCATGGCGATATTGTGGTTCCAAAACTTTTGCCCAGGAAAGGTCCGAGAGGGACGTATTCCCACTTCTGTATATCTCTGGCTGCAAAAGACAGTTTCAAATTATCATATTCCAGGAAAAGAAATGGTTTACAATGATAAGGAGGGTATTTACCAGACCAATCATTGACCAGCACCATTCCAAATATGTGGTTGTGGGCATCGTTCACAGATATTCTTCCGCCCAGCTCATTTCCAACGCCAATGAAGAAACCCTGGGGGGGTAAGAAATTAACTGTGTTCACAAAGGAGTCACTTAACTGAGCGTCAGGCGACAGTTTTTCATCTTTACCAAATAATTAAAGTGCTGCTTTGCATAGTCGAGAGCAAAACCATCAGACGTATGAAGAAGAGAAAGTGCCGAATACCGTTAAATAGGGTTGTTACAACTGTGGAAACATTTATGACAATAAGACGGCAAGCGATTTCACATTTGTAAGATCTGCAACAAAACGCCCTTAAACAGTGAAGTTTTTCTTTTTTTGTAGGTGCTTAGGACAACACAATTACTTGAGTGGCTACGACACAAGGTAAATTCAACGCCGCCAACATGTTTAGCGTCACTAAGGGGAAATCGCCTGGGGTGCGGAATGCACGCCTGCTTTTGTTTAGCAATCAAGTCTCAGGAGACGTTTGGCAAAATTTCACGCTTTACAATCCACATCAGATCTGCAACTAGCGACCCACTGAAAATTCGTAAAAACACAAATAACCAGCAACATAGCAAACAGCTAGCGATACACCAACTAGTGACATAGTTGATAACTAGCAGTAAATAAATATTGATTCGCTAACAATATAAGATAATAGCGGCGATACACTACACTAATAAATAGCGATATAGTTAATAACTGACAGTAAACAGCTGTCAATGCACTAATAAAACTTCATGCACTCATCAAGTGCGACGCACAGAGTAACTGGCGGTGCAGTTAACTGACAGGCAACCTACCATTTCAAGCTCAAAGTCCATTAATCTACATGGGCCGAAGACAGGAGGTTCGTCGTCTTTTGGCCGAGTTTGCCCGCATGGTCTCCGGATAGGGGTGCCAGAAGGGACAACGGATGATGCCCGACCATGATAACCCACCGGGAGGTGCTTCCTGTTGTGGCAAAAACCGCAAAAGAATTGATGACGTAACTAACCGTGTATCAAAACGCATAACCAGACTATTTTCGATTAGTCCAACGGAAGACCTTTGCAGAACCACGTGACGTGCATTACACGTAGAGTTGAGTTTATTTGGCGATAATTAATATTCAGCTAGAAAAAACACAAATCAGTGCAAGGACGCCAGGGCATTGAAGGAACCGGAAGGTTATCGAGTCGATGCC
>JGI24159J19872_10008540_pt1 | contig 13412 bp, 10 predicted proteins | sample Ectturendosymbi4_FD_19872 | JGI IMG/M metagenome (IMG submission 19872) | reverse complement strand
CCCAGGTTAAGAACCACTGCCGTAGAGTGACGTGAATTCAATTTCCTATTAAAAATATTTTCTGATTGATTCCATTGCGTCACCTATGTGGAGACTAGTTTCTTGAACGTAGATATGCGCAAGTCTGAATCATCGCAAAGTTATGAAAGCAGAGCCCAGTCAGCTGTTTCCTCGAAAGATTTCAGTATACCTGGAACTTCGGTTGTCTGTTCCTTAAAAGTAAGATTCTCCAACTTTAAAAATCTTGAACTTTTTAGGGAGTTTTTGCAGGCAAAACAATATTTGTTTCTGTGTTAAAGAGACCTTTCAGAGGTAAATTTATGGTCTTGTCACAAACTGAAGTTCGTAAAGTTTGCACTTATCCACTTTTTCAAGATATGGCGTTCGCGTTGGAGATGTAAAATAATTTTCATTATCTTAGTTTAGGACAAGTTGGATTGCAAATGGCTGCACTTTTGCTCACTGAAAATTTTGTTTGCAGCGTTTTTGGTGGTAACATTGATCTTTTAATGGTGGCAATGTTTCGGTGCTGTAAAGTAAATTTTTGGTCAGTCATGCCAATCCTATATGACACAGTGACAATCTTTGTTTAGATTGATCAATTCAATTACCATTGTGTTTTCATTTCTTCTGTTTGTCTTTGGCAGTTGGTTACTTTTTTGCATGATGTTTTTTTGTATTGTTTCTGTTTATTAGCTGCGTCATATGAAACAATAAATCAATCAATCGTATTTTATTGTACAACGTCTTCACTCCCACACGCAAAACAACGGACTTCAGCATACATGGCACTAACAAGGAACACACAGATACATGAAAGAACACGAAGTTAGATATATGGCGGATCAATAGATAAGCATACGCTTAATGGCGCTTGCACGATTACTTTCATGAAACACAAGCATAGGTATGTGGCACTAGTAAAGATCACACGCATGGATGGCACCAACGTGGCTGCCATAATGCTCAGCACCGCCGCATAGCGGTGCGATGTGTTCTAAGCAGACCGATTAGCAAAATGCATGGGGGAGTGGGAGGCGGCGAAGGACTAGGGGTCATTTGGGTATAGGGTTGCAGACCTTCCGAGGTCGAAGCTACTTGTCGTGAAAAGGTAACAGTTATAAAAGTAAGTAAAGTCTCTTACTCTGAGTATAAAGTTTATTTTAAACCTTTAGGTTTAGAAATCATTTAACTGGGAGTAGGTGATCGCCAGTAATAAAAACTCCAGCTTGTGCAGCTGGAGTACACACAAAATCACCGTACCTTGAACTTGCCTACTACATTATCAAGCTGATGTATACATGATTTTGCAACACAGTTTTAAGCTCTGCAAATAGAAAAAATATTGCATTAAATATAATTTTCGTGGGAGAGGATTACTAGGAAAAATCACAAAAGATATTTCTGTACTCTTACTGTGACATTCCAGTTTGCAAGTTAATCAGGCAATTTTTGGGGTATGTTTATTGACAAAATAATTCAGACAAAGGGAAAAGCAATCTGTCGTTCTGAGAACAATAGAAAATATATTTAGAAAAATATAAAAAACATTTTTCAAAGCAACAGCAGCGGTAAATGTCTTATGAAGTCATCGGAGCATTGGGATAAAAAACAAATACCAGATTCTAAAAAAAGAAAAAACTCCAGCAAAGACTTGTAACGTTATTGTGTTTCACTGGTAAGTGAACACATAGAAAATACTGCTGATTTATCTGATGCTTGCCTGCAGGTTCAAACCAGGAATGTGCATCTTTATATAACTGGAAGATCCTTATCGCTGCCAACTTAAAGGAAAACGAACAAAAAAAATTACGCTCGAAGTTAAAAATGGTTGTTGGTGCGGTTAGAAGTACAAGATAAAGGAGAAACGAAAAACGATTTTTTAAGGACATCTCTGTACTTTGGAAGTTAATTTAAGTTCTAGTTTTACATTGTACTTTTTGAAGTCAGAAAATGCTGAAAAAACAGTCATGAATACAAAAATATTGTAACTCTGTATCCTCTCAGTAGTGCGCTGCCCAAGTTTAAAGCTCAAAACGTTGTGAACCTCTGCAGACTTCTTGTTGTAAACTGCTAAATGCATACACGATGTTGCTTGTCCAGTATTTATCGTGTGAACAAGATTTGGTTTGCCTAAAAACAAATGTATTTGAAAACGTCATCCTTTTTAAAAAATTGTAATCTGGTTTTGGAAGGGATAAGGTCAAATATTTTGTCCTTGCAGTGTGGCTCGATCATCACTTTGTGCGAGTCTTGCTCGCGAATCGGCTGGTTGTAAGGTCTGATTTCTGGACAGTCACGTATGCAAACTGTTTACCCCAGTAACAATCAGGTCGCTGCTGGTGCGGGAGGGTGATTTGAGTCATTGCTTTGAAGCATCGGAAATAGACGTTTTTTCCAATCACGAAAAGTGCAAATAACAGCTATATTGTTCACAAGGAGGTCTAATCCTATCAGGTTGACCCAGTAGCTGCAGACAACGCGCATGGCGTCCAACAAAACTGCTAAAGCCATGCTGAAGGATGTAAGAAGGCAGACACCGGAGCATAAGCAAAGCCTTCTGTATAGCTCATGAAAGTCTTTATCAGTCTTCCGGAACCGGAGACAAAACCCTTGTCTAGTTATCGTAACGATCGGGTGCATGAGAAGGAAAAGCAAAATACTCTGACTGGAGAAGCACAGTGACATGAAAACTGTGGTGCAAACATGAATGACTGGTCTTGATTGATCCCAGACAGTTATGCACCCTTTTTTGGTAGCAATCACGCAAAACCCATCCTTAAAGGCTACTGCTATAGCCACAAGAGACAAGTCGATGCCGACAATTAATGTCGAACTGCATGTTCTCGCTATTGCGCTAGTTGACTGCTTTAACAATGGATCAACGTAAAATTTGCGTTGTCTCGCCCAAACCATGGTATACAGCATAATGTTTCCGAATGCGTAGCACCATACTCCAAGCCAATACAAAGCTTCGCATCTTCCTCCGAAGGCAGTGGAATCAAAGAGCTCCACTACCGTCCTTGCACTGTGTGCCGTGTGTAGTACCACAGCAACAAAGCTGAGGCGGTTTACTCCAGCAGCGTTGCTCCGAATTCCGTGCAGCACTTCATAAGAACCGACAACAACCAGCAGGTAAGTAGAAGCCATCAGTTGAAACAACGCAAGGCCTTTATCGAACAGCTCGTCTTCAAGGGGCAGCTTGTCCGTAAGTGATAGATTAAGGGAAGTGCAACTATTTCTACTTGGTGCGACCAGCACACTGGTCCTAGTTTTGCCGCACTGGCTCATTGACAAGATGTTACTTCCGCATTATTGGTGAAGCCGATGATTCAACATTTTCTGTTGTCTTCATAAGTCCAAAGGCTGCCACTTTTACAACTTCTCTTGTAGAAATGAAATTTCCAATTTCTAGCAGCACTTACATTTTTCGACAAACCCATATATTCTTTCTGTTCCACCCGAAAACAAAATAAACAAGAAATCAATACAATAAACGATAAAAATTTACCATTTATAAGCGATATGGATTACGAAAAACTATTAAACCCTAAATCTTCGATGGTAAAAAAATTACCTCGTTTACTACAGAAATTTTTTCACTTCTGTGAGACATGTTTTGTCTGCTGAAAGGCTTAACTGCCTTCCCCATCTTAGCATGACCGGTCACTTATGATTCTCGTTGAAGTTGCAACAGAACGTCATTCCATGCATAGTCGCAGGGAAGCATGTGTTTGGTGGAGCGAAATATTTACCAGACTTTTCAAAACTTTGCCCGAAAAAAAAATGCTAAATTACTGCCAAGGAGCAAAATACAACGATTTAGTCTCATCACATGTTTGAAAAAAGTTCCATTACCTCCAACTTTTATACTCAGTTTTTGCAAAACCTGCCAAAATTTATAATTTTACGTGTAATCCCTGATTTATCGTCTTGACTACCTACTAGCTAGGAATATAATTGCTTTTTTCCTTCTTGCAAAAATTATGGAAGGTGTTTGATAAGTCAACATTATTGATAGGCTGAGTTTTGGTACACCAATGACTTTTGCTTGAAGCTTTCACAAAATTTTGCTCAATTTTTTCTAACTGGTGTACAATGTAAGTTAGGAATTACTGGTGCATGCACTTTTCAGGAACAGCAAGCAGTAATGGCAAATTATAATTTTACATTTAAAAACAATTTGACAAATATGTTAATCAGTCAGATTTATAAGTGAATTGCAAAAATTTTTCAAAACATTTTACCCGATTTTTACCAACTTTTGCACAATTTTGCGCAAAGTTATAAGGTTTACCTCCATCTCCTACGACTATAAATGATGGCATGACTTACTTTAACATGATGATAGCTACATACGGCTTGAACATGCTGGTAGCTTCATAGGGCGACATTTTTTTTCCCGCCGACATTTTTTAGAGCCAAAACATGTGGTATCAATAACGCGCAGACTCCTCTACACACGTTTCTTAGATTCGCTAAGTCTTGGCGGTTTCATCCAGTAGTTGCCATTGATTTGACCACGCTCGGAAAACCTCCATACATCCTAATGATCTCACCGGATTTTCGAGAAGCTTCCGAGAAACCACCCGGGCGTTCAGGATTAAAACCACATGGCCAGTTACCATGGCAAACTCAGATACTTTTTGAACTTGTTTTCATTTTGTTAGTTCTTTGTTTGGAAAAACGTGGAAACTATGTTTTTTATATGTGGATCTGGCAAGTATGAAAAACCTCTTACGAACAGGCTTCGCCTTTCGTTACGTGGCTGCAGCAGTGAGAAACGTCACACATTGTTCAAAGGACATGACTGCAGCTTGCAACATCTGACCGGAGGTGACGTGTAATTTCATGAACTATGTTGCAATTGTAGAAGTCAGAAAAAAGGTAACGCTTCCTACACCGTGTGGGGCTACAAAACCAGCTAAAATGCTAAAACAACATGCACAGAAGGCTGTAACGGCTGTGCATATTAATTCATCCTTAAAATCAGAGCCTCTCTTTGTGTTAAATTTAAAGTTGCGTGAAATGCATTGGTGTTACGTTGTTGAGAGGAAGCCTTTTTAGGTTAAGTGGTGATGCTCTGAGATTTTTCAAGTCCTTCGACAAATTATTAACCGTACACATGGATTGTCTTTAAATACCTGCGTCTAAGACGGGGCTTCCTTGAGGTAGGAATATAAAACATACTCTTATTAAGGGTATGGCGCTCACTTTATTTAAAAGTCGCAAAAGTCAGCCCTCGATTTTCGTGAAATATCGCGAAGACAACATAATTATTGTGGATATCAGACATGCGAACTTACAAAAACACACGTCTATCATTAAGTTTTATTCAGTTTGAAAAGTTCTTTGATAATTGAGGCAGCGCCGAGTAAATCTGGATTTGATATTAAAAAAAATTGTTACTGTTGCAGTCCGCCAGTGCAGCAATGGTAAAAGTTGCGTTTTAATTCTTTCGAAGCTGAACTTGCAACATAGTTACCACAACTATAAAACTATACCCAAAATCATTGCAAACCAGAAGTATCATTAGGCCTGAATTCAAAGATGGCCAACAAAATCCACTTCAGTTTTAATAAGTTTGTTTAAAAATCTTTTGGGACATGCTGGGCATAGATAGTTCGCAAATAACTACGTGCCACTTTCATGTCTCAATTAAAAAATGTTTTAGTGTAAAACAGCACTATAGGGGAAATCAGGTAACAGATATTACGTCGAAAATAGTGGGAAGTTTTCTTTGCGGCCGATACAGGGTGACAATTTTTCAGAAAAGCTTTTACAACAGCAGAAATGGTTGCAAATTAACATATATTTACGCACTGCTTTGCGTCACGGATATATGCTTCGTTTGACTTCACAATCACATGCCTCACGTTTTCACTTACTCATCAATTTGTCTTCCCATTGCTTCTGCTTCCTTCGAATTTCCTGACAGTTTGTTTACTGGCGGTAGGATCAGTCAAAGTGTGTGGTGATTTCAGATACACACGTTGCTGAACTAACGGTCGCATATCATCAGGGCCATGCAGAGGTTTGGTAGCGCCCGGGGCAACTGTTTGATTGTAAAACCCCACCTACCAAATTCTAGTCCTTTTTAAGGAGTGCGAGAAATACATACATTCGAAATGCGTAAAGGTAGTGTTGACAAAAATGTTTCGAAAAATCCAATGAAAAAAATTTCGGAGTATATTTTGTTTTTAATGTGTTAGTCTTAGATAATTTGTTTTATTCTATGGGCGTGGTGCGTGTGTTTATAAGCAAAATTCTTCTAGTAATGGGCATGCATTGAGGAACTAGATATTGCATTTTTGCTCGCAAATATGTATCACGTAGGCCCACCATAAAAGATAGCATTTGTGAGGCCAGATAAGAGTTCGAGTTATCGATTTTTTTCTAAATTTTACAAGCATTTCTCTTTCACAAATGAGCTCTCCTATAAGAAAATATTTGCACAACCCCATTTTTTATATCGACTGATAGTTCTCTTTCAATGCTGATTAACCAAGACGTATTTGCACAACAATTGAAAGTGACGAATCTATCGCCAATCGTCAAGCATGATACAGACCTGTAACACAGTTCGCATTGCCACTAAAAATGATACCAAGCGGACAAGATACCATCGCGACATGAAGCGTCCCTTCCTTATATAAATCCAACTTTGAACAAGGAAGTTAAGAGGCCTCGCTTTTTGTTCATTGTACGGTGCGCTGTGTTTTGGACTACGGCGTTAATAGATAAATGATACTAGATTTACGAAGGATAAAAGCCATTGCTTTTATACTTTTCAACAATATGTTGCTGCCATACTCGCGTCCCCATTGCGAATGTTTCAACTACTCCAGTTTAAGAACCCGGACTCTAGAGAGAATCGAGAGATATTTTTAAAGACTAGAAATTGTAGATTAACAATAGACTAGCAGGAATTGGCTAGCCTACAAAGGGGGAGAGATAAGCTGTAAATATAACGGTGGCAGCGCTTCATCTCTCTCTCTCGAGTTAGTTAAACGTATATTTGCATGCCCCCTCAGTAACTTTCCCAACAGATCCATGCAGCATGTGTCAGTAGCCTCACAATGCGAAATAGCATCAAGTTAAGAGTATTTTAATAAAATGTTATTTTTAATTTCACTCTTGTGTGCACCTTAGCCTTGGATGCGTGGGACGTGGCCGCTCGCTCCTCCTGCGCCCCTGTATGTTTCCCAACTTGTTCGGAAAAGCGGGCGATAGACGACAAACAACACGTCCAGTCCCAAACAATTTGGAATAGCCATCTTAGCCTTAGCTCTCTCTGTCATTTATAATGCAATCAGAAAAGTGTACTACGTAAAGACAACAAATTAATTTTGGTTGCAGTGGTTTCATCTATGCACTATTTTGTNATCTAGTGGAGAACGGTACTTTATTTTANCTAACACTGATACCTTCGCGAACTCAGAAAAGCACTTTGCAATTAATTGTTATGTCTGCTCATTGTAATCGTAAAGGCTTTAAATTGTGGAAATACTTAGTAACGGACTTCTTAGAAGTGATTCCGTCACTCTGTTAACGAGTGCTTTTTGAAAAAAGATTAGCAGCGGGAAGTTTTATATCGCCGCATTTTTTGCGTGAATTCGTTAACGATTGTCTCTAGGTCCATATCTCTATGCAAATTGCAGGGTTTTACAGGGTTGCAGAGTCGGAGCCGCAGTCGTAAGGAGTCGGATTCCTAACAACACTGGGAGTCGGAGTCGGATTTTTTTGTTTGACTCCGAATGTCCATTGCATCATTTTTTAAATCACACTCTTAAATTGCGAATTCCTGTTGAAATGGTACAGTTTCTTTTAAAACTTTTGTTGAAACAGATATTTTTTGCTGTGCGCCACGATTTCTATTGATTTTAACAGCCAAATTTCATTCCCTTTATGTTAAAGAGTGGGAGTCGGAAATTTTGGAATGGTCCGAGTCGGAAATTTTCGAAACTCGGAGTCGGGAGCCGGAAAATTTGGAAAGGTCGGAGTTGGAGTCGGATATTTTACCTCCAACCCCACAACCCTGGGGTGTTACAGGGCTCTGTCTTTGGTCTCTTATTGTTTCTAGTATATGCCGATGACATTGCCAACTGCACTGAATCCTTAAGCTGTTTGTTCGCTAACGACACTGCATTGCTGTTCTCCTCTAATTGTCCATTCCATCTCCATCAGGTTTTATCTCGCGATTTGTGCACCTCGTTAGTCGGGGTCAAATCTATGAAAGCAGGTTTTTTAAAGTGTTTTAGGGACCCGATTCGGGTTTCTAGAATTGAAAATTGGATCCTTAGAATCAGAGAAAATTATCAACGGGTCCCTAGAATCAGAGAAATCGGGGTCTCTACAGGTCCATACTGGGTACTTAACCATCCTCCTTAAAAAAAACCTGATGGAAGTTAAGTTTAATTCAGCAAAGACCAAAGTTTTAGGACAAACCCCATATCATTCACCCAGTTCTTAAGTTTGACAGCACTGACCTCATAGTTAAGTCGATTCATACAAGTATTTAGATCTTATATTTTATGGTACCCTGTCATGGCATGATCATAGTCTGTCGGTTAAGCAAAAGACCATATTTAGACTCAACCCCACTAAGCAGCTTGCACACCTTGTTCCACGTACGGTCCTCTGCACACCTTGTTTCTTGTTTTATCCCAGTCTTGGACTACGGTAGCGTGATATTCGCCAAGTGCTCTTCGAATAGCTTGCTCCTAGAACGCACTCGTACAAAAGCTGCCAAAGTAATATTGGCATGTTTACGTGCATCCGCAACGTCGCTGTCCTTTCCGATTTCAGCTTCATTACACTGTCTAATAAGAGAGAACTTATGTGAGTGTTATTACATAAAATCAAATTTGGTCTTACTTCCCCTGTCCCATTGCGTTATGCCACTAACTTTCAGCTTCTTCTCTCCAAATGTTCGCTGGTGCATAATTCATTTTTGTTTAAAGCTCCCTTACTCTGGAACACCTTACCACAATACATCAAACTATCATGTAGCTTTTCAGCGTTTAAAACCTGCGCCACCCGTTTTTACTATAGCAAGAAATTGATGCTTATTCCGTTACTCTCCAAAAAAGTTAGCAGACTTTGGAAAAGCTATTTTCTTGTATGTCTAAACAATATCCAGAAATGAACGTAACTTTCTGCAAGTCGTGCAGGAAGAACATATCTACTGAAGTGCACAAGCAAGCCAATGAGCACTGCGCAGGCGAAGCATCAGGTAACGAATCGACGGACACTGAATAATACTATTTGCAGATCTCAGCTCATTGATGATACGATTCACGATATGTTTTTCCGGAAGCTCAATGAAATCATCACATATAGTTTTTGATAAACAAGAAGTGTGACCATTTACGTTGCAGGCATATGCGTTGATATGGCTTGCGAGAAAAGGGTCAAACTTTGAAATAAGATCGAACACTCCAAGAATGAGACAGCGTTATGAGGGGAAACAACCGTGTCATTTGTTCAACGGAATGGTAAGCTCCGTTCAGCAATACCGAACGGTCTCTGCAATACGCAGAACAAAGCGCCAACGGCTTCGGCATTCGCTCACTTCCTGTAGTAGGCAGTCGTCAATGCTTGCTCCAACGTCCTTACCTAGCAACAGTAATAATGCCTGTCGATAGTTAGTGCTGCTTTCATGCTCATCGAGTATGATCGAAGGGTGTTTCAAGTCGTTAACACAGTACGCTTTCTTTCCAAAAAAGCTTGCAGGTAAACCAGAAAAATGCAGATTTTTTACGATGAATAGCATAGCCACTTTCGAGGTGTTGCTTGTTGAGCTAAATTGTGGATCTGCGTAGAAACGTTTTCTGGCAGTAACGTGGTGACTTCTTTCCTTCGAAGACTGGCTGAAGCCGAGGAGCACGACTTTAATTGCTGACATTCGTCGGTACCGCGCTACAACCAATAATAATCCAGCATGCAAGTGACAATCTTTATTGGCCAGAGCACAACGCCTGTACATAAAGCATCATCATATCAAACAGATGCACAGTCTGCACTGACCAGTGCTTCATTCATTCTTCAGTAACGTTTTTCACACAGCTGGCGATGTACAGATGGCCACCTCACTGCTATTTGGCTCAGTAATACCTGCATCTGTGGTTCAGTTATCTACTTGTGCACTGTGGCTATTCTTCTAGTCTAACGTTGGCAATACTGACGGCAACTCGGTTTTCTTGCGGGTCATCGGTAGCGAGAACCTCTATCTCCTTCTGCTTAGCTTCCTTTGTTTTACGTTTGGCGAGTCCTGACGCATGTGTTCGCCCAATATCTCACCGTCTGCTTGGTCCTGAAGCACACGTTACAGTCTCTAATCCGTAGCTGGCATGTGTCCGACAGGTCTATTAATGCAGTCGCTTACAATAAGCTAAAAATTAGCAGCAGAAGTTCTCTTCACTGCGAAATGCAAAGTAGTTAGAGTTCAACCATTCCTGAAACCAAGTTATGAGTTTACTAATGTGTTGCATGAAACATGCAAAAGTAGTGAAAAAACGCTTCAATAGCTCACGTACTGTTTGTTGGAGGGCTTTTAGAAGCTTTGACACTCAAGTAGAAACAGCAAAAACGAAAATTTTTGTCCGCAGGGTGACCTGGTCTACGGTTGACCTCCCGTGCCGAAAGCCCGCCTGCTCCCAAGTGCAACGATTCTACAATGCTGTTACTATGGAAATAGTTTCATGTGGTATTGCTGTCTTACGAGTGTCTTGGTTTCGTTTTTCCTGCATTCACTAAATTGATCGCATTGGACTGTCTTATAATGTAGTGGGATGTCGCTATTCTCCAATCACGTTGCGAATCATGTAGTGGTGTTTTATTGCTGAAATATGGGTATGCGTAGTTAGAATCATCGCAAAGTTATGAAAGCAGTGCGTGCAGGCTGATTCCCCGAAGGCTTAACAGCCAAACCTGGAGTTTTTCATTCTCTACCGAGCAGTTAACGAATTTCCGTTCCCATGCATGAATTCACATTGACTGAAAATGCATTTTCCAAACGCAGGATTGGACGTCTTTTTCTCAGCCTTTTTAAATTTTGTGACACACATGGCATCGCTGCTCTAGTCCGTAACTGTCATAACGCATTTCCCTCTTTAGCTATCATGAGTGTTTACATATATGTGAAAACTGCAAACGTTTTATGTGGCAAAGTAAAACAATTGCTGTTCTTTTTGCTACCCAAGTTGTTTCGTAGCGTTTGCCACCAGGTTTCAAATAAAACAAACAGATGAATAAGCTCTTCTGGTGATTATATTTTATTATCAGCCAACGTAAAACAATTGTTCTGGCGGCTCTAACTTGCCTGCATAGCATTTTCTTTAGGCGTATTCAACCTTATACTGAGAGCAACAGAATTTTACTTACTTCTATTAACCAACTGTTCCCATTACAGTACACTATAAATAGCTTCACTCTCGAGAGGTCTTGAGTCCGAATAACTTCCTGGTCATTCGTAACTCCCCACTTACTCGTACATCGGTGTAATTGGAACTCATCACAGCATTATGCAGCGGTGCTAAACATCATAGCAACCGTGTTGTGCCATCCACGCCTGTGCTCGTTACTAATGCCACGTATCTATTCTTGTGTTTTCTCAGAGTAATCGTGCTAGCGCCATTAAGCGTATGCTTTTCTATTGACCCACCACATATATCTATGCTCGTTTTCTTACATGTATCTGTGTGTTCCTTGTTAGTGCCATGTATGCTGAAGTCTATTGCTTTGTGTGTGAGAGTGAAGAAGTTATACAATACGAAAGTACTTAACGTATTTTTCTTGTTAACCTTCCAACAAACTGACCCACAACCAGGGCCGGATTTAACTGATGCGAGGCCCTAGGCTAATCCACATGTGAGCCCCCTCTGCCATTGTTGCGAGGAAAAAATGGAAAGCGTTAATCAATTTGCGAAAATCCGAAAATGACGCTCTGGAAGTACGGTCAGTAAAAAATTCTAAATCATTGCTGGAGTGCCCACGATCACTGCGTTTGTTGCTGCCTTCGACGCAAAAGCGTTCAATGACACGGAATTGTTGAAATCCTACTTGACTGGCTGGAACAGAATTATTAACTGCCACAGGCAAACCAACCGAAATCGCCACAATTGAAAAATTTGACAAAACACATGGTCTACGTTTTTTTATAAGAATCACATCTGTTTTTCTTATCTGTGTTCCAAAAAAAACAAACACTCTGCACCTATATAGTATGTGTGGCGGCATAAGACTTTAAAAGATTCGCGTTTCTTACTTTTTCGGACTGGTAAGAATCGAACGCAACTGAACTGTCGCGTGAAAAAATGTGAAGTTTAAAAACCAGAACCGTCGCCAGAAAATCTTGAATACGGGGTTTAAATTTGCGCAACGGGACTTGACATTCCGAGAATTCGATAAAATCTTTACTGATTTATAGTGTTTCCTATTTAAATTTGGAAGGGCTGAGCTCACCAATGCCCACCGTGGCGACTGAACTGGTTTAAATTTCGCTTATGCTGTCATTACTGAAATACGTATAAAGAAATAAAAAGCTACAGTCATCGAATCAAGTAAAGCTGAACATAACACGGTAAACAGTTAAAAAGGTTTTGTCCTGCCTTCTTCACAACAAAATTGTCTAAGAATTCAATACAATTTGTTTGTCTAAGTTTTTCGCTTTTGATGTACCGAATGCTTAGTGTGGACAATGAAGTCCTGCGCGGGTTGAAATTTTGTGTCCGCGCCCGCCCGGCACCCACAAAATTTACACCCGCGCCGCACCCGCAGGAGTTTGAGAAATTTTGCCTGTACCCGCACCGCACACTTCTAACCCGCACCCGCCCCGCAGACCACCCCAACCCGCGCCCTCCCCGCACTTTTTCGGTCTCAAACCCATACCTGTCCGAAAACTACTATAAACTCATAACTAGGGCAAGTTTTTGTTGCAATAAAATCGTGAGAAATATGCATTTATTTTTAACAAAAGTTGCAGTAAAAGTTGCATTTACGCACAAGCATTTTAAACCACAGTGATTTACTGAAGCGATTTATTTACATATAATGCTAAATATTGCCAAACATTATCTGGCGAGAAATGGCGATCATTTGCCAGCAGTTTGCGTAGCATGTTGAAACTTCGCTCCACACTGCATGAACTTGCTTGACAATTTAACAATTTGGCCTACAGTTCTGGACTAATGTTTGTTTGGCCGGGTTAATTGTACAATTGGTTTTAGGTCATTATGCAGTTCGAACCGGTTATCAAAGAGAACAGAACTATAATGAAATAGTTCTCAAGCATGTTTTTTTAATCACGCTTACGTTTTACGCAATAGGTCTACTTGATAAAAGTTGCATGTGAAAAAGGAAAAAGTTGCAATATAAAATTCCTGCAACCAGCTCATCGTACTACATAAATT
>JGI24159J19872_10008539_pt1 | contig 13413 bp, 9 predicted proteins | sample Ectturendosymbi4_FD_19872 | JGI IMG/M metagenome (IMG submission 19872) | reverse complement strand
GAAGCTACACCGTGACAGGTAAAAAGCAGGTGAGAAAGAATATATTGGAAAATCAAATATTCCTGCAGACTCGTGTAATAGGGGAGGAATAAAAAAATTTTTGTGTCATGGGGGAGGAATGAAAAGTTTGAAAATGAGCAAAGGGAGGAATGCATCAAAAAAGGTTGGGAACCACTGGTTTAAACGATGATTTTCAAAAAAATTTAATATCATTTAGAAAAAAATTATTTCTTTCTTACTTCAAAAATTGCTGCTTACAGAACGTATAAACAGCAGTAAAAATGATGTGAAAAATCGTGTGGGTTTATTGATGGGTTTCTTCAGTGTTTCTCAAACATTTTAACTCGAACCCCCCTTTTCACTCCCGACATGTTGTTTTTGCCCCCAAGCCAGATAAACCAAACACAAGGGAAGGTAGTGCATTTAACGAATTTTATTTAAAGAAATTATTAGTCTTAGTAGCTGAACCATGCCAATGAATAGCTGAACTAAGCAACTGTATGATGACGCTAATATACTACGTTCAGAATCCTTGTGAAAAAAACCGCACTGTAGCCGGGCACATAGAGTAAAAATTTAATGGATAATTGCCTTAGGCTACTGAACTTAACTCAATGATCGATTAGTGGTTGGCATTTTAGCCCCCTTTGTGTTGATTTCCCTCCTATTATCTCCTTTGTTTGTTTTTTCGCCTCTTTGCCTCTGAAAATCGACCCCAAGGGGACGATTCCACCCACTTTGAGAACCACTGGGTTACATCTACATTTTTTTACGGTTATGGTTTGGCCTTCACTTCACTATCTTCTATTTTTCTCAAAACTTCCATGCGCTATTTTCTGATGAGCGTTTTTTTGCTTCTCACACGTGCGTTTTGTTCCACTGAATACTCTTGTGTGGTCTGTCTTGCAAAAATATCCCTTTTTAGTGAAGCACACGTTAAAACAGGTCCGTAACCAGGTTTTAAGGTTTGTGGGTGTGCTGCCTCGAATGCCCACGTGGCTACGGGCCTACGTTAAAATGCTCAGTCTTATTTTTAAAATTTAAGCAATAACCCCGACAGGTGCATCAATAACAGCTGTTTGTTCCCGTGTGCTCCTCGCAGTAACGACAAACTAATTTGCCATCATTAGATTTGATGCTATTTCAAAAAGTTGAAATGGCTGCAACATGCAACTGAATAAAAACAATTGCTTTGAAACAAAACTCTTTTTGTTATTTAACAATTACACCCGGAACGTAACCAAATTGTTGAATATTACGTTTATGCCACCTTCTTCCACAGAGTATTGCTCATAATGTCGGGTCTTTACAGTGCCTCAAGCTATATCTCATATTTCCTCAAAAATTGTAGTGAAGACCGCAGGTAGAAGATCTGATTGTTATCAGAAGAGAAAGTCTTATATTTTATTACACGTAAAGCACGTATATTCAAAAAGAAATTTGCGGCAAGAAACTTGGGAGGTTTTGCTAAAAGCAAATGTTTACAGAAAAGAACTGCTCAGAATACTGCGCTTTTTATTTTTTTAATTTTTAAACGTTGTTGTGGCGTGTTTTCCCGTTTATAATCATCAAACCCAAACATGCGTTTCGTGCATATTTTCCAAAAACCCGTTTGAAAACGTTTTCGTTACAATGATTTATAGGTCTATACGTTGTTGTACTCTTCGTACTACCATCGATGAACAAAATATTTGTTTCCTGGTTAACAGTCATGGCTGACTTATTTATGATATTTTATAAGAATTTTTAAAATATACCTCTGGGAGTCATAAGAGATACTGACTTGAATAAAAATTAGATATTAAAGATGAAATATAACGAAAGAAAGAACATTTATGGTCCCATCATTTGATCAGCAAAAATAGCAAAGACGACATTATTTGTATTGTGAAGTACGGAAAATCTAAAATGGTAATTTAACGTACGAAAATTAAATAAGAAAAATACAACTTTCTAGTACACTGATAGAGTTTTTTTGCAGCGGAGACGAGACAATAACGTGACAACACTTTGACGAAATGATTCAATTCCGAAATTTCTACAAATTGTAATTTGCAAACTACGTAAAAACAAGTGTTGCAGTCAGACTGCATTGCCAAGCGGTGAGACGTTTGAAAATCAAGCAGAGATCACGTTCAGCCATCTACGGCTTCAATTAGCAATAGAGTTCACTCGCCGAGATTGCTATCTGCAATCTGCCGGGAACACAACAAATCGTATTCCTTTCTTTTACAAAAAAGTCAAAGGAACGAACCGAGTTAGAGGTGTCGACAATTTTCTGTTACATTCATGTCTGACAACTGTACAACTCAGTTTTTCGAAGTGCAGAAGTTTTCAGCAAATCTATGCAATGCCTGACGTGCTCAGACCTAAATTGCTTTTAGATACGAATCACACACGACCGTCAAAGAACAAGGGAACCCTGAATATTTCAGAAAAGAGAAGTGTAGTCTTATTTGATCTGCTTGGGTCTGGACTACAAGCAAAATTTTAAGTTAAAAGTGAAAGCTATAAACACTTCATTTGTGCATTTCTTCATCCAAATTGAACGTATCTCTAAAATACTAAGTAACAATAATCCGACTTGCAGTTATTTTGAAGTAAAAATTGTTGCCATTTCTTTTTCAAGGTTGGGTATTGATAAGTTGAAGCAGTCCATCCATCATTTGAGTGGGTAGGTCAAAATACACTTTGCTTGGTGGAAAACTGTTGTAAATTTCAAGCAAATCTTCGGCTGTGACGCCTTCAGGCAAAGGTGAACTGTGCCAAACAGTCAAGGAGAACCTGACATAAACAACGCAGCAATAACAAGACATCTTCGCTTATGAATCCAGGAAACAATAATCAAGAAGACATAGCTCGATATGGATCGTGTGTTGATTAAGATTTAAAGTCAACGGCAACGTGGTTGATCTACATTTAAATTTGGCGTTCCTAAACAGAAGCAGTCAACATGGTGATCCCAAGTTTCACAAAATGTTTACTAAATTGGCCATAAACTTCATCATTAGCACGAGACAACGTATGAATCATGAAAATAATAAAACAATAAATGAAGAGCGAGAAAAAATACGTTATTTCAAGCGTTAAAGTGTGAGATAATTCGTAAATTTGTTTGCTTTCCATGATATTCGTTAAATGCGGCCAAATAAATTCATTTTAAAAACAAAAAAATATTACAACAGCGCAAAAGTAAGAAGAATACAAAGCAAACTGTGGATTGTTTTCACAATCTTATCCCGTAAATACCTGTTAGATTTTTCCAACAGCCACTGCAACTGAGGAATGGATGCTCGTGTTAGGGAAGCTCGGATAGGAAAAGTCACGGCTTGACGGACTTGCGAGCAGAGCCGATACATTTCTTGCACCATGTTGTCTGTGTACACTTCACCGTTTGGAAGATAACCTGTGCAACAACAGAAACTAACTGGAAAATTATGAAACGACAGAAGAAAGCTGCTATATACTCGCTCGGTATAGTTCTTGTGGAGTGTCACGAGTGGTGGGGGTGCCCGTCCCCACTTACTGGGCGCGGTGGCCACTTTTGCCCATTGCAGCGAATGCTACATGCGTAGCAAGCCATTGTGCTCTAAGATTTTTTCAGGCAAGTCTACCTGATGAGAATTAAACCTATCTTGTGATCTTAAGAAGAGCGTGCTCGACCCCATGTTGCACGTAGCAAGCGCAATAGTAAAAGGTATATTGCAAATGGTTCAAAATCAAACTGAGAACTGCTTGAAAAAGTCAAATGATAAAAATTAATTGGCAAAGATGACCACCCAATAGCTGAAGGACAGTGAAGGATTAGGACAGAAAATATCAAAAGCTTTCGTTATAAAATAGTGTTGTTGCGATTTCGACTCCCATGTCAACCAGCACGAACACATGGTCAATTATAGACCAAAAGCATTTGACTTATGTACAAGGCATGGAGGCACGAGCCGACAAAAGAGGGGAAGCTGACGAAACTGCGATATTCGACCACGTTGGTCTCTGTTTTCAGGCGTGGCTTTTGAAAAATGTTCCTGGTACTTACAAAGCATGTCGTTATGGCGTCTTCCCTTGTTTTCACAGCAATAAAAATAAGACTTCAGTGCGCGACAACATAATCATCATTTTAAATAAAGCGCAACACTTTCAACTACGCTACAAAATACAAAGAAATTATTTGCAAACACCTTGCGCTTGATGAAAGAAATTTATTTGAAATGTTTGTCACTGTCTGAAAACTTACTAAGTTCATTCGCACAATCCTTAGCAGGGGGAATTCATGCTCACCGGTTGTCCACCCAGGAGATAATGTACAGTGAGGAAATCTGTTGGTAATCTGCGAAAAAAAGCGGGTAGCATTGACCCGAGCCCCGGGCGAGTTGGGTCCTTCCAGCACGTCAGCATTCAACCAAATAGGCATGTTTAGCGAAGCACTTTTTTCTTCCAAAACTGTGAGAGCTGCTTCCAAAGCCCCGATGCTTTTAAAATCAAGTTTTAAACCTTTTGTCGTCTTGTTGCTGCGTAGTATCTGCAAATAACAAAAGAAGGTAAGCCAGCCGGCAATCAGTTAAAACTCGATCTGGTAACATTTTGAACGACGCGAACATGAACGAAAACAACAACTGCGATGAAGCGAACATGAACGCGGAAGCCAATGAAATGTTGTTGCATTGCCATTGTTCGTTTTGTGCTGAACTTTGCCTAGATGCGCTCATTCACTTAAGCTTTAACTTTATCGAGCCTTGTCTTTCAATAAATTCTTCGTGATGTTAATTTGCAAAAAAACAGAGATTGTACGTTTTGACTACTTTTGAAGAACAGTCGATATCAAATGCAAATGTCAGAGGTTCTACCAGGCCAGTGGCTACGAGAGGCATTCGGTGGCAGTGCTTCCTGAAAATTTTTTTGTACGGCCCCCAAATTTTGTTGTACCTAGAATAACTTGTTTTAAACATATAATAAAAACAAAATATTTACCCCCTAAAACTTAAAACCTGGCTACGGGCCTGGGTTCTACGTCCATGAACTGTCTTTTACTGAAGTGAAGTCAAGTTTTTTCATTTTTTAAACATCTTGTTTGAGTTCTTTTTTTTCAAGAATCTGTACTATTTCCATTTTTGCTTATAAAATTGCAGCATTTAGGTGTACGCTAATCGTTCATGCACTTAATAAAGTAATAAACAAGCCCTGTATTGGGATTTGCTTGAACTTGTCAAAAGAGCGTCCATTTTGAAACTTTGATTAACGACACGAAGACTGCCATAAGCATAACAAGGCAAAATTCCGTTTATTTACGCAAGCAATAAAGCTAATTCATTATTAATTCTGCCATTTAGGACTTAATGGGCAAGCTCAAGGAAACTCTACCAATTTATGTGTAACTTTTGTTAAATTACACGAAAGTGTTTATGCAAGTCCCGCTTAGCACTGTTAAAGAGCAACGTTGTTCAATCTATAAACCTTGACTGCATCTGAGCCAACAGGGTCCATAAATGTCCCCTGCTAACCCCATCAGGACGTTTGCACTCTGGTAACATACAGTAGTTCAACACGACGATTGCGCGGATACAATTATTTTCATTAACTTGGTGTTGTCACAGGCAATATGCTTGTAGGTGTTGACAAATAAGATTATATTCAAACCTTCATCCATGCAATGGTAACAACCATTAACGCACTGTCTGCAACGGTAAATACCATTTACACACTAAGTGCTGCCAATTTCTATTCGCAACTTCATGAAGGTTGTGTCGTGAGTTACAGTTCAAAATGACACTTTATACTGAAAATCTTTACACTTTTCACACTTTTTGTTTTTACATTTTCAGTTTCAATTTCATACAAACATTTTGGTACTATGACTACAATTCGACATCTTCGAAAATGCGTTGTTTGGAAGAAAAATGAACCTTTGTTTTCTTGGTGAAAGCCACAGATAGGCTTTAAGAAGCATTTCAAAAGTTTCAGAAACGAAAACAAACGTTTTGACTCCATACACCTGTCATTTTCTACGTAATAGTCCAACTGAATACAAACCCAGTCTTTCTCACCCATGTTTGTTAGAGCCTGACCTATATGCAAAGCTTGGTCTTCATGCAACAGCTGAGAGAGCGGTTATCACACAAAAAATAAGAAAAGGGTTTGTTATTTGCGCAGCCGTCGAGTGTAAAGCTATTGGGCCGTTTGTTTAGGAGTGTTTGCTACGAATGCCCTGCAATACATTACAGACTCATACGTAGAATGTTTTGGGTACGTGTAAATACTGTGCATAATGTCAGTCTGCATGGTGCACAATTACAACGTGCTGTAGATATTGACGAAAAGTAGTTTTGTACTGGTTAGCGACATGTGCGTCAGATATAAAAAAAATGTTTTTCACAATTCGTGTGTTTGCATTATGCTTTTCACAGCAAAAACTTTTACCATGATGATGTAATCGATTCGCTTTGTCGCGTCCATTCGCAGACGCCTCGCTCAGGGATCCATTTTACAGCTTGGTTTTTGTCACAGGCAGTGTACTCAAAAATACACCACCATTCACGCGTTTGCTTTCTGATTGCTGCGTAGATGAAAAATTGATGGTTTTATGATACAACCGAGAAAAAAACAAAAAAATAGCAAAGTTGTGAATTCGCTTCCTTTTTCTGTCGTCATACACGCGATGACTTATTTGCCCTTGTTTAATAAAACTAAAAGCGAGTGCTGGTGGTACCGTTGCAAATACGAATAAAATAGCCTGTTGCGTTATAACCATGTGTGTAAATAATTGTAACCGTTGCTCGCCGTGTGGCCGCTTTTCATGATTCAAGCTGGAAGCCATCGTTTCATGGGATATTTACATTCCGCGTATTATATTGTTATAGGATGAAAAATGATGCGTTACTGTGTTTTTTTTGCATCTATCAGTTAAAGTTAAAGCATCATACGCCAAAGCAAACAATATTTCAACCAAATGAATACTGTTTAAAGGAAAATTGAAAAACTTTCAACGTGAATCAACTTGACCATTACAAAAAGCTCTCTGAACTGAAATGAACTGTTTGAATCACTAGCCCCAGATATACAGTGGAATCAACAAACACAGAAGTACCGCCCACGTATTAATCACAGATTTATTCAAAACATCAGAAGGTAACACACTGGCTTCACCTCATCCAGCCAATCTTTTAAAGTAATGGTTGTCATGGTGTCGGTTGCATCGTGCGCCATGACAGGCAAAGAATCGTTGACTTGTTCAGTTCCCTCACCGTAGAGTCGCACGTCTGCCTCTAGCATCAGTATGCTATTATCTGCAACATAGTAAGCTTCAAGTAAGTCTGTTTGGCGTTTATCTTTCTTAAACACGTTTAAAATTTTTTTTGTTGACATGACTTCCACGATGTTTTGCAGCGTAACCAGGTCCGTAGACCGGTTTTAAATTTTGGGGGGTAAAATACATTTTTAGGGGCAAAATTTTTGTTTTTATTATATATTTAAAACAAATTTTCCTGGGCACAACACAATTTGGGGGGCACAAAAAATATTTGGAGGGTACTGCCCCCGAATGCTCCCGTGGCTACGGGCCTGAGCATAACACGGGTTTTTCGTGTTCTCTACTGTCGCTCTAAACGTGCCAGTGCGAGATTGTCACGAACATGCTTTGCGTTGTTTTTCTGTGTTTACCAGGGCCGCAACCAGCTGATATTTTCGGGTGGCAAATGATTGTAATTCGTTGTTGTACCTAACAACTAAACATGTTTTTGAAATTTTCCGGGGTGCAATTGCCCCGGTTTCCCCCTTGGTTGCGGGCCTGGTGTTTACTGTATTTGTTTCATGCGCCAGCGAAACATTCTCTAGTATTCTACTTCTTCGAGCCATTGGTAAGATGCCGAAAGCTGTTTACGAACGGCATCAAACAAGAGTAAAACTCGTCAAAAACTCATTAAAACTAGACAGTTATCTTTGGTCTTTGTTTTCAAACAGCATTCGACGACTACGATCTCTTGTTTTTGATTTGCTGAAAGTTGAGAGCGGTACAGCCGCAGCCAGCTTCTCACTCGATTGAAAACTGTGCAGTAGCATTATTACCTTCAACAAAATCTGTTCACTGGCACGGCAACCTCAGGCAGTGGCAGGTTGGGGCGCACGCTTTCTTCCTGGTAAAGGTGACTTGATACGCAAGCTTAACAAACAAAGCGTTTCTGCCAAACCTCAAAAAATTTATAAGCGATTTTTCCGGAAAGAATTCAGTTAAAGTTAGGTCGATGAAGAAATAGCAATGCGATAGCTGAACTGAAGGTTTTAAAAGTTTGTCATTCTCTTTTGTGGCTCCTTTTCTTCTCAAACTGTGTATTTACCCTTCCAAAAAGTGTTTTTCCGACGTCCATGGTAACTGGACTGACCCTGGTGCTGTGACATTCACAAAGCCAGAACAAAAGTTAAATCAAACGTACCATCAAGAGCAGTCTCCAATTCTTCTGCGCTGTTGACGGCGTGCATCCAGGTAACTTTAAGAGCTTCCCGATTCGGTATGCGAAACACATCAAGAACATTTCCGCCAGTGTAGAAAACTTTCGGATAAGTGTCCATTTCTGCAGGAATGAAAAAACTTTCAAAACATGCTTCATCACAAAACAAAGCATCAGTTTAGGCTGCAATCCAGCAAATGGGTTCGCTGTGCAGCTGCCGTGCAAGAATTCTGATTTCCTTTGAACAAGCAAGTGGCCAGGTCACTCAGAGAGCTTAAACGACCAAGATGATGTCTGTGCATGAGTATTACTGTCGGTAGCATTCGCGATTGTCTTCAGATGCAACATTATGCCCTGTAAGGTTGGGATGTGCTGCTTATAACCGGACAACTCGAACTCCTGTTGTACTGTTCAACATAATCCACATCTTGCAAGTTTTAAAATGTCTGTTTTCAGAAAACTAGCAGGTACGAACGTGCCCACTGCGACAGAACTGCATAACAGTTACTTTTGTTTTTCTTTTTGTTAACTCATTTATATCAAGCGCTTTTGATTTTTTTTCCAAAGCCTGCAATATCTTTTTGAATCACGTGCATGTAACCGTTTCAAAGTATTTTGTCGATGTTGAGCAAGGAAGATCTGAGAAGCAAAACATGAACTACTGTCTCTTAATTCACCTTCAAAGTATTATCTGATAATCTCCTCCAACGCAGTATGATGAAATCCACTTGTGGCAGGTGTGAATCATGCAAGGTGTGAGTCATTTGTGACAAAACAACAAGGGGTTGTTAAATAACAATGCAAATGAACAATTTTATAAACATCTCCACGTTTCTGACATATGCTCCTATTTAAAATATCCCACAAAAACACCTCAGGAGACAGCGTCAGTGATGTAGGAGCTGAGGGTGCAGGGAGTAAAAGAGCACCCCCAAAAGTTTTAGTTTGTCAAAAATTCGGGCACAGAAATTTCGACATTTTTTAACAATCTTAATGAAATTATACTTTTTTTTATGAATAACTTGTAGGAATAAAACTTTAATATGTCATAGGAAGAACATCAAAGATGCATAAAATCAACAAACTGTTTCTAGTGATCTCGTGTTTTGGTTTATGAGAGTTGATGAGTAACTGACTCACTTGAAAGTTTGGGCAAAATGATGCAATTAAGGCATTTCATTTATATGCTTTATTAGTTGCACGCGGTGGGAACAGAGTAAGCTGTAGTCTGTGGAGCACCCACATCATCTGTGGAGCACCTACATCATCTGTGGAGCACCCACATNATCTGTGGNGCACCCACATCATAGACTNCATGCCAGGCATGTAGACAAGCTTTTAACTACAGCGTTAATGTACCAACACCTGCAGAAAATTTGTAGGGCGAAAGTTAGTCGAATAAANGTTTTTCGGGCAAAATATCCTTTACACATCAAAAAAACGTCTGCTCCTACACTTATGGGCAGCNTGTGGAAGTAATACTCGTATCATTCTGAAATNAAGCCAAAGAAGCTATTTGATTTGTTTGCTTAAAGTACTGAACGCACAATTTGTGAAAAGGAAAACCTCGGCGATGAACAGTATTACTACAAAGTAAAACANTGTCTTGGTAAGATGTGCAGCAAACTCACGGTTGTCTTCNATTCTACAGCACTGGCGCAAGTGGAAAAGGGGACAGTATTCACTTTGAAGAAAAAACAAGATCTCAGGCAACCCTGCATAAATGGATCGCATTCAAGAATGATAAAGAATTTCTGTGGAGCGATATTTATTCAATAGGCTCCTCGTCTTTGAAGATGGTTAAGGGTTTTTATGGCAAAAATGACTTTTTTTCGCCTCGGTCTGGGTTTTGCTCAAAAAGATGCAAGACTTCTCAGTTTTTGCCTGAACATTAAAGGGTCTGTTCTTGTTCTTATCACTTTACCCTGTCTTATTTTACAAGATGGACGTACAGAAAAATACCCTTTCTCAACGGCCATTCATGTCGTACTAAGAAATGGTCATTGGGCAGCTGCACCTTCGCCTAGTTTGTATGGGTGGATTCGCTTCAGAAGCTGTAATGTCAATAATTTCCTTCACTTTTATCCAAATCATCCAAACGCCATGAGCTACACTTTTGCAAACAGCAATGGCAACATTTTTTTAAACATAGAAGTCTTGTCATCATGATCGGCAGTCGTCGCACCAGGACCCATTCTATCCACCTTTGAGATGCTCTGCTTCCCCTGCACCTGGAATGTCATTGACATTCATCTCTATCGCCCCTCCATTTGTTACTGACTGATGCCGCCCACAAACTTTCATCAAAATTTTGATAGTAAATTATCAAAAGATGATCTGCAACAGTCTTTGCAAATTTGCTCAGACACCAGTGATTTGTTCAAACACAACCTGGCAGACAAAGTAACTAAACGGGAAGAACAAGCGTTCCTCGAAAACCTGAGCCAGAATCGATTCGCGTGTTGGTTATTCATGTTTAAACAGGTTTGCTGCTTTGGTTGATCTGGGTGGGTAACACAAAATCGTTGATGGCAACCAATGGTATTAAATACATAGTTGGCGCCACGGTACCAATGGCGTAGCCATCCCAAAATTTTTTTTGAGGGCAAAAAATTGGAGGGGTCCAAAATGTTTCATTTTAGGCAAGAAACCGTACTCTTGTTTGGGACGCCGCTTCTCAAAGCACAAAATGACTAGTTATGCTAAAAATCTGGGGAGGGGTCATGCCCCCTTGGGCTCTTCTTGGCTACGCCTATGCACGGAGCAACAGCATCGCATCTTCGATGCAAAGGTTTTCAGTTCAATGCACCTCGAGAACCGATACTCCAGACCAATTTTCAGGCTTGTCCATGGGAATGTCATTCCTACGGGAATCCCATGGGAAACATCCCATGGGTTGGGATGGGACAGCACACATTTGTATTTCCCATGAGACAGTAGCCATGTCATAGCAACTTCATCACGTCAGAGCTAAACTTAGTTTTTATACTTTTTACCTTTTAAAGTTTTTTTACTCTCCTTTTTTATTTATATACTTGTATCTATTATTTATTTTGTGGTAGATACTAAACCTGAACTTTCATAAATTTTACAATTTTAATTGAATTGTATTCCATATTAATATTATAATGGGAATCCCGTTGGATGGGACAGACAAATATGACCAATGGACAATCCTGCCAATTTCTAGTCTTGAATTTTACGTGGATCACGGTAGAAAGACATATCTTGTTGAGGCCATTCGAAGTCATCCTAATGACTCTATAACAGATGGTCCTTTTCTTTTTCTTCCCATTCTGCCCTTTTCAAGTACTGCCCCTTTTCCTGGCTCATCAGCTTTTGTTGCGCAACGTACTGTGAACGTTACAACCTGCATGACACTACCTTGTCGGAATATTCCTCCAAAATCCAGGGCCGCATCTGTGTGCTAGGCAGTCATAATGAAATTCAACTTGCTTTGTGGCACGTCGTGAAATAATACTGGCAGGAGTGGGTATTACAATTCAGGGGCCTGAAGTAAACTCTCAGAAAAAGGGCCCTAAAACATTGCCACTGCGAAAGGTAGATGTGGGACTAGGTGGATAAAAGAATTAAATTTGTTTCACATTTAAATTTATGAACTAAATTCAAGGGCATAATAGACATACGAACGCACCAAAAATTTGTAAAATTTTGAAGTATGGACCCTTGCAAGCTGCCCACATTTTGCAATGACACTAATTTTTTTAAAAAAGAGCAAAAGCAGTGTGCAATTCGTTATACACTGTTTTGTTAACATTGTTACAAATACAACGAAACAATCAGTTAAATCTGTGTGAAGTGAAGAGAGCTGAGGCTATGTTAGAATTAGTCAGGAAACTTTAACATACCAGAAACCAACCCAGCTTGAAAAAGAGGCCCCTATACTTTGCACATGCTGTACAGAAGATTTATTCGCTGAAACCAAGTTAAATTTTCCATTGTCGGGGAATCTGCTTTCGTGTGAAAGTCCATTTCACATTGTAAATTGTTTGAAGTCATTTGGTTTTAAATTGTTGTTTGTCAACATATTAAAGTTGTTGAGGAGTCCCTTTTTAAGCTAGGTTGGTTCTACAGTGGTTCATATGCTTTTTAACAGAACAATACAAAAACGAAGTGCGAAACTCTCAAATGGGGTCCCACGGCATCTCTGAAAATGGGGGGCCCGAGGCGACCGCCCCCCTAATATCCACTTATGGATGCTGGATGGTTCGAAAAGCGAGATTGCTTGCCATAGCAAGGTAGATAAAATGAGCACAAGAGTTTACCTATGGCTTCAAGCAACGGATCAATTAGTGAATCGTAGGCGTCGTAGAAAATTCTCGACACGTCGAAGTTATCTCGTACGAACACCATATCTTCGGGCTTCACAGGGTCTGTTTGGCCTGTCCAGATCGTCATGGTGTATCTGGTATAGGAAGGAGATACGGCGTGAAATGCGCGCAACCGGATCAATTTCGCAGTGCACGAAGTTGTTTGAGGTTTGCTCGCTTGGTTTGTAAAATCAAATACATGGGAAAACAAATCAAATGAGATGTTGACGGTTCAGATGTTACAGTTACATAAACTTGCCTTAAAAATGCAAACAAAATGTGAAACGTTGTGAAACGCTTATTGCTCTTATGAAGTACTTGAAAAGATCGCAAACCTTAAGGAATCATAATGTGGTATGACATGTAGAACAGTGAACGGTCTAGGACAGTTCGGCGCTGCCGTTTCGGCGATGGTGGTTGCAAGTGTTTTATGCGAAAAAAATATGTGTTTTTGAAATACTTTGAAGGTTAGACTACAAAGGATGCTTGCTTCACAAGTGTTTTTGTTGTCATCCTGATGGCCAGTGGCCAGTGTAGTTTCCCGTCCGTCAGGATTATGGAAGAACTTAGTGCGACCGTGACCACGTGTGTAAAGAAATATGGCTTGTGACGTTTATTTTTGCTGGCATGAGGCGTTTGTGAGT
>JGI24159J19872_10008537_pt1 | contig 13413 bp, 7 predicted proteins | sample Ectturendosymbi4_FD_19872 | JGI IMG/M metagenome (IMG submission 19872) | reverse complement strand
GTGAGCGACCTGTCCAACGTTACTCCGAGGTATTGGGATCGGAGCAGAAGGGTAGGGTTTCGTTGTCGTAGTTGACTTTCAGCTCACGTTTAGCTATCTTGTTGTTGAGATGGAAGGCTGCCGAAACCGTTTTTGTAGTGCTGAGCTTTAGCTTCCAAGTCTGGAGGTATTCACCTACAGTTGCCATGTCCTTGCTCAGCACCCCTTCCACTGCCTGCCAGTCTCCATCAGCATGCATCATTGCTAGGTCGTCAGCGTATACATACTTTCTGTAGAGCAATGGTTTTCAACCTTTTTCATGCAGAAACCCATTTTGCAACCCAATTTAACCTAACGACCGCCTTCCTAAAATTTCCAGTCAGGCATATGTAATGCAGGTGTGTTTGCACAATAGAAAATCACAACGACTAAAAAATAGCGTACGATATCACTATGTTAAACAAAAACTCATTTAATAAATTAATGCAGATGGCAGCATCAGTGAAAAAGAACCGTGCCGTATGCAAATCACTCCACAGCACAACTCATTGAAAACTTAAGTTAGCTATCGTATTCATATATATTCAGATATCTAATTCACAAACACAGCACATTCTTACATCACGAAGTGATTCGTGCGTTACCAAATGCAACAGTACTACCGCTTTTTTTAAGGCATTTTAGGGACCTGATTCGGGTAGAATTGAAAATCGGGTCCCTAGAATCAGAGAAAATCGGGTCCCTAGAATCAGAGAAATCAGGTCTCTACAGGTCCATATCGGGTACCTAACATTTTCCTTAAAAAACCCTGCTACTATAATGGTCATAATCATACTCAAAACTGTGTAATGTTCATAATCACACGTAAAGCAACTTTGAATGAAAACGTAGACTATCATTTTTGCCAGGTGATCCTATTATTTTGGTTATACGACAAAAAGTAGTTCCATATACGATGTATAAAATATAGAAGCAATTGCAAATATTTTTATCAGAAGCTCTCGCGCCCCTAGAAAAAAGTCAAACGATCCCCACGGGGGTTGTGGCCCCAGGTTGAAAACCACTCGATTAGATGATTTGGGCTTGCAACTAGATTGATGATGACCTCCGTTGAGGGTCCATGCAACTAGATTGATGATGAGCTCTGTTGAGGTTATCAGCTAATTCGAAGGCTTGGTTCAAAGTGAGTTCTGTGGTTTCTGGTAGATGTTGACGAATAGCGGAAGAAGCAAGTTCATTTATGAAGGCGTCACGAGGGCGTTCCTCAAGACAAAAGTCAGCAGTTACGTCGGAAAAAAAAGCGTTCCTTGGAAGGGTCCTCAAAGGATATGCAAAACTCATTTTGAGTCACCTCTACTCTTACCCACAACACCCCCTCACCTACTAATTCTTACTAACGTGCGTTTCGAATCATCAGGAGTAAAAGCTTTTCGATAAGCAATATTTCAGTTATTTGAAATAAATTACAACTTCCACAACCTTTTTTCAAACTCCATTCTAAACTCTCACCAGGAAAATCATTCCACTTTCGGTTGCCAGCCACAATAAGTAAATGCAGGTATATGCGCGCTGTTCAGCAAAAACAAACTCACCGAAAAATGAACAGCAAAGCTGTAAGTGTGATTCCAAACGGATCTTTTTTCCACATCCAGCACCAACGGTTTCTTCACAGCTTGGAAGTACCCTAACTCTCCCGGACAATATTTTATGAATGCAGTTTTATTTGGAAAATAGTTTTTTTTGATGAGAGATGGCAATATTGAACCTGTGTCTTGCCTCCAGACACCAGACTGGTGCAAATTGTTGACAACGTGTCGAGGAATGCGACTTTTTCTAAGCGAATATTTCTCCTCGCTGTTCTCTTTTTGGACCCCCTCACACAAAGGGTACAGTTTGTCACAAAGCTCTATAGCTTCGATTAAGTTGTAGACGTAAGCAAAGCGAGCAGGTGGCGGTATTGAAGGCACTTTTGCTTTAACATCAGGTGGTATAGGAGGATGATTCTTGGGCACTTCATTCACAACAATAGATTTCAAATGTGCTGCTTCTTTCACTTCGGACAATTCAATGTTGAAATCCAGATATTTGCCTTCAAACTTTTCCCACCTACACGGCCCTTCAACAAAACAGAATATGATATATATATCAAGACATGAAGTATCTTTGCTTGATGGCCGCGTCGTCGTGCAATGCAAATATGTCTTCAGTTCATAATTTTGGTGAAATTAAATGGAGCGATGTTATTTCACAACGTGAACCAAAATGTAGTGATTTCGTTGGTCGCAAAGTTTTGTAATAAATAATGTCACTGCACTGACAGTGATATTTACCAGACAGAAATGTTAGTGTTGTGTTATAGTTAGAAATCTTGTCTTGTCACGTAGATCGTTCGAAGAAACAGAGACACAAAAACTAGCAACAAGCATATAGAAAAAGCATAGAAGATTATAGCGACTAAAATCAGAATCAGAGCCTATTTCAGGTTTCGACAAAGTTGTCAACAGCACTAAACACAGCAACTGAAATTGAGATCGACGCGCCAAGTGCACCAAATGAAAACAAAGACAACAAATCATCGTGGCCCAAACGCTCGAAACGTTCAGCAATTCCGCATTCAGTGAGAATTTTACGAACATTTAAGGTGCTGCACTAACCGTGCAGTTAACATTGCAGTAAAAGGAAAGGTGTAGTTCGGTCTCATATCGCCGCATGCACAAACACTATGTATATATTTGGTGACCACCAATATGCATTGGAGCAAGGGATGCATGGAACGCATGGACATCAGGTGAGGATTGATTCCCAATAGATGATGGGTACCGTTTTTAATAGGTGATCGTAGGAATTTAGGAGATACATGAAAATTGAGTAGCTGGTTGAAGCTTTGGTTACGAATGGTAGAGAGTTCCACAAGCTGGAAGCCCAATGGAGAAAAAATTCCAAACGTCAGACCAGCTGTGTATCGTTCAAAGATCTTGCGTTATTATGCTCTGAAAGTGAACAGGACACTTAGTTGAATAAAACAAGGTAGTGTCATCTACAAAAAGGGCAATAGATGCTTTAATGTTTGTAACAATATCATTTGCATTGAATCGAAAACACTAAGGGCCAAAAATGACTCTTGAGGAACACCATAAGTAGTACCCTTCCATTTAGGGTAGGAACGAGTATGGCTTAAGAGAACCTCTTGAGAACAACGGGAAAGATAAGAAGATAGAAGGATTAAGAGAGAGCCAACAATTCCGAGCTGCTGCAATTTTAAAGATGAAATATGTATCATCAACATGGTCAAAAGTTCTAGATATGCCAAGGAAAGCTATTCTTGTAGATAGATTCAAATCGCAGGCTTGCTGTGATAGGCACCTAGCAATGAATTTGGAGCAGAGTGTCTTTTTCAGAAAATCAGAGTTGTTAGATATCAGCAAATTATGATAATCAAGATAGTTGTAAATTTGTTTGCGTTAAGGTTTCTCGCAAACTTTTGAAGAGACGACAACAACGCAATAGGTCAGTAGTTTTCACAAAATGCTTGCGAACCAGTTTTATGAAGAGGTATTACAGTAGCCAGAGCCGGAGGAAGGGTCCCCGTACTGCTTTACTGGGAAGAGCCCTGGAGGAGTCCTCAAATCTCTGACTGAGGGCTTTTGCTACGGTATATAGACACACCAGAATTGAAATCACAAAGAACTGATCTCACACATTTCCCCTTTCAACATTCATATTTATCTAATTAGGACCTAATTAGAGATTCTCAAACTTTTGGTGTTATGGAGCCCATGAAGAGATTGACCATAATTTACGGACCCCCACAATAAATTTCTATGCCGTTATTGCTTCTTTGGACAGTTGCAAAATTAGCCAAGTCAGTATTTTAATAAGTAAACAAATAGCTCGCGGAGCTCCGACGTTTCTCTCGCGGAGCCCTGGGGCTCCGTACGGAGCACTTTGAGAACCTATGAATTAGGTCACAGAAATTCATCTTCCCACGGCCCATAACTTCCTGTTATCTAAGCCAATCATTGCTCATTGCGAAAGTACGTTGTGGGTAATTTCGTTGTGAGCATTTGTCTTGGTAAGACTAAGCTGTCTTTTGTGTACAGTAGGTATCGTTGCTGAGTCCACGTTGATTCTAAGCATTTTTAGTATGGTCTAGTAAGAATTTTTTTAAATTATGTTGTAGACCTGTGTTGTACCTTTCATTGTACAAGAATAGATTACCCAGTTTCCAAGATATGCAATCAGGCAAAATCGTATTCGTAGCCCGTAATATCCCGTTTATCTTGCATCAGAGTTGACCAATGAAAACTCAACACTTTACACCAATGCGAAATCAAGTTATTTAACCAATAGCACTGTATCTTTCATGATAGTACAGTTATTTTAGCCAACGAGCAATTGTTTTACAACAGTGTTTAGAATCCTCTATCACATTATGGCGCAAATTTTATTCACATTGTGAAAATCAACGTTGTGTGCTTGTCAATAAAAGTTTCCCTGTTTTTCAACGATATTCCGTACAGAAGTAATATTTTTTACCTATACTCGAGTTAGTAATATAGAAAACTATTTTATTCTTTGCGTGGTATTGTTTTTATCGCTGTGTTTGTCCATGTTGTCTCTGCTATTATGCTAGTTAGGAAACTCGTAGCATAGCTGTTTGTTAGATCAATTAAATGTATTGCTCTACTGGTGTGAATGTGGGAAAACAGCCAAATGTTATCATTCAACGTTAAACCAGTCTAACGTTAAATGTTAAAGTTGTCCTTTAAATGATACTCAGATATGACTGAGTTGAAATATTTTCATCTTTGAAAGCTAAGAATAAGTCATTTTCGTAGTTTGAAATTTAGCAAATGCTAAAGTCTAAAGTCTACCTGTTGTAGTATGCGTGCTTTGTATGTTATGTTGATGCTGTAGAAATATGCTTTTATAAACATTTGTTAAATTAAATTGATGTTTCTGTTTGTATGAATATCACGTGTTACATGCAATACATTGTATATGGGGTGCCCCAGAGTGCAGGCTTTGGGAGCCCCAAACCACCGAGCATCGACCCCGACTGTAGCTGTTTTCTAACAGGCCGGTGCCAGGTTTTAGGGTTTGTGGGGACAAAATACATTTTTCGAGGAGCAAGTTTTTTTTATTATATGCTTAAAACAAATTTTTCTGGGCACAACACAGTTTGGTGGGGTCAAAAATTATTTGGAGGGCACTGCCTCTAAATGCCCTCCGTGGCTAAGGGCCTGTCTTTCAAGCTTCAGGACGTACATCAACAGACCAGATCAAATTGAAATAAAAGCCGAAGGTAGTACCGAATGATTGGCTACCCAATTTTTAGAATTCGATTAGCCAATTTGGTAAAATCTTTGCCCTAAACACATGAAAAAGTTCAAAGGCAGGAGGGAGTAAGCGATGAACAGTGGCGTAACTAAAGGTTGGAGCCAGGGGGGCAAACCATACCTGAAGAGGGCCCACTGGCCACCGTAGGAGGACCGCTAGCCAACACTCAGAAAAAAATTAACAAATGACAGTGAATCCCCGGTGTCGTGGATGTCTACTCTATACTAGCTAAAAAGATGAAAACGGCCCGAAAAACGCAAAATAAACAACAACCTACTGAAGACCAAAATAATAGTAAATATCAAAATGTCAGCTATGTCAGCTAAAGGGGGCCCAGCTTTTACATTTGGCTTGCCAGGGGGGAGGCTTGCCCCCTGCCTGTCCCCCGTCAGTTACGCCACTGGTGATGATCAGTAAAGAATTGAAAAGGTGGCAAATTACGTTTATCATTGGTTTGAGGATTTGAAATGAAAGCAAAATATTCATTGAAATGACGACAGTTCACACACTCGTCATTGCACAGGCCTTCAATTTAAGTCAATGGGTGGTAATGTTTTCGTTTGGTTTCCAGTACTGATGTAAGAGATTCAGCATTCGCGCTGATTTGCCTTAGTGATATTTAGTACATTAGAAGTATTGCAATCAATAAAACAAAGCTGTTTGTACCAAATTGACTTTGAAAAAACAGGTTTTGTGGTTTTGGAGTTAGGACAAGATTTTTTAATATTTCGAAGATGACCTCATGTACCGAGCGATTTGTTGTCATCTTTAAAAGGAAATATCCATGTGTAACTAATTCAAATCGAAGCTATATTTTTTTCATAAACACCCTTATGTTTGATACAGTGGCGTGCAGAGGTCTGGTGATCATGGGTGGCGGAACCTTTTTCAAAGTGGGGGGGAACAAATGCACGTCAAAAAACTTTAGAAAATGTTTGTGATTTCAATTGGAAACCGTGACGTCACAAGTATTGAAATATGACTTCATTACCTACACACCATATGAAGGTATAAATTACGCTATTTTAAACAAAATTACACCACTATGAAAACGTATCGGTGAACCAGCTGAAATTCAAATAGGCTGTTACAGGGACGACCCAGGTCAACAGTGTCGCTCGGGCTTATCATGCGGTTTATTTTGACTGAATAAAACCGTTCGACGCTTGCGTCACTGAAATTTCCATTTGCTTTCATTCTGACTGGCATTGTCGTTGCGCTGTGACGTTAGTTACGTAACAATAAATGAGAAGTTCTCATAATAATTTCTCCATTGTTGAGTAACGTACGTCACAGTCCTCTGCTTACTAGGCTCATTCATATTAGCCCGAGTTGCTGGACAATTTATCGTTTGTTTGAAAGTATTCTCGAAATAGGAACTGTTCATTGGATTGGACTTCAAATCGAATGTTATATACAAATCCATTGCTTCAAAAAACTTTCAGTCTGATATGAATTACGTTTTAAAAAGTACTTAATTACACAGGGCAGCTCCGGCTCTAATTGATGAGCCCGAGTAAAGCGCGAGTGAAGGAAGTGGAGAGTACGCCTACTACGAACGATCAGGGTCGGATCAAAGGGGGGCCACTTGGTCGATCGAATCCTCCTAAAACCTACGAAAATAACTACATTCACCGTAATTTTGTACAATTCGGAAAACAGCTTTCGCGTTGTAAAGCCATTTTGTTGTCCATTGTTTTGTCACAACAGTGTTGTGAAGTTATTTTCATCTCTCTTAGAGTAGTGAATCCCTAATGAGACTTGACCACCAAATATTACTGATATCGCCCCCCACCCTAACCTTACTGGCTGGATCCGCCCCATCGAACGATATTGTTTTATTCAGGCACCCCTGCAGGGTGCAACATTAACCCGAAAGGCCAGAAATGGAACTTAAATATATGAACAGTGGCAAGGCCCAAAGAAAAGAGCACGGGTTAACAACTTATTGAAGTGGGAACGTGGGTGGTGTCACAAATACACAAGGAAGCAAGCTCGCGTTCTCCGATGTTAATCGTAATCGAAGACTCGGACTAATCCCGAGGAGTGCGTGTGCCGGTGTCGCCACAGGGCTGTTAAAACACCAAGAACACAGCTTAAAAACAGGCAGAAATGACACAGCATTGATATCTGTCTCAAACAAATTCAAAATCACAACTTTTCCTCATCTTGAACACAGACGTAACATGACTTAATAGTCATTCTACAACTGCATTAGATACCGGAATGCAAAGACAAGACAAAGCATATGTAGTAACTAGCAAGTTGTGTGTAACGATGCCAATTGTGTTGCCAATGCAGAAATAAAATGTAGGTATTTAGTGTTGCCAATGTAAAAACGAAAACAGAATTGAAATTGATCTGTCAAATATTTCATTTTGCCTATAAGATTCAGCAAAATTGTACTATTTAGAATGATGTTAAAACGCTTGAAATTACACCAATTTTTATTGGTGTGGCACTAACTTTTTCCTACACGCAAGCATGGGTGTCGGAAGGGGGCAGGAATTTGAAAATTTTAGCAAAAAAGGCTGTTTTCTTTGTTTCCAGTGGTAAAAACAAATTTCATAACTTCTTCCCCCCCAAGAAAAACTTTGAAAAAATCCACTAGTGCACCCCCTGGAAAAAATCTTTCCGACGCCCGTGCACACTAGCATGTAAAAGTACACCATTTTTGTAAAAATTCGTGTTGTATTTCACCATCCGACAACACTGTTCAACAACACCAATGCGGTAAGCAAGCCATATCAGGGTGACAGACTGTGCACTGTGTATTCTGCCAAACAATTGCGAAATCCTGCCAAATTGTAAATAGTATAATACGAACACTATTGACAAAATACTGTCAAAATGGTGCAACGTTTTTTTCATTAAACGATTTACTTTAACGATGGATCCAATACTGATTGTGTTACTTAAACTTATTCAGGCAAAATTCGAAATTTAAAAGTGGGGGGCCAGCCCCCCCCAGAAATAAAAGTGGGAGGCCTTGGCCCATGCAGCCTCCCCGGTTCCGCCACCTATGCTGGTGATGTGCGGGGCGACTGCTTGAATGTATGCCTCCTTAACAATATCTGGCATTGAGCAGTGGCGTTGGTGGTCATTGTTACTGGATATACGCTGTTTGTGACGTCACAATATGATGTCACATTCACGTTGGCGACATTTGTTGATACAACATGCATATTATTCTACACGCACTCTCCTTGTTCGTTGTTTTACAACGGGGGCCTCAATCACGCGACCCGCAAGGGCATTTTGTGAGGCCGACGCTTTTTAGGAATTTTCATATAGTTAGCATTTACGTTAATTAGCTTATTCACGGCTGTCAAATGTGCTCGGCTAGCCAGAGAGTGAACAAGTTTGAGTTGGCGACCCTGTTGTACAATGTGTCACTGTAATGAACATAAATTATTATCAGCGGTCCAAGTTAGGAGACCGGAGCAAAAAACAGCACTCAACGCTAAGACAGAACAGTTTATAACTGCCAAAAATATCCGGCAACGCGTAACCCTGGATTACTATCATTCGATTTTTGTCACGTTAATACTATCGCCGGGTGTGCGAGACCCGGTTTTCAAAAACAAAAAAAGTACTTTCCTTCAACTGCAGTTTATCACAAAAACTACGCTGAAAATATGTCTCACTGAGCAGTTTCAGCACTAACAAAGTTACTTTACTGAAATATCATACGATTTTTGATGAAAAGTAAGGAGGCCAAATATAGCGAAGATGTCATATATGCCTGAACTGAATTACTCACAAACAAAATTATGGGAGTGAAGAACTTCTCCTTTTGTATACTGCTAACAAGACCGCAGAAGCATGCACTGAGTGAGTTTCAGCTTTTCACAGCCACCTGGCGCATAACCCCTCTAACAATAACGTCAGGTCAGCGTGATTTCGTCACCTCACACTAACGTCGGGTCTGCTGGACCCGAAACCACTACCTTTGCAAAATCGATGAAAATCGTGGACGACCGCACGGCCACCTACTAACTGGTCACACACAAAAATGAAGCTACTGAAGAGTTGAAAGGGCGCCAACGCGCGCTTACGTAGGTACCACGTGATGAACTCATTTGACCCGGGTCTGCCAGACCCAAGATAGTATTCCAGGGTACAGGGGGTAGAACACACTCAATGCTGCGTCAGCGCAGTTCACAACTGCAAAAATATAAGGCTGCGCGAATGTCTCGTTGTATAGCAGTCGAGCAGAGAAGGTATGCGGTTGGAATGGCGGACACTACACAAGAATTGAGAATGCGCATAAAGTACGCAAGAAAACTTTCGTTTTTTATTATTTGGCTGTTATAAGTACAACTACTGAGGGGCAGAACTTGTGTGAGCCGTTATGATCAATCCGCTTGAACTATCAGTTAATGACCATGCTTGAAATGATGCACACATTATAAGCACAGGTGTGCGGCTGTATTAGTGCACGCCCACGGTTGCCACACCAAAAAACGAAACGGGAAACTAGTGATGCATCAAAAAGTCAACTAAATCAAGCAAGTCGAAATAGGACAGTTTTCAAATTTGGCTCAGAAAATCAATTGAACGTCCAAAATTATCTTTCAATCCTTTTTTNTGATTTTCNTTTGGGTCGCACGATCTGGAACAAGTCACGTCACTATCAGTTTGATTGGGTGTGCGCCGCATACNTAGAGCATAGGTCTCTGGTATTGAAGAATGGGAGAATTGCTGACCTTTGAATACGTAAAAACTAGTGCTGACAAAAAAACATGTCCCGAAAAATGAAATCCATGCAGCATGTGTTAGTAGCCTTACAATAGGAAAAATCATCTAGTTACAGCATTTTTATTTTTGCAATTTTACTCTTTGGATGCCCCCCTGCCTTGGATGCCCGAAACCGCCGTCCCGCTCGCACTCCCCCACACTGCAAGCCACTGATTTGATACACCAAACACGAATTCCATCAGGTAAAACATAATCGACTTTACAGCGCCGTTACCTGGTGAGATATCGACATCCATGGTTGGCCTTCCATCAATGTACAAAGTGATTCGTTTCATTTCAATTCTTCTTATGTCGATGTAAAACTTGGTGTGCATGGAATGTTTGGTTGTATTCACTAAGCGGTAGACAAGGTCAGAGAGTCCATCCGTCTTGGCTTGCATCACTCGCAGCAGATCCCGTCCATAGCTGCATGCCATTACCGGAAATGCATTTAATAAGATGCATCCGCAACATGGCTAGTATTTGCGTTTGATGCACAGGAAGCAAGCGATTTATTTGAGATGTTGTTCCAAGCTTCAGCAAAACCAAACTTTTTCTCAACATTTCTAAGTTTTCCTATTGGGTCATTTTTACGCATTTGATAGGAATATAAAGTCTCTGGCCAGAGCTCAGGTTAAATTGGTGCATAGCAAACTGTATATCTAAAGATGTTGTTGACCAATTTCTGTCCGTATTTTGTTGAGGTTAGCTTGTCTTTGCCTTTTTTGCCCACATGTGCAATCCACAAAACTCTCCGCTGAGTGCCTGGTTGTTGAACTGTTGCAAAACCGAGGTTCAGCTGCTTCGTATGAAGTTGGATTGCAGTTTTACGAGACAATGTTGTAAACGTGACAGCTAGATCAGATAATGTTTTAGGTGTCAAATAGCAGGAAGCTTCAAAGATATTGCGTTAGCTACCAGCATTGCTAGTGTAAGGCAAGCAAGTGGAGATTGGCATTGCAAAATCTACGGAGTAGGCCCAGTTTATTCGTGAAGCCAGATATACACGCTGCAGTCAACATGTTTGTGGTAACTCAAAAGGAATGCTGTTTTGAAGCAAGAATCTCGTTCGCAGCATGCTTGCGTTACACAAACAAACGCAACAATTAGTTTTTTGATTTGATAAACACAGAATTTCAGTGGATATGAGGCAGATGTGATCAAAATATCGTCCGATCCTACAACTGCGACAAAGGTAATATTGCAGCACATAGGCGTTTACGACGAGTGTTGTGTTTTGTTGCATATCTGCTGATAAAGCAGTTGCAATACGACCCCGCTCCTTCATAACAGTGGCCACAGTAACAGCCTCTCGTGGTAATGGTTGTACCATCTTCTCTTAGTTTGCAAAAGTTGCTGCGCTGATTGCGTAGCCTGCAGACGCTACGTGAATGGTATTGCACTGACATGTTCTCATGTGCTTCTAAAATTCCTAATAATTTGCATTCTATCTAATGATCTGAGTCACTTGGAGTTGTGGTCTGATTTGTGGAGTGTTAATGCTGCCACAACTCAATTTCTTGATACTGCAACAAATAGAGCCGCAACCAGCTGAAATTTTCGGGGGGAAAATATTTGTAACTTGTAGTTTTACTTATCAACTAAAAAAAGTTTTTGGCGCTTTCAAAATGTTGTTACACTCGTATGTCACAGTGAAATCAGTGCACACTACATACTGCTATAACACAATATTCAGAGGAGCTCCCTGGCTTTGGTGACTCCAACTTAACCACGGGCTATTATACATTTCCAACCTATTCTCTTCTAAAATAACGCTTTGTCTTAGCCTGAATTAATCCTGAAACATTCACTGTTCTCAGGCAACCAACATCTCGTCATCAGTCATTTCAATGTCAATAAATAAACCCATGTCCCATTGCGAAAACTCTGTTTCATTCTCTAGATTCGAAGCATCTGCCGTTCAACTTGTTGGTCCCTTTATCACAATCATCACTTTTAACCTCAGGCTTTTTTTTACTTTTTCTCCCATCTGGCGGCTTTCTGGTTCTTGCTGACTGACTTTTTTGAGTTTTTGGAAGTAGTTCAATACACACGTCTGTTTGGTGGCTATGCTTGCCGATACTGAATTCTATTACCTGACAATAAAACTTATCATGATGATATCAATGTTTTTGACAGAGAAGTGCTAAGTCGTACCTGAACTACTTTAACAAAGCACACTTTTGCAACTGCTTCCATAAAAAGCTAATCCCGTTTAACGTGAAGCATGAAAGGGCAATATTTGGTGCTTCCAAGCTATGCGTGGCATTGTTTGCTACGATACAGTCAACAGTGCATGGGACTGGGAGATCTTGCGTTAGTTTCGAAATGCAAACAAGTTTCGCGAAATGAACTTGTGACTTCAGCGTCTTGTCTGCCTTCAAATCCGGTGGACAATGAGCAGAAGCAAAGGTTATCGACTGTTACTCCTCGAGCAGCATGTCTCTGAAATACTATTCCGCGGGCTGCGGCGCCGCTTTGTCACCCCAGCTGTTAAACAAACTCTAAGTGGTTTGCAGGATCCCTTGCCAGGGACTGTGGGACCGGAACTCAAATTTCCGGCTCTGGCTCCAGTCATCTAAAGTTTTTGGCTCCAGCTCAAGATCTAGCTCCAGCATCCACACATCAAGCGCCGGTTGTCTGGAAACTTGCCCAAGTACAGGCAAGTACGGTATATTCGTGGACCGGCGTACGATATACTCGTACTTCACTTCAAATGCCAACCGTTGAGCGCCGGGTCGTATGTTTTCCTCTATAAAATACTAACATTTCGTACAAGTCTCTAGCAACCAGAAACATATATTTATAATGTTTGCTGACGTACGGTGTGGTCAGGAGAGCATTTCAAAGCAACCGTAGTTTATTTTGCCTGCAGCCATGGTGGTTTTGCCTGCAGTCAAGCACGCGTTTCGCCGAGTGCGGAAATAAGATCGGCCTGCTGTAACCCGAAATAAGATCGGAATAAGATCGGCCTGCTGTAACCCGAAATAAGATCGGCCTGCTGTAACCCGAAATAAGATCGGCCTGCTGTAACCATGTGGCTGATTGTCTCGTCACATTGCATTTCATTGGGAGCGGTTTCTAATGTAAATCACTCAGAAATGTTCTTACTGAGTTAAAACCTATCATGCAGAGATTTGATGATTTTTGCTTGAGCATAAATATTTTTTTCGGCAGCAAGTAACTGTTTCAGCCGTGTTTTCGACGCTGCTTCACAAACATTCGCTCTTGGCAGATTTAAAGTGACCCGTTAGTGTAAAGCATTTGTGAACGCATGCCAGTGTGATGTGGATAATAAATTAGTGTGAGTTGGAACATCATGTAGAGAGTTGACGGTTTTAGCTGCTGCAAAAT
>JGI24159J19872_10008536_pt1 | contig 13413 bp, 11 predicted proteins | sample Ectturendosymbi4_FD_19872 | JGI IMG/M metagenome (IMG submission 19872) | reverse complement strand
ATGGGGTTTTTGGGCCATAACTTTGGTTCCAGACATGCTAGAAGGTCAAGCAAGGGCTCTATCGACGCGGGAGATCATCTAGTTTCCAAAAAAAGTTTGAGGCAAATTTTGGCCCATTGGATTGGCGTCCAGGGCCCGTCAAATTGGTCAAAAAAACTAAAACACCCCCACCACTTTGCGAGCCTCTCCCAGGCGAATCCCTCACCAAAATAAAAATTTTTTTTTAATAGAACCAAGAAGACTTGCCATATCTGTAGAGGGTTTGTACACCTCTCTAGCTATAGCGACTGGCGAGTTATAACCAAAAAATCTCGCTCCAATTTATTGGCTCGCGCGGTCGTTAAAGGGTTGAATTTTGGAAATGCCAAAAGGCTGTGTCTATTTTGCGTCATGAGGCAAAAGCACTGCTGGAACTATTTTGGCTTCAACCAATCGCATTTGGGTAAAGGCAAAATAGCTCCAGTAGTTCTTTTGCCTCATGAGGCAAAATGAAAATACATGATTTTACATTGGCGGATCAGGGCTGGATCGGACTGATGATTTTCAAAAATTTCTTTGATCAGGACTGGATCAGATTCAATTTTATCGGATAAGGACTGGACTCGGACTGAAAAATTTCACAGTATGCTCATCTCTGACGCTCGGTAGTGCTCATTTGTAGTGCGTGCAGAGGTCTTAGGAAGCTAGGTTCTTTGAAATTGAAGCATTGAAATTGAAAGTGTAATACAGATTAGTGCACATTTACAGTACGGTATAATTGATTGAAGGAGCATACAAAACTGCTGTCCAACCAGTACAAGTGTTATAAAACCTAATTTTGAAACAAATGACGTATATCTGTAGAGCAGTGGTTCTCACACTTTTTTTTAAATCACGCAACGGTCCCCTAGCAATTTTTTCAATGGCTCACGGTCCCCTTAAGAAATCAACACAAATAAACGCGAAACAGCATGTTGGTTTTTTATTCTATCAAAAATATTTTTCTTCATCGTGTTGATTTTTTTGAAAGGTGCTTCGCGGTCCTGAGAAAATTGTCTCACGGAACCCAAAAGGTCCGCCGACCCCAGTTTGAGAACCACTGCTGTAGCGGATGAAGTTCAAAGAGTCTTTTTAAAATATTTCAAAATTTCGAAGAAATTTCTTGTATATCAACTCAATTTGCCAAAGTTTATTTTATGTACAGCTGTAATGGCAAAATAGTGGTTTTGGCTCATGAGGCAAAATAGACACAGCAGTGCTTTAGGCTTATGAGGCAAAATAGACACTGCCTCTTTCATGGGCCATGCCAGATACAGGCCGAAATTTAGGAAGGGTTATGTGTGTGGGTTTGATTTGTTGTAATGGGTTGGTCGAGGTCATAAAAATGTGAGCCCATGACATGTCTGTTAAGTCACAGAGTTCCGAGAAACTTCTAATGTCCGACATAAAATCCACCAGAGGGCGATGGTAACGACAACTGACATCACAGAAAAAAGTTTCTTCAACATCCACGTAAGTGCTTGAAAAAGTTAGCGGAGTTTAGCGGCACCCACGAAGAAATGAACGTGCTTGGGCGGTTAACTCACCCATGAAAATCTTCCGTTAAACTCCATTTTAATGGCCCATGGGTGGCCCATGCCAACTCTACTCTCAATACTGTACATTCCGGGCGAGTCGAGACAATTGATGCGAGTTACGCAATGAGTGACTTCAACGTCGTTCCAAGCTCGTGCTACTTTTGGAGTGAATTAGGGATCCTCTTCAATTTGTTGCTTTCATTCGTCTTTTAGTAACTGATTTATTTGTTGAAACTGATTTCGATTGACTTTGTTCGGGTGATATGATGACTCGACCTCTTGAATTTTACGTTCAAGCGAGTTTTACTGAAAATACCTTGCGAGCCTGGTGGGACCTCTAGCGTACACATACTCTGGTCTTGCTTTCCCACAGTGCTGCGTGTGGCAAGAAGTCCTTTTCGGGTTAATTCTACGAAGTGTGAGGATGAAGGCGAAGGGAGAGGTGAGTATTTTTCACAACCAATTCATTTTCAAGCGGAAGACTGCAATTTAATGAATGCAGATGTTCAAAACAATGTTGTAGATGAACTTCTTGAGTTTCATTTTTTTGATGCAGAGATATTTGTATTGAAAGACAAGGGATGGATGGGTATTGGGTGGGTCGGGTGCCTTTTCCTGCCGTGCCAGTGTGAATGCGTACAGTAATAAGTATGGCCTTCAGGTGATTATAGGTATTAAATATGCTACAATATTTTCTTAGAATGAGCAGTGAGAAGTGAGCAATTAAGAGTGGATTCAGTAATGTGCATTTAAGTAAATCTTTTAGAGTGTGGAATGTTAACTTGAAGTTGATGCTGACCAACTGTTTGGGTTCATTGCAATGCGAAAAGTCATCATGAAAAACAATTATAAAAGACACAAGTATGTGTACACAACACAAAAAAACATGAAAAACATGCGGAACAATGAATACTAAAGTGGCAAAAGGAAGCAACGGTACACAGATGTTGAATCATACAATGTTCATTTTCACAAGTCACAACACAGATGTGGTGGGCAAGCAATGTAAGAGTTGATGGATACAGTTGAGTAACAAGCGAGTCATGCACATATGTGAGAGAACTGAGAAGCATCAAGTAGGTGACAATGCAAGTATGAAGCAGATTTTAGGTTAGCATTACCTTAGTGTTAAGTTAGGGTTAAGTTCGTGTTAGCTTAGCATTAGGTTAGCTTAGTGTTAGGTTTGGTTAGCTTAGCACTAGGTTAGGCTAACTTAGGGATAGGTTAGGGTTACGTTAGGCTGTATGTTGATCTTTTACTTACATTTACTTTCTTTCTGCCAAGTCTTTCGCTGCTGCCATCCTGGCGGCAAAATAGACACTGCCTTTAAAAAATGTGTTGTGGAGTGCCGATGATTGAACACGGTGCTGCTGAAAGCCTATGATGTAATAATTGGATTTAAAGCAGCGATTGTCAACCTTCTTAAACCACAAATCGACAAATAAAATTTTTGTGGATCTGTAACATACAGTCGCAATGAATGCAGCAGATTATCACAATCATTTTGTTAACCAAAGCTGTTATATACTTATGCAACGCATAACTTTCATAAACCTACAAAATGCACAGTCAGTGGGAAATTTGCTGTTTTGTTACTTTGCAGAAATCTATTAACTTTCAAATGGCAAAATATATCCCCCGAGTATGACAACTTACTTATCAACATTTCATCCAAAATAAATTCTGCTAATGGAGAGTTCCTATTTCCAAAAAACTTTTATTTTTCCTGAGCTCAACAAGACGCGAAAGAACTGAGCTCAACAAGACGTGAAAGAACTTGTCCTCTTGACAAGCATTTTACTTCCGTATGAAAATGTGCATGCTTTCAATCCATATTTTCACTCAGTGTTTTGAACAGAGTAGAGTTCATGGCTGACTTTGAACTTAGAAGTTTTCACTACATTATTTAGTATGTTTTTCTAATCAGTAGGCAGCTAAATGCTCACGATAGTTTATTCCATGAGTCAACAATATTTCTGTGCATTATTTCTTTCATTTTGGAAATACACCAACAAGGCGATAACCAGTCAAGTTGCAGTTTCAACTGTGCACACTCTGACAGTTTCCCCAGACTACCTTTTCATAAAGTAGTTTTAAGAAGTCAAAGTTTCTGTATCTTGGCGGTATGTCCTGGTAAGTTATGCAACATAGCAAGTTCTTAATCTTTTCTCATGCAATGCAGGAAGCAAAGAAAAATGGCACAATTATTTTTGTCCGTTGATTTGTCGAGTTGATTTGCGAAATGCCTATCTTCAATACTTTGAACTGTGTTGTTAGAAAGTGGTATGCGCTTAGTTTTACAGCTGCTTGAGAACCCAAAACTTCTTTAGTTGCAGATAGGATGCATGGGTTTACTGACCTTTCCCCAAGGGTGAATGTTTTTTGTTTTAGATATTTCATGAGAAAATAGATTTGATGCATTAAAAAAAGATTTTGCAGTAGTAGTCATGGTTTTTATTTGCATTTTTTGACTATTTGTCTCACTGAGTATAGTCTTTAAAAATAAAGCTTGCCTTGAAGATTGCTATGCTTGCAATAAAAATGACAAGCAAATTTGGATGGTTTCATTGCATCATTTGGGAGCACACTAAACTTAGGGTCGTGGCGGCTGCTCACTACATAGAACTACACTAAAGCCAAGATCGTATTTTTTTTTTATCATTTGCATGACAAATTCTCCTTTTCCGTTTTTAGTTATTCTTGCTACTGTTAACATACCTGCATAAAACTTTTTGTAGTTTGTTGTAAATTGGTGGTACTGGTATTTCATGCTCACTTCAAAAGTTGTTGCTTTCTGCTTTTGGCCTTGTTGAATTGTCTGTTGCTTTGATGACTGCATTTTATATCGCCCGCAATGTATATAATACAGTTACTGACAGTGGCATACCATGAAGTATATAGTAAAAATTCCAGACAACCGTCTCTTAAAATATCCTAATGGTCACCAAAGCTAAACCTTAAAAAAATCTGCTCACAACCAATAGCTGCCGTTGTACATTCTTGAGTACTGTGCACAATAATTAGGGAACTTTACAAGGGCTGGATTTTAATGCGTAGTATTCATTCCATGCAATCGCATGTCACTGTCTAGGATTTTACCGAATTCAGCATGAACTTCTGTTTTCACTTGCTTAGACAAACGATATTTTCATGATTAAACTAGGAAGCTTCAAAACAACGAGCTTTATCATATAAATGTGGTTCAGATCTTGCTTGGAGTATGTAGGTGCCAAGTATTGCAGCAGTTGCACCTGAAGCAATTTAAATTCTAAAAGCTTCACTTTCACACTGACATCAGGTACAAGTAGCAAGCCACAATGACTAATTTTACCCTCTTTTCCAGGGATACTGGAACAGCAGTATGGCAGGGAGCAGTAAAAGAGTTAGGGGCAATGGAAACCTTGAAAAACAAAATCGTTACCAATAATGCTTAGTTTCTGTTCAGCAACAATGTTGACCTCAAAAAATAACAGATAAATTATAGATAACTACCCAGGAACTTCTGGGTGTGTGAAGAGCTGCAATGAATATATTTCAAGTCGATCTTGATAACCCATGAAATTACTTATGATTAGGGCAAACAAAAGTCAGTGAAGTCAATTTTTTCTGCTTTTTTAAAGCTTGTAAAATGTTCACAAACCAAATTTCATGCTTAGCATGAAGGAATCCCAAGTTATTGGGTCAAAAAATCAAAATTCATTGCTAGGTCAAACTTTTTGCGCAACAAATTTTTTTTTATTCGATATTTTATTGAAACTACAACAATAGATATTGACATGCATTTGCAATTCTGTAATCATATGGGTTTGTTGTGATTTTTGACGTAACAATGTTGTTTTGTCCATTATTGGATGATTTATGTTGTATGTAGGATAGGTGTGGTAAGATAAGAAATGTGGTCTTTGGTTTGGTAAATGCTCAAACCATTATGCATATAATAGTGTTTCAACTTTATGATATTCTCAGGTTTTACTAAACTGCAGTTTAAATTTTTTAAATTTTGAAGCGTAGAGGGCATGATATCCTGCTGGATTGATCTCAACACCTAAGGCTGAATTATTCTGCAATTGCAAATGCAGAAAATTTATAGGTGAAATTAAAGTCAACAAATCTTATAAAATTTTAATTATAAAGGCAAAATTTTATGTTTTTAGGTCAAAAAATTGGTTGCCCTACTTATGATACTTCTGTATAACAGAACTACTGCCCCTGTTGCCCCCTTATGAAAGGGCAGGGAGACAATGTCTTCGCTCCCTGGCATCCCTGCTCTTTTCTGTTCGAAGCGTCAGTATAGTAAGGAAAATAATTTTTTTTAAACAAAGACCATCTAATTTTTAGTGTAGTTCAGCAGCAATCATTAGAGCAATGTATTCCTAACAATTACTGATTGACATTTTGTTCTTGCAATTGCAAATTTACATTAAAAATTTTTTGAAACTTGCATAGAGGTTGCAATCAGAACTTTCAAAAGACTGTCCGTAAATAGCAGCGTGATACACAAGTAGCTTCTTTTGCTGCTAAGAGTAGGATGAGACTTGTCAGAATGAGCAGCTTTGAAGAAGTATGTTACACAAAATGACGACATTGCTGCCTTAACTGAAGATTGTGTGTTTTGATTTCCAACTGGTTGTCGAAAATGAGCATCTGCAATGGATAATTGAAAAAACATTCTAATTCAGCACAGTAATTTTCAAACAAGGTCCAAATCGATGGAATAGGACAGTTTGGTGACGTAATTTTGGTGATGGATGTTTTGGCGATAAACCAGTTGATAAGAGTCTCTGATAAGAACATTTCTCATTGTTTACTCTTTTTTATTTACAACACACATTACATAACCTGTGACATTGACAATCACACATTGCATGTTCATAGTCACACAAATACCAGCTAAAAACATCAGAAATTACACGACTCCATTTGGAAATTGTGGGCAATTCCACACTGATATTCGGACAAACCATAATTGGCATATCCCTGAACCACTCGCAAAATCCTTTCATTGCACATTCCATAACATGATAATTTCCTGCATGGAGCATTTTGATCCAAGATACTGGGACAAAGCCTTGGAACAGGGATTGCCTGCACTTTATGATAACAAACCTAAGTTTTGTGGCCCGGTAAAAAATTTATACGGACTGGTACTGGCACGTGGACTGGTGATCAAGAATCACTGATTTGAACAAGTCTTTGAGACAGCATTCAACATGGCGGGCATAGTGGTCAGGCTACGCAGGTGATTATGTTGAATTAATCTTTTTAAAAATTTTTTATAATCTTACTGTGTTGACACTTTGAGAGCTGGCGTACGATATGTTCGTACCTAGATTTCGGCCTAAAACCAGCAGTTTTTGGTTGCCTTACCAACACCATAGCTCCTCCGCCGATTGCGTTAGAGAGCTGTTCAAGGGCTCAAACGGATCGGTCAGTCTTCTAGTCTGCATTCATAAATTTTTTGTGAGTGATGTCATAAGTGAAGTAGTTTTTGGCTCATGCTACCTGGCCTAGGGCCCAACCGCTAGGCAAAAGTATTTAGCTTAAGTTTTTATTGGAAACTAGGCTCGAGTCTGAGTCTTTTCAGCCTTTGATTGACTTTATAGCGTTTCTGGTTCAAAAGTTATGATCTAAAATAAACAAATTAATTAATTAGTCAAATATTTTTATTACTTTAGATCATAACTTTTGAACCCGAAACCCTAGCATGTCATCCAAAGTATCAAAAGACTCTGTAGCTAGTTTCCAATAAAAACTTCAGTGAAATACTACCATCTCACGGTTTGAGCCCAGGGCCAGGTGAAGTGGGCCAAGGTGGCCTAAAAATCCTCCACTTATAATGTCACTCACAACAAAAAATCCGCACCCTCAAACCAAAAAAGGTTTTTCGAGTGCGAGCTACAAGACTTGTGTCTTTTGAGCNTTTGACTGGGTCTGTAGCACTTACTGGACCGGAGAAATTCCTGCGCAAAGCCATGTGCGTTTCGGTGTTTTTTTCGCAAAAATCCCCGAAAGCGGCCGGATGCCAAAGTGTTACATGGATTTGATATTAGGTAGTCTTAAATGAAGGCAGTGGCTACAGAACTGCCTGTGGATCATAATTTTTGAAACCTTATTTGACCAGCACCTGTAACATGACAGTAGCACACGACAAGAGTGCAGAAGGCTTGGAAGAAACGTACTAAACGTAAAAAAAAACTAACGCTAATGCTAACCTTAACCCCTGAAATAAACTTAGAAAGTTTTGAAAGTAAAGAAAAACTGGTCCCATGAATCGAAATATGCAAGCACTACTACCAAAATGAAAGTCACCAAGGTGGGAGCCGAACCTAAAACCATTGGCACAGCAGATGTAAGCACTACCATGACAGTGCTGCTTGAGTGGCAAACTCATAGTTTTATTCGAACTACATCATGTGAGGCGATTCTGTAGCCACTTCCTAAATGAAAAGACTATATTTTTCGGACCATAAGGTCCACTTAAAATCCTTCAATTTTATCAAAAATCAAAGGCGCACATTATAATGCGGTATGCCTAATGTAAGAACCTGGTTGTGCTTTCTCACCTGGGACCAATTCAGTGTGGTTAACGGTGCTATCTGTTGAATTGCCATTGAATTCATTTAATTGTAACAAATCATTTTTACCCCAAAATTGGGGTAAGCGCATGGATTAATAACAATTTTTCTTCACAAGTGAAGAAAAGATACTTGAGACATGATACAAATTTCTGTCAAGTTTTTACAACAATTAAATGAATACAATGAGAATGATTTCGTTTTAAAGTTAGTTGATAATTTCTTGTTAGTCGTTACACTTCATTGACCACAAAAAGTGGTCATTTTGTATGGTCCATAACTTCGCGAAACCTTAACCAATTTCAAAAAAATTTAGTTTTTTGGAATCAGCATGACAAGTTCTATCTGCTTATGAAATTTGAGGAAAATCTGAGATGGTGGGTTCACTGGCTGGAACAATTTATGTAGAATGACCTGCACACCAAATCAAACACGTACACACGCCGCACAGCTTTTATTTTATTCTGCAGGGGTTCTCTTACCATGCACCCGTAAAATGTCTTATGACAAAATATTTTGTCATGACCATTCATAGATATATATAACAATAACCATATAATGTTTTTTTTTTAATAACAATAACTGATATATGTATAAATATTTGGAAATAATATCTAAATATATTTTTTCATCTATTGCTAACCTTAAATGTACCCCTTCGGATAGGCAAATGTACCCCAGGTCGGGAACCCCTGGTCTAGCAGATAAGGTTTTAACACTTTCAGAGCTGGCATGCGATATATTTGTACCTAGATTTCAGCCTACAAACAGCAGTTTTCTGTTGCCTTACCAACACCATAGCTCCTCTGCCGATTGCGATAAAAAGCTGTTCAATGGCGAAATCCCCAAGCGGCCGGACGCCAAAAGTGTAAACTAATTTTTAGAAACAACCATCCTGAGTCAAGACACAGTCATTGGCAGCAATGTACTTACATCAACATGTAGGCATCGTGCTTAGGTTATGCAGTTACTGTGTAGAAGTGGTCCTTCCAAAATTTTTATATAATATTACTGTGTCTAAGAAATTTGATAAAATTTGGATATCTTAAATAGAAAGACTAGATCTTTCCAGTGGTGCTCTTAGATTTTGTCGCTTTTGCTCCAATAATTAGAAACAACCATCCTAAGTGAAGACACATGTGTAGCCAACAATGAACGAGTGTTCAAGATGGCAGGCATCATTCTTATGCAATGCAGTTGCTGTGCAGAAGTGGTGTTTCTTGAATTTTTATGTAATCTTACTGTGTTCAACAATTTGAAATTTGGTAATCTTAAATAGAAAGACTAGAGATGCAATGGTGCTTTTAGATTTTGTCCCTTTTAACCCAATTTTTAGAAACACAATCCTAAGTCAATACAAAATTTCAAATCAGCTGTGTATTCACAGAAATCAACTTTTTCATTTTTACTGCTGAATCACACTCATGTCACAGCAAAAGGATTGTCGGGTGAACATGTGGTTGGATACACTTGAAATCATCTTGTTGTAAGAGCAGTCGTGACTTGGGAACAACATGTGTGTGTGTTTTGCCCACGAAAGAGTGCCACCCAGTAGGTGATTATTTGGCATACTTAACAAAGCCATGTTGCAGCAGCCGTAACATTACAGAACAAGAGGTAAGCAGCCAGGGCAAAAAAAAAATTTTAATTAACCCAATTTGATCATTATTATGAAAAACTATGTAACACAATTACCCATGGACCGTTATTATGGAGTACCACAGTCGGAAGTATGTCCCACAGGGCACAAAGCGTACCTGAATGACAATGAGGTTGAAGAGACAAGAGTGGAAAACGAATGACAAAAATGTTTAACAGTAAAAAGTAATCCAGTAAATGTTGGGTACATGAAAAACTAAATACAATATGGTTTAATGAGGAAAGTACATGGGTCCCGGAACAATAATGATCACCATTCATTCTTTTCGCCATGACGTAGAGACCATTTCAGTCTCAAATTATTCCAATGGTCTTCCAAAATTAGGGTAAAATCTTGCTGTATAACCACCACCAAAATATACTAAAACCTCATTTTACAACCATCTCAGTTTTTAGATAAAATAGTTGCAATCTCTTAACACATTCGCTGCGGTGTACGAATATATCGTACCTAAAAATCACGCATGGAGACACTTATTTCGTGCCACTTACCAACTCGATAACTTGCTTGTCGATTGTGCTAGAGAGCTGTTCAAACCGTTGGAAAACTCAGCAAGTCTTCGAGTATGTTTTGGGTTTCAGTTTTTTTGTTAGTGTGGTCATAAGTGAGGTTGGTGTTTGGCCATTTCAGCTCATGTTACCTGGCCTTGGGCCTAACGACTAGACAAGTATTTTGTCCAAGTTTTCATTTGAAACTAGGCTGGATTCCAAGTCTTTTGAGCCTATGGATGACTTTCTGGTTCAAAGTTACGGCCTAAAAACAAATTAGTTATTATCAAAATATGGGATAAATATCGCACTTATAGGTTTGAAAAGTTTGTTTTTTTTCATTGTGTACAATACCTAGCATGGCATTTAAGCATTGCACCTTACATCAAACAAGGTTGTAATTGATCCTTGCTACTGTGATTATTTTGTGTCATTTCACATTTAGGGACCTGTATAAGGCCAGTGTTGTGGCTCAGTAGTATACAATGAAATGCCAAAATTTCCTTCAGTTAATGCTTCAGTCTGTTACATAATGATCATTGTTTATTTGGGTCTATTCAAATATCAAAGTCGTTTTTGTTATATTTTTTATTAAATTAGTGTAATTTTCTTATAAAAGAATTTTTTTTTAATACTTCGCCTGCAATGAAATCAATAATTTTTGGTGTAACTTGTTTTATTATTGACCGTGATATCAGTTTGGAATGCGTTTGACAAACAAGCTTGGTACAAAATGGTGACACTGTTAATGATGTTCACTAAGCCTGGGCGTTTTTTTGTCAAACTGAAATGTTTTTGAATTGACAGAAAAAATGAAGTCATTTTGGTCGGAATGTCTGAAAATATATGCCAATGAACTCAGTTATGGCTAGTTTTAATACAACTGTGAGACAAATGACCAAAATGTCTCAATAAAAAATGATCAGCGTATATAATAGAGAATAATGCTTCTGAAAAGTACAATTTTAGGAGCTTGTAGGTCGTTTATTACAACACTGCTGTGTCAAAGGCACTTCTCACAAAGTGGTGACTTATGCATCATATCGAGAATTAAGGCTTATAAATCTACATACGTATGTGCTGTGCTGCTCATTAAAATGCAAAGATACTTTTATTTGAGTTTTCATGATTAAGAAACTTTTTTTGAGCTCATCGTTCTCAGACGTCAATTCAAAATGCTTGGATCAAAGTGTTAAGCAGGAATTGCCTTAATTTAGGGTAAGTTTCAACTCCCCATTATTACCTCATATGTTGCATCCAACACAGAGCTATTGCTCAACATCAACGCTTTGTTTGACTTTATGTTCCAGCTATGGATGGTTTGCGTTTGCTTGTTTAGTTGTCTATTGCTTTGTTAAGACAGGCGCTAAAAACGCATGTTGTCAGCCTGATTTCTTTCATTTGTCTAATTTTGTCAATGACACTTTTCAGCATTACCAGTTTTTGTGTTATCCAAGGCTAGAAGAACCCAATATTGCACATTAACATGCTGCTGTGTTTTGTACAAAGCTTTTTACATCGTATATAAATTTATTAATGATTTATACAGAATATTATGGAAACAAATAAATAAAATCGTTTTATCACCTAATCATCTGTTTGGCTCAGTTAACGTTGTAGTCAACTAGGAATAATATTATATATACTGTATTACTGTAGCGTTATTGACAGTGAAAAGAATTCTCAATTGACATTCATAATGATAACCTAGAATACAAAAGTACAAATCAATGTATACACGAAAATAAAACAAGCATCACTACAGACTGAGTTACCGCTATTTTTCTCACAAATGCAAGTTTAGTATTTTTGGCGTGACATGGATTGCCCAGTGTCATTGAACAAAATTATCATTAGAAATGGGAAATGTACGCGTCAATACAATAATATAAAAAGCAAGCAATGTTTGCGTACCCTAATTACAGTGGTGTAAGGAAAGGATGCCCAAAACATGACACGCTGTTATTTTATTTTATGGCAAACGACGACAGGCCAGAGCCTGGAATGCTGTCTGCCGGTGCCAGCAGCAATACGACATGATGACAAAATGATAATGAATGGAATGAAGACGCAAAAGGAAGTTGGGCAAGAGATACGAAGCAGTACAACTGCGCCAATGCAATTTAGAGAAACTTATAAACCATATCACATGAATATCACGGCCAAAGCAAACGATACAAATGACATATTGCAAACGTTTCGATACTCATATTATCATCATCAGTGCATAGCAATAGAACTTCGCCGCCACTGTGTCACTACCGAAACAACCTTTTGCGTTTTTCATTTTTTTACAGCGCTTTTCTCCTGAATGACCAATAAGAACCTGCAGCAAGATCACTGCAGTTCTATTGCTATGCACTGATGATGATAACAGGAGTTATCGAAACGTTTGCAATATGTCATTTGTATCGTTTGCTTTGGCCGTGATATTCATTATAAGGCTATTCAGCACTTCCGCTTTTCGTGTACCTAACTTCTTCCCATTCCTCGATTTGTTTGATCCCATTTCTTACTAGTGAACAACCGGGGCACTAAATTTAGCCGGAAGCTTGGCCGGGCCGGGGATTAAACTTTGCCCTGGCAGGGGCAGGAGCAGTCAACATATTTCTCATTCTCACTTTAGTTATTTGAAAGAAAACAAGAGTAATGCATGTTGTGCATACGTCGTCATGGTGGATGTTATCTTGAAAATGTGTTCTTACAGTTTATCGCAATGCAAAACGAAAAGTTTTTTCATAAATATGAAGTAAACATCTTAATAAAATAGATGGCAAACCTGCAACTTGCCAACTAAACGTATAGGTGCAAAGCGCGTGTCACCAGTAAACTTACACAGATCTTTTACTGTTGCCATGTTTTCCAAACGCAAAAATCAACATCACTTGACAAAAACGCAGCAAAAACGAGCCTTCGCTCCTTCATTTGACAATATCTACGTAGCATGACAGAACGGTAGCAAGAAAACACAAGACTTTTTTGCCCAGGCCATACGGCTTTTACAGACTACATCAGTACATGAAAAACACTGATAAATCAATTAAGCAAGTGTGTATTTTACTCAGTTTTTATCATGCATCAACCTATCACACTCAAAGTCACCATGGGTTTGTGTTAAGCTACTCGGTTACTCC
>JGI24159J19872_10008532_pt1 | contig 13417 bp, 10 predicted proteins | sample Ectturendosymbi4_FD_19872 | JGI IMG/M metagenome (IMG submission 19872) | reverse complement strand
AAAATTTGGATGGAATGTCATTGGGAGAGCTATTAGATTTCATTTTAAGGTTTTTGATGAGAAGTTGGATTTCATATGCATCAGTAGGAGTTAGGATGAGAAGTTGGATTTCATATGCATCAGTAGGAGTTAAGATGGTAAGGACCGGTGTTGCCGTGTACCCGAGCAAAGCAAGCTGCGTTTCGTTTCAAATTGGTATTTTCTGTCAACTTATTTAGTGTAATAGCCCGCCTATTCACAATACAACAGTGATTCGTAACCTTTGCTTTGCGAACACGCCAAACCCTTGCGTAATTTTCCAAGCTTTTGTCGAACCTCATTTTTGTCCACTTTAAAGTAATAGAAAGTAAACATGGGTTACTGAAATGAAATCAATCAACAGTTTATATTTAATTATAGGCTACAGTAGTCCCCACGTATTAAGCCCATGTTTCAGATGACCTTCGTCGAACCCCTGAAACGGATCCGATGAACCCTACGGGTTCGATCGAACCCAGGTTAAGAACCACTGCTATGCAGTGTTGTGGATGTTATTAAAATTTTCAGTTTGACATCCAGTAACCAGTGATCATGTTACATCAAATTATCCAGGAAAGCACTTTGGGCAGTCCTAAGCTCAAGATTCTCATGAATACACATTATATACAAATGGAAAATACAGAAATATACGATCATGCAAAAAACAGAATTGAGAATAGGGTGTGACAAACCAAAGGAAAAAACAGAAAGCAATCGCGGACAAAGGTACACAAATGTGATATCACATAGCTTAATAATCATTTACAATCATATAATGATTAGTGGGCAAGCAAATGGGTGAAGAGTTGAGGTAGGTTACTGTATGTTCAGACAAACAGGTGAAACATGCACATGATGTGACTGTGAAAGAAGTGACGAGTTTATGAGGCAGAAAACGGTGCAGCAATCATGCCATTACAGAACAAATCCTAATTCTACTCAACTTAGCTATGATGAACAGTCCTAATTGAAATTCACGACCTACAGTACCTATTGTTTGTTTCTACATAGTTAAGTAGTATCCACAACTGTAACGACATCATAGATTAAACACTTTCAAACAATAGAGTGTGTTTTGCAGTTGCATCAAACTAAAATTTGCAAAGCAGTTTTTGTTTTTTAACAAATTACAATACACACACTCAGTGCCCTTTTGATTCTGGCTTGGGTGAAAGAATGGAAATCTTCGCTATTTATGCTCAGTTCCATAGCCTACTTGAAAATCAAGATTCGGTAGGCTGTAGACAGTGAATGGGCTGCATAGCCCAATGGTATGAAAGTGGTTTTGAATCAATGCTATTCATTTGCTTGAAACATTTTGTAGTAGTACTGAATATGGTCAAAATGTTGTCTGATAAAAATGGTACAGGATGAAATAAGGACAACTGGAACACCTAACACAAACGTATGTAGTGCAGGCTAAAACATTTTTTGTAAGACAATAATGCAGGTTATTTGTATGTGATTGTTTATACTACTCACTTGTGGGAAATGTTCAATAGCTTCAATACGGTGAATATTTGAGATATTGCTGGATGAAAGTTCTTAGCAGAATAGTTTGTTTGTGTATAAAATGTATCAAACTTCCATCACAGAATTTTTTATAAACCTTAAGAAACACAATTGCCAAANCTATGTATAATACTAAAAAATACAAGCATAATAGTATAACATTAAACAAACAATTTGTTAGCAATGTTACATCAACAGCTTTGAAATCTGAGGTCNAAGTCTGAAACTATAACACATGCAAAATTTTCAACCTTTATTTTCTCCATGAAAACATTATGTTTCATGTATTTGACTACAGATTTGGATTCCTTGAACACTTAGTAACCAATTTTGTGCATCTGTGTAGGGTAGGGGTCGGCACGCATGCCACACCTGCACGCCAAGCAATTTTGAATGGTACATAAAAGCTCCAAGTTTTACATATCAATTTTGTTATGGTCAGGGTTTCTAGCCTATGCAGTCTTGAAAAGTATAAGGAAAAAAAATTTGTCATTTTCAAGTCTGGAAAAAAATATTTTTTGGTCCGTTAGTATGGAAAAAGAAAATGATTTTTTAGACTTGAACTTCTGACATGCATTTTCATAATAGTTTATTCAAGGTTAATATAATTTAACTTATATCGTGTTAAATATTATAGTGCTTGTAATTGACCTGGGTAGGTCATATGGAAATGTTAGGTCTGGAAGAAGTCTGGAAAATGTCTTAAAAAGTCTGGAAATTCATATTCAAAATTGCATATGAACCTGTATGATTCACAAAAAGTATTATTGACCTTGACTTGTACTTGTTTTAGGCTGAAACATACCGGCTCTGAAGGTGTTAAAAATGAGGAGCCATCTAATTAGAGTAGTGACCTTTTCAGAAATTTGAAACTAGCCTATTTTGTTATGTTAAAGATAATTCTAAACTTTGTCTCTAAATATTTGTTAAAAAAAACTTCCAGTAAGCTCAAATAATTTGTTTTCTTAGAAGCTATTTTGAACAAGCTTCCAAACATGCACTGTCGTTGATTACTCATAATATGTGCTGCAGTGGTCTTCGTTTTAGCTTAGTGTTAGAAAAGCTGCATGTCTTTAAGACATAAAGACAGTCTTATGTTAATGTTGAAAAGTGGCAAAAAGTTTTTCAATGTTTTATTTAGAACCTGTAGTAATGAAATGTATTTTTTGTGCTATGTAACAACTACATCCCAATGCAAACAATGCAAATAGATTTTTATACAGCATCCCCAGCTGAAAAAAACATTAATGCAGTGAACTATTTGTGAAAAAGAAAGGCTACTACACACATACAAAAAATATTACAGTAAATGATAAAAGTCATAGTGATAACTTTTTAAAAACCATTTTGTGAATTTGTCATAAAGAGATATGTGTGATGTTTCTGAAACAAAAAGCTACTTGCTTCCCTTAATGAATCCAGCATGTGCTCAGCTAGTGGCCTTAAAACTACAAATTGTTAAAGGAAAGAATGGAATAAGTTCTCAAATCAACTTTTTTACCAACTGTGCTACTTTCAAGTGACTGCAAATGTAACATCATATGATTGTGTCAAAATCAACATTTGCAATTATCTAAGAAACAGTTTAGAAATCCTCATTTGATTAGAATTAAATTTGCTTTAGCAATGGCATTTGTTCTCATATTGCTGTATATGTATCATTTTAGGTCAAGAAAATGCAAAATCAACAAGTTTGAATAAACAGTTGCAATCCACCAGAAAATTATGTTATTGCAACACACATTAGGTATTCTTGCGCATAGGAAACACTGATATATCATATTACATGTTAGTAGAAAATTGACGCTTGTAGCAGGATAAATTGTTATTACATAAACTTAAAAGTTTATTTCTAAAATTAATTAAAAATGTTTATTGCTGGCTTAGTCATGCTTTCTTTGATTCTTTATTTAGCATCTCTTCAATGGTTCAAATACTGTGAAATAAACTTTTGAAACAAATGCATGCTGTGCAGGTGTATTCCACAGTGTTGTCTGTTACACAAAGGGCAATAGCTTGACTGATGAAACTTTTTTTGGCCAGTGCTGATAGTTTTTATTCTTCATTTTTGATAACCAATGTCGATATTGATATTTCTGAATTACTGAAACCACAGGTAAAAGACATTACAATACATATTAAACCAACTCATAAGAAAATGGGAAGAACTCAGAACTGAAGAAAATTCAGGAAATACACTGAAATGTGTATACTTATGCAAAATAATGATTTAACAATTATGACATTATAGTTAAGGAAGCACAGTTTTTCAGTATTGCCAACATGTAGTAGCAGAATTTTGCTAATGTGACACATAAGCATTATTATCACATCTGCTGATTGCAGCATGATGATGCATCAGTCGAACTCAGCATTAAGGACACCTTTGATCAATATAATCCTTCTGTACCTAACAGGTAATAGGTGATCACACCAAATACTGCTTAGCACTTTTTTGAACTTTGGAAAAGACCTTTTGACAGTTATTTCTCTTCACTGGTTAGCATGGAAGGTGGATCCTGTGTTGATCCAAAACCAGTTAATGGTGTTGGAAAGGATGGAGACTCAAAAGAGAAAGCTGAACAACTGAAGGAGAAAGCAAATAAATGCTTTAAAGGTTTGACTCTTGTTTTATATGTGATATATTTTTTGCAGTGTTAATGTTCATCATACATTTGACACCTTAGCTGCTGAGCAGTTGTGGCTAAAATCCAACAGTTTGCACATGTCTTTCACAGGAATATCTCCACCAACAACTGCGCTAGAGAGCTGTTCAAACCCTTAAAAGATTCAGCAAGTGAAAAAAATAATTTTTGGTTTTAGCTTTCAGTTTTTTTGTGAGTAACATCATAAGTGGAGCAATTTTAGGCCTTTTTGGCCCACTTTGTCTGGTCCTAAGCCCAAACTGCTAGATCAGGGGTGGGGAACCTATTTACTATCACGGGCCGCACAAAAAGAGGAAAATTGCTAGCGAGCCACATATGTTATTTCATCATGGAGTATCGTTTTCACTAAATGTTGTGCTCTAACTTGAGTAATGAAAAGACTAATTTGGGCCATATTAACACTTTGAGAGCCGGCGTACGATATATTCGTACTTCGATTTAGGCCTAAAAAACAGAAGTTTTTGGTTGCCTTACCAACGCCATAGCTCCTCCGCCGATTGCGCTAGAGAGCTGTTCAAGGGCTCAAACGGATGGGCCAGTCAAGTAGATTGCACTCGAAAAAAGATTGGAGGTTGGGGGTGTCGATTTTTTTGTGAGTGATGTCATAAATAAAGTAGTTTTGGGGTCATTTTGGCTCATGTTGCCTGGCCTAGGGCCCAACCACTTGGCCAAAGTTTTTCGCTGAAGTTATCATTGGAAACTAGGCTCGAGTCCGAGTCTTTTGAGCCTTTGATCGATTTTCTAGCATTTCTGGTTCAAAAGTTATGATCTAAAACAAACAAATTAATTAATTAGCTAATTTGTCAAATATTTAGTAAACTTACATCATAACTTTTGAACCTGAAACCCCAGCAGGTCATCCAAAGTATCAAAAGACTCGGATTGTAGCCCAGTTTCCTGTAAAAACTTCAGCGAAATACTACCACCTAATGCATGGCGCCCAGGGCCAGGCAAAGTGGGCCAAGGTGGCCTAAAAGTCCTCCACTTATGACGTCACTCACAAAAAACAAAACATTTTTTGCAGACTAGAATACTTGCTGCGTCTTTTGACGCTTCGACCAGGTCTGTAACCGGTACAGGAGTGGAGATATTCCCGCGCAATGCCACGTGCGTTTAGGCAGGTTTTTTTCAAAAATCCACGAGAGCAGCAAGACTCAAGTGTTAAAAAATGTTCATGCGGACTCCCCACCCTTGCGCTGGATGGTAGAAGTTTTTGCTGGAAACTAGGCTAAAATCCAAGTCTTTTGATACTTTAGATGACTTGCTAAGTTTTGGGTTCAAAAGTGATGACCTAAAAACAACAAAATTAGCAACTTATCCACTAATTAGATAATTAATTTGGTTTATTTTAGGCCATAACTTTTGAACCAGAAACCTTAGAAAGTTGATCAAGATCTCAAAAGATTCTGATTTCAGCCTAGTTTCTAATGAAAACTTTAGCAAAATACTTCAGTCTAGTGGTTGGGCCCTAGGCCAGGTAACATGAACCAAAATGACTAAAAACCTACCTCATTTATGACATCACTCACAAAAAAAACAAACATTTTTTTTATCGCAGACCCGATGACTTGCTTAGTCTTTTGAGGGTTTGAACAGCTCTCTAGTGCAATCCACTTAGGAGCTATGCGGTAAGACAACCAAAATATGCTTGATGTTAGGCCGATTTCCAAGTACGATACATTCGTACACCGGCAGCCAAGGCGTTAAAATTCTGCAAAAAAGTGCATCACTTGGCTCAAATGCGAATAAAAAAGTATTGCTTTCATTGGTGGTAGTTGCACTGTGTGCCAAGGAACAAAGTTTACTTAGAAATTGCAACTGCAGAAAGGGTTAGTTGTAAATTTCAGTCAGCTACATGTTGTTCACTTTCAACTTGTAAATTCTGCAAGGTGCCATACTTTAGTACCATGCAGCCAGTTAACATATGAAGAAGTACATCTGCTCTTAATCTCTATCAGTGGTGGAAGCAGAATATGGCAAGTAGGAGAAACATGAGAAAAACAGTGCCAGACTGTAACGTATTTGAATGTCAGTGGGATACAACTGTTTCAAATTTTGGAAAGTTTTTTCAAATCTTCATGACTTGTTCAAAAATTTTCACTTGATAGAACATCCATAAAAGTGAACCATTTGTAATTTCATTTGTTTTTGACTTGTAGTTGTTCATTGTAGAATGCTGGAATCATCCAACAATGAAATTGCTTGAACTACTACACAGTCTATCAGTGTCTCTAAGATAGCAAACATTTTTTACCTGCCATGAATCTGTCAGTATTTTAAAGAGTGGCTCAGTCAAAAGTGGTGGTTGATTACAAGGCTGTGAGTGGTGATTTCATAATCACTAAAGCAGTCTGTTCATGTCAGTCTGAACAAAGGGCTGTCCCAGTGCATATTGCTCAGTTTTGCTTCTTTTATTGCTTGGATATAGTTATAAAAGATCTGGTATATTGATCTATTTTACTGAAACTGCACTTTTTGAAACTGATTTTTCAACCAGTATAAATGTAGCCTTACCTGAAGCTATTTTAAATAAGAGTGTTGTGCATTTGGATTTAAAGATATTCAATATACCCATGCTCTTTAGGCAGCTAGCATCATGACCTCAAGTTTGTTTTTTCAATTTTTGATTGGAAGATAGAACAATGAATAGATTCATTTGTTGAAAGACATCTTCTGGTCAGTGTCAACCAAAATTTGTTTCATGAACATGATGTGAGAGTAAGTTTTGATTTTGAAGACATTTTAAACAGGACGATTGAAGCTGGAGAATCAAGATAATTCCTGACAGTAACATATCTATTCAATTAAAAGGAATCAGCATTTTGAGTCGTTGAGTGACTTCCAGTTTTGTGTCCCACCAAACCTTTTCCAATTATGTATTTTATATAACAGTGATTAAATCTATTTCAATAAGTTTTTGGGACTGAGGATGTGTATTGCGTAAATTACATGAAATCAATTTCTTATTAAAATAAGGTGCCGGTTGACTTGACTCTGTCACCTTTGTGGAGTCTTATTGCTAGAGTGATGAAATTTCATTTTTGATACAATAATGACATGCATTTATCTCATTAATAAAGCAGATCAAGGCCACAATGTTCTCAACCATCTTGTCCTAAAGTTAAGCCTAGAAAAAGACAATAGAGTGGTCTGGAGTACCTCGCTATGCAGTTACAGATACAATTACTTGATGCAGTTGTGGTACTGCAGTCTTGTAGGTAGTCATATTATCACATTAATGTAAATGCGTGGCACCGCTCATCAAGTTTGCTCAAAATTCTGCAATTTTCAACTTTTAGGTTGCATAACCATGGCTGTATGATGATAATTCATTTTGATGCCAGTTGGAACGAGCTATCTGTTTTTGTATACAGTAGTCCTCAGCAAAATATTTCTACTCACATGGAAAAGCAGTTTTGCCTGACATTTAAAAAATTTTGTGTTTATGAACAACATTTCTTCAGCTAGTTTAGCATTTACTTCAAACAACTTTATTTGTTTTGTTTAAAAGTGCTGAGAGGTCGGTGTTGTTCAGTTTGTGAATGTAGTTTAGGTTTTATTACATTTTTTTGGGTGTTTTTTTCATTGCAAAATGTATAATTAAAAAATTACGTGTGAAGGATTTACAAACCTTATTTTGGTCTTGTTACTTTTGTTCTGGGACATTCACAGCAAAACATTTGGTGTGCACACAGCAAGTTTTCAGATGCCCACCATATAGAATTTAACGATCAGGAATACAGTAGCTGGGCACAGATCTGAAATTTTGTGGTAATGGCCATGATGAACTTCATGTTATGTGATCACTGAACTTGAAAGAGAACAACATTTGTCTTGCCAACAATTTTTGTGGACTGCCAAGTTGTTTAGTGCAGGGCTTCTCAAACTATGGGTTGCGACCACACTTAAGGTTGCGAAATGTAATTTTGGGGTCGCAAAACAAATTGGTTTGACAAATCAGATATAAAAATTTTTGTAAACTTTACAAGAAATTTAAAAGTTTAAATAAGTCTGCAGTGAATCTATTTCTACTGCATTTTTGGAGCAATGCCGTGCTTCATGCTGTCAGTTGTTTACTGGGATGTCTGCCTGAGATATCAAATGATAATAACCAACCAAGCACAACAACTTACATGTTATTACATGCAGGGTTGCGGAGTCAGAGTCCAAGGTTTTTGGGTGAAGTCCGAGTCAGATTCCTAATAACACTCGGAGTCAGATTTTTTTTGTCCGACTCTGGAAGTCCAATTGGATCATTTTTTACATCACACTCCTAAGTTGGGAATTCCTGTTGAAATGGTTCAATTTCTTATGAAACTTCTGTTGAAACAGAATTCTTGCTATGTACCACAGTTTCCATTGAGTGTTATTTGCTACAAAATTCTTGACAGCCAAACTTCATTCACTTTGTGGTAAGGAGTCAAAGTCGAAACTTTTGGAAAGGTCTGAAATTTTTGAGTCGGAAATTCTGGAAAGGTGGAGTCATACATTTTACCTCTGACTCTGCAACCCTGGTTAAGTCATGATCATTTTAACGTACTGACTGATATTAACCTTATTGCATTGATTCTGACATGAAGGCTTGCTTGTGTTTAGAACTCTAGGTCTAGTCAAGGGTACTGACTGCTTTGAGAACACACTGAGTAGTTGTAAGCTGAAGTTATAAGCTTCATACACAGTTTCAGAAGTACTTTGGATTTTGATTCGGCAAAATTTTGATTCACAAACCATACACAATTGCAATTCCTGGAGGCGACACTTCTGCCATGCCCAGGATGAGTTTTCAGAATTGTTAAACAACAAAAGTTTGCAACTGGAATTTTCAAAACAGAGTTTATGTCATTTCTAGAAACGAACAAGAAATGAATGCTCAGTCATTCATAAACTTTTGTCCTTGTGCATAACATATTTGTGTGATGAAGCATTCTCAAAATTGACAATGATCAAGTCGAAAAAACAATCTTTTTTGAAAAATGTTAAGAGTGTCCTTCGTCCTGCGTTGTCTTGTATCAATCTATGAATGGATGATCTGTGTAAAAATCAAGTGCATCTGCCCCATTAGTTGTGCTTGATAACTTCTACAAAGCGAATTGTTATTTTTTGTTAGTTTTTTCAGCTTTTTAAAATTTTTACTGTTTCCATTACGTGGTAATTTGATTACTGTGTAGTTGCATTCATGGATTGTGCACATTTGTATGATTTTGCAATAGACAAAAATGCCTCATGAGATTTGTAATGGGTCGTTTACACGTATGATTAACATAGTGCTCTTGTTGAACGTCGAAAACCTTGGTAAAAGTATTCCCATACAAAAAAGTTTTTGTGCAAATGGAACACTTCTGATGGAAATTGTTGTGTTGGGTGTGATGTCTGACAAAAGTTTGTGAACTTTACATTAGAGGCAAGTTTGTATAGGAACTAATCCCAGTTTTCAAGAAAAAGTTTCTCCAAAAGGGGACAAAGGCCTCTTCTCACACTGGTTTCCATTCTGAAGACTTCTAAGCTGGGTATTGAAGCTGAAAGACAATACTTAGTGATTAGTGGCTTTCATTTTTTGTATTGATGCATAATAGTTTTTAATGTGTCAAACAGAAAAGAACTATGATGAAGCAATTCGGTTGTACACTGAAGCAATCTCATTGAATCCTAAATCTGCCGTATATTATGCAAATAGGAGTTTTGCTCAGCTACGCATGGAGAATTATGGTTATGCTCTGGATGACGCAAGCAAGGCTATCGAAAATGACAGAAAATATGTGAAGGTGATGCCAGCTGTTCATTTTGTTAATGTTAGGTAATTTTGCTAGTGTAATAATCATGCAAAGTTGAAACAAAACACATCTTGTTTGAGTCCTCATTAGTTTGTACTCTTCATTGTGTTGACAATTCGATTTTGTTCAATAGTGCTTTGACAAAATATGTTCAAAACTTTTGTTTGGATTTGTTTTGTGTGAAGACCTTTGTTAAATCGAATGCATCCTTTCCCACATCTTTAGATCAGATTGCCGAAGTTTACACTACTTGGTAAATACAGTTTTCTGAAAAAGTGTGAGTAGCTTGCTGAGCATATTCAAAGAAACGTTAACATTCCCTGTCTCGGTGTATTTTTGCCTCACAACTGTGTGAAGAATAAATCTGCAGCAGTAGTCTGCACCATCAGTTGTACCATGTTTGACTTCTTGCTTGGGTCCTGCTCTGAACCATTTTCAGTGTGAAGGTTTTGTTTGACTATAGAATGCTTGAACTCTCGCTGTCAAGCTGAAAACCAGCTTCTCTGAAAGCCATACTTAACATTCGTGAAAATGCTTTCCTACGCAACATGCTTTGACAGTTCTGTTGCTATTGCCATAGAATGCAGCTAATTATTTACTAAGTCGCATTCAAACGTAACCGTTTTAGATTCTGATGTTGCATTTTTTTCCAGGGTTACTATCGCAGAGCGTCAGCGCACATGTCATTGGGAAAATTCAAACTTGCTTTGCGCGACTTCGAAGCTGTGAGTATATGTTTGCTTTTTGAACCACAACTTTGCGCACCCAAACGTTAGCGGCAATTTAAAGACGATTTCAGTCTATCGATAACAAGTGTAACGCAATTGTTGGGGGTGGTGCGAAGAATTTACTGGTGCCCCTTCGATTGTTGACCCTTATTCGCCCCCACGCGCAGGTGGTTAAAGTGCGTCCGAATGATCGCGACGCGAAGATGAAATATTCTGAATGCAGCAAGATTGTCAAGAAGAAGGCGTTCGAAAAAGCAATTGCATACGATGACGAAAAGAAGTCAATGGCGGAGAGTATCAACGTCGATACGATATGTAAGATAAGCTTTTACTATTAAACCATTAGGTAAATTTGTATGTCGTTTTAAACTGATAGTTGCTGAAACTGTTGTGCAGAAGAAGTTTTGGAATGATCGCTAAGAGTAAGAGTTTTGAATGTTTGACTTCTACCACATGGTCAAGTTTACACTCGGCCTGTGTGTAGAGTCTGTAGACCATTGTTTTATAGGCATGTACTGTATGTTGTGATAAATAGTTGTAGGTAAAAGTTTTATAAACCAACTTCTACCCATTTTGAAGTTTTGTTCGTCATTTGCAGCTGTTGAGCCGGCGTACGACGGCCCGCGCATTCCCGATGAAGGAGTATCATCCGATTTTATGAAAGACCTTCTGCAAAGATTTAAAGAACAGAAAAAGCTTCATAAAAGGTGCCGGGCGCTGCGTTTCGAAAACTCTTCCAAGTGACGCAGTAGCTGTGATATTTCAATGCGCTTTCGTAGCAACGTTTTGTCAGCGCTGTCGTGCTTCTGTGCTGCACCAGCAGGACTTCTGCTGCCGGCGGAAAATTAGTATGAAACATTGAAAACGCGTTTGCGGAAAATCCGATCACCGCACACTGCTGTATATACGCTATGCATCCGGCGGAGCAGCTATCATGTTGCTCGCTGCTGCCTCAGGTCAAGGGTGTAGCTTCAGTTTGTTGTATGTTGCAGAAACCTGCCCGGGTTGTATTTTTTTTGTTTGTTCAGTTTGTTGTATGTTGCAGAAACCTGCCCGGGAAAATTTTTTTTTTCCCCAACCCGCACTGTTTCCATCCCAAACCCGCACCTGTCAATGTGTGTCTAAAAGCTCATGCAGCGCGTGTTTCATCACTAGTGGCAATTTATTCAATAGTTCACTTCAAAGTCAACAGAAGCTCTGAAGAAAACGCGGTAAAGTAAAACTATGAAAACTTTTAGTCAACCTTAGCGCTTTCTCAGCATCAAAGAGCACTGTTGAAAAAGAGTATGTCGTTTACTGCGACGAAGTATTTACATTGCTCTGCTGCTGTTCACGACATGCCCAGCCATGCCAAACACTCGTTGACGAGCAGCTGTTGGTGCCACCACACACAACATATATCTTGCAAGATCACCGAGTAGATGAAAATTATAATCTGTGGTCTCTCCACCACTGGAGAATGTCAACAAACCCTTGTGCCACAAGCTCCTCTGCAAAATTAAATTTCATGTAACATTAAATTCTTCTGTGACGTTAAATTTCTTGCTCTTGTCTCTTCCATATTCATGGAGTCATCATCCAGTTAGCCGCACAAAGGAATTCTTATCCTGCGCCGCACTCGCGCGCATGGTTCAGCGGGTTCCCGTCACGCTAATGCGGGTGCTCGCAGCCCGCGCGAGTTACCGCCCGCGCAGGACTTTAGTGTGTTGCGCTTCTCTGGCTTTCGATCCGTGCAGAAAACTGCATGTCGTTGGTCCTGAAATACCGTAAGGTGGAATTGAGAACTATTCTGTTATGTCATTTGTCGCTTCAGGTGAACTACTCAGCATCGAAGCTGTTGGGTTTCTTATGTTATTTAATGATTGCGCATTGATATCATTGCATTTTTTTCTTATCTAGTTGTTTGTTCGGCTGTGACGCTGAAATGTCACTTTGTTTGTTCTGCTGTAACGATGAAATGTCACCCGGGGGCCAATCGTTTGTTGACTTTGGCAGGTATGCGTATCAAATCCTCTTAGAAGTGAAGAAGATTTTTTCCAGCCTTCCTAGTCTGGTGGACGTCACGATCAAGGAAGTAAGTAGTAAGATGCAGTTTGAGTGCTGCTGTTACCGATGTTCTTGCAACAGATTTCGGCTTCTTACATGGAGTGAGGAAACACCGCTGCCTCACTTGCCGAAGTAGATCTTGGGCTGCATCTTGCTTTGCGTTCTAAGCATTTCAGGGCAAAATTAATGGTTTTACTGAGTCAGTGCTGTGACCGCTGGAATTCGCGATGTTGAGAAAGTGATCCTCTCTGGGTCGCGCTATAATGCGACGTGCACGTTCTTTCTTGCTACTTTTCCAGGTTCAAAACTCCACGTGCAAAAGTACACCTCACACTTCGCTAGGCTGCTTCCAGCTGCTCAGCATGTTTCGCATTTCTGAACCCGTTTGCGCTTCCACCGGATGTTGATATTGAACCATCCGGTGGGAGATGATACAAGACCAGTATGTGTTGGGAATCTGCTTCGGCAATGCAGAGACGTCATCATTTCAAACGTTTTGAAATTTACGATCAGTTGCTTCTCAGTGCGACTGTTAACACAACGCTTTTGTTCAGTGCCAACTTTTTACTATAATAAGTTTGTACCCCTTGTTTCATACCCTCTATTATAAATTTTGTGGATCTTGTTTCATAGCTACCATTGTGAGTTTTGTGCCCCTTGATTTATCCCCGTCCCC